>Ga0163148_10003990_pt1 | contig 15764 bp, 21 predicted proteins | sample OliLakLV19MP7P2_FD_148606 | JGI IMG/M metagenome (GOLD analysis project Ga0163148, IMG submission 148606) | Freshwater microbial mat bacterial communities from Lake Vanda, McMurdo Dry Valleys, Antarctica- Oligotrophic Lake LV.19.MP7.P2 | ecosystem: Environmental > Aquatic > Freshwater > Lake >...
GCTCGGCACACGCCCGGATCGCATCGGCCACGCTGGACCACCGCACGCCGGGCCCCATGGCGGCGATGCCGACCTCGGTCGCGGCATGGGCCGTGCGCAGCACATGGCGACGCGCGTCGATCAGACTGGCACGATCACTCGCGCCGGGGGTGTCCGCTTCGACGCTGCTGGCAACCGTCTTGATCGCTGAACTCACGCCCTCGGCCTGGCTCGCACCGGCAACGTCGCCCACCACCCGCGCCCGGCTTGCATCGGCGCACCAGCCATCCACCGACGCGCCCAGATCGATGCAGACCAGGTCGCCCGCCTCCAGCACCCGCGGGCTCGGCACGCCGTGCGTCACCTCGTCGTTCACGCACACGCAAATCGCGCACGGGAAGCCCGGCCCGCCCGCCCTGCCCACGGGCACAAAGCCGGGGAAGAGCGGCGTCGCGCTGGCGTCACGAAGCATCGCGCGGGCCAGCGTGTCGAGATCGATTGTGGGCACGCCCGGAGAAGCCGCGGCAAGCAAGGTATCGAGCACGCTCGCCACCACGTCGCCGGCGCGGGCGATGGAGGCAATCTCGGCGGAGGAGCGGATTTGGATCATGGTGCGGGAGTGCTGCCACGGCTCGGCGCCTTGGCCGCCCAACGGTCCCCTCCGGTCGCCTCGCAGCACCTCGCGACCACCTCCCCCGCGCGCGGGGGTGGGGGCGCGCGCTCACGCGCGCGGCGGTCAGCCCCGCGGGCCACGGAGTTTGGGCGCGTCGCCCTCGCCGCCCAGGAAGCCCTGGTAGTTCCGCATCAGCAGGGCCGCCTCGACGCGCTGCAGGAAGTCCAGGCAGACCGACACCACGATCAGCAGCCCGGTGCCGCCGATGAACTGCGTCACCGCGTAGTCGACCGAGAACGAACTCTGGATCACGTTGGGCAGCACGGCGAGCAGCGCGAGCGCGGCCGCGCCGATGTAGGTGATGCGCTCCATCACGCTGGTCAGGTACTCAGCGGTTCGCGGCCCCGGTCGCAGGCCCGGGATGAACGACCCGTGCTCCTTGAGCTGCTTGGACATGTCCTCTGGGTTGAACTGCACGGTGATCCAGAAGTAGGAGAACAGGAAGACCAGCACGATGTAGAGCAGGACATACGGGAAGGCCGAGCCCTGGAACTGGTCCTTGATGAACACCAGCAGGGTCGCCCACCACGTCTGGGCGGATGAGCCGCCCGCGCCCTCGGCGATCGCACCGAACAGCAGCGAGGGCAGCAGCATCATGGTGCTGGCGAAGATGACGGGCATGACGCCGCCGTGGTTGACCTTGAGGGGCAGGTACGACCGCTGCCCGCCGAACACGCGGCGACCGCGGGTGTGCTTGGCCTGCTGCACCGGGATTCGCCGCTGGGCAACGGTGAGCAGCACCGAGCCAGCGACCACGAACACGAAGCAGGCGGCCAGGAAGATCACGCCCATCCACGAGACCTGGGGGTCAAACGACTGGGGCGCCTCGCCCATGATCCACGCCACGGGGGTCAGCGTGCGCACGGGCGAGTTGTTGACGATCCACAGGATCGCGTTGGGGATGCCCGTGAGAATGCCGGCCATGATGATCATCGACACGCCGTTGCCGATGCCGTGCTTGTCGATCTGCTCGCCGATCCACATCAGGAAAATCGAGCCGGCGGTCAGGGCGGTGACGGCCATGACCCACCAGACGGGGTTGCCGGCCCACTGGGCATACACCAGCCCCTGCCCGTTGATGACCCCGAGCCACGCGTACGCCTGGATGACGCACAGCAGGATCGTGACGCGGCGCGTCAGGTCCTGGATGCGCTGGCGCCCGGTCGGGCCCTCTTCCTGCAGTTTCTTGAGCGCGGGCCACACGCTGGCCAGCAGCTGGAACATGATCGACGCCGAGATGTAGGGCATGATGCCCAGGCCGAAGATCGTGGACTGCCCGAACGATCCGCCCGAGAAGATGGCGACGTACTGGGCGACGCTGGCGGCGGCGCTGCCGCTCTCGGACTGAGCCTTGAAGAGCTCGGCCATCTGCTCCTGGTCCACGCCCGGCAGCGGTATCCAGAATCCGATCCGGTACACCACCAGCATGGCCAGCGTGAAGAGGATGCGGTTGCGCAGGTCGGGAATCTTGAAGACATTGACCAGTGTCTTGAACATCGTCGGGTCGGGCCTTTCGGGCGGAGCGAGCAAGAACGGGATTCACCACAACGACACCGAGGCGCACCGAGAGGCAGGGACCGGATGCCGCACTGGACGGATTGCCTGGTGCCTCAGCCCGCCCGTGGGAGCGACCGCACCGGCCACACTCGATCCTGCCTTCCTCTGGGTCTCCGTGCCTCGGTGGTCAATCCTTTTCAGGCCCGCGTGCGATCGCCAAGGGTAGGGGTCAGACGGAGGGTTGTCGGCCCGGGTCGGGCAAACCACACTCCGGAAAACAAAGGGCCGCCGACGTTGATTCGGCGGCCCTAGATGGACCTGGTGACGCTCCGTTGGGCATGACTCCCAAACGGGGAGGCACGGGCCCGGGCCGGGGGTCAGGACTTGGCCGGCTCGGCCTTTTCCTCGGGGGCGTCGAGCACGGGGGCCTTCTTGGCCTTGCCGCGCTTGAGCTTCTTGGTGAGGTTCTTGGGAGATTTGTCGTCGGAGTTGCGATCGACGCCGCGGACCATGTCGCGGCGTGTGCCGGTCTCGGTCACGCTGCCGCCGGCGTCGGTGATGTGCTTGCGGGCCGCGACCGACAGACGGGAGACCGAGACGTTCAGCTTGACGCCGACCGTGGCGCCCTCGGCCAGGGTGCCAAGGATCTTGACGTCGCGGGAGTCATCACGGATGAGGCCGGCCATGACCAGCGTCTGGGGGTTGACCTCGCCGCCCTTCTTGAACTGCGGGTGGGCCAGCAGCTCGCGGAGATTGACGACCCAGTACTCAACGCGGTGGTTGGCGTTGGTGAAGCCGAACTTGGGCATGCGCCGGAAGAACGGCATCTGGCCGCCTTCAAACTGGAACTTGGTGGCGGTGCCAGCCCTGGAGCCCGCGCCCTTGGCACCGCGGCCCGAGGTCTTGCCCCGCGCCCCGTACTTGCCGCGCCCGACGCGCTTGCGGTTCTTTGACGCCCCAGCCAGGGCGGTGATGTCGTGGATCATCATGGGACCAGACTCCTGCGAGCGAAGAACGGGGAAGCGAGACAGCCGGAACGGGAAACCAGACAGCGAAACAGAGAGTCAGAGAAGGAGGGGGTAGACGGCGAATCGGTCGATCAAGCGATCAGGTCGGCGAGGGTCCGCCGGTCGCCGGTGCGCCGGCGGGCGCGCCACCGGGGCCGCCCTGACCGCCGCCGCCCTCGCCGCCGCGGCCTCCGCCGGAGTCACCCCCGCGCGGGCCGCGTCCACCACCACCACCGCCACCACCGCGGCCGCCGCGACCACCACCGCCGCCACGACCGCCGCGGCGCTCCTGGCCGATGGTGTTGGTGGGGGCCCGCATCTTCTCGCCGGAGCGGGCGGGGGCGAACCGCTTGCCGCGCTCGATCTTGGCGTCGATGATGGTGGTGCCGATCTCGACCCCGCGAAGGGCCGCGATCTGCTGGGGGGTCTGGATCTTGGAGAGCGCGTTAAGGACGGCCTTGACGACGTTGAGCTTCGTGGTCGAGCCATAGCACTTGGTCAGGCAGTCGGTGACGCCCATGACGTCCATCATCGCGCGGACGGTGCCGCCCGCGACCACGCCCGTGCCGGGAGCGGCCGGGATGAGGCGGACCTTGGTGGCGGCAAAGGTTCCCTCGACCTCGTGCGGGATGGTGCCGCCGGTGCGGGAAACGCCGATGATGGTGCGCTTGGCGTACTTCTGGGCCTTCTCGATGGCGTTGGGAACCTCGTTGGACTTGCCGTAACCGTAGCCCAGCTTGCCGTTGCGGTCGCCGCACACCACGAGCGCGCCGAAGGAGAACCGCCGCCCGCCCTTGACGGTGCTGGACGTGCGGTAGATCCCCAGCGTGGTGGATTCCAGATGGCCTGCTTCGTCGATCATCTCGGGCATGGGAAGTGTCTTCCGTCTGTGATCTGCGATCTCAGGGTTGAGACCAGAGTCTGTGGTTTGCGAGTCCTGAGCCCTTGAGGAGAAGTGTCCGTGGTCGTGAGTCCTGAAGATCGGGCACCGGATTGCCTGCGATTGGCTGGTAAAACCGGAAATGATTCTAGGTGTCTGAGTTGGTCGGGCGCTCGGCGTCGATCGTGCTCCGGCGTCGCTTGGCCCAGGAGCGTTGTCGGCAAACGAGTGCCCAGTGCCTCGTGCCCAATGTCTCTCCTAGAACTCCAACCCCGCCTTGCGGGCCGCGTCGGCCAGAGCCTTGATGCGACCGTGGTAGCGGAACCCGCCGCGGTCGAACACGACCTTGGTGATCCCGGCGGCCTTGGCCCGCTCGGCGAGCTTCGAGCCAACCGCCATGGCGGCGGCCACGTTGCCGGTCTTGGCCGCGCCCAGGTCCTTGTCGCGCGTCGACGCCGAGGCCAGCGTCTTGCCGTCCAGGTCGTCAATCACCTGAACGTACATGTGATTGAGCGACTTGTAGACGCAGAGCCGAGGACGCTCGTGCGTGCCCTGGATGCGCTTGCGGATGCCGATCCGCCTGCGAGCCCGACGAACTTGTTTGCCCGATGCCTTGTCCATGGAACTGACTCCCGAGGGAGGGTGTGCTGTCTGGAATACCGAATCCTGAATCTCGAATCTCTGATCTCACATCTCAGATTCCAACTCTGAAACCTTACGACCCGAACTGCTTGCCCTGCTTCTTCTTGATGACCTCTTCGAGATACTTGACGCCCTTGCCGTTGTACGGCTCGGGCTTGCGCTTGGACCGCATCTCGGCGGCGAACTGGCCCACCGCCTGCTTGTCCGCCCCGCTGACCGTCACGATCTGCTTCTCGACCACGACGTTCACGCCGGTGGGAATGTCCATCATGATCGGGTTGGCGAAGCCCAGGGTCATCTTGAGCTGCTTGCCGGCCAGCGCGGCCGTCCAGCCCACGCCCACGACTTCCATCTTCTTCTGGTAGCCCTTGGCCACGCCCTCGATCATGTTGTCGATCAGGGCGCGGGTGGTGCCCCAGTAGGCCCGCACGCCGGTCTGCTCGAGCCTGGCCTCGTCAACCGTGCAGACGACCTCGTTCTTGTCGTTGACCGCGACGGCAATCTCGGGGCGATGGGTCATGGTGAGGGTGCCCTTGGGGCCCTCGACCTTGACCACGCGATTGGCCACCGAGACCTTGATCCCCTTGGGAACCGTCACGGGTTTCTTTCCGATGCGGGACATGGGTCGATTCCTTCTTGCGTGAGGCTCGCCGGCAAGGCCGGGCTTCCGCGGGGTTGAGAGGCCTTGGTCTCGAATCCTGAATCTCGAATCTGAGATCTCAAGTCTGAGGTCTGAGTTGTGCAATCCTGCTTCGGCGTCTACCTTCTGTGCTTCTGTGCTTCGTCTCTGCGTCTGTTCCTCGCTGCCCTCACGACACCGTGCAAAGCAGCTCGCCGCCGATGCGCTGCTCGCGGGCCATGCGGTCCGACAGCACGCCGCTGCTGGTCGAGACGATGGCGATGCCCAAACCCTGGATGGGGCGGGGCAGACCATCGACCTTGCGATAGACCCGACAGCCCGGCTTGGACTCGCGGTGCAGGGCGTGGATGATCTTCTCGCCGCGCGGGCCGTACTTGAGGTGCACCCGGATGATGCCCTGGCGCCCGTCCTCGATGACGTCATAGGAGGAGATGTAGCCCTCCTTGACGAGCACGTCCGCGATGCCGCGGCACACCCGGCTGTTCAGGCAAGGCACCGTCTTGGCGCGGTTGCGCAGCGCGTTGCGGATGCGGGTGAGCATGTCGGCGATTGGGTCGGATACTGCCATCTGGTCGTTCCCGTCTGGTGGTCGGCCGGGGGCTCCCGGCGTCGATCATGGTCGTGGTCGTGTGCGAAGCAGGTCGGTGAGGCGGATCGGATTGTCGAGTCAGATCGTCGATCAATTCGTCGGATTGGCCCGACGGTCGAGGCAGGTCTGGCGTCGGCCCGCGTCGGCCCGCGTCGGCGTCATCCCGGCTGGTGGCCGGTGTGCCTCCGTCGTGCCCGACGCGTCAGGGCTTACCAGGACGCCTTGCGCATGCCCGGGATCTTGCCCTCAAGGGCGAGCTTCCGGAGCATGATCCGGCTGATCCGGAACTTGCGGTAGTACCCGTGCACCCGCCCGGTCAGCTGGCACCGGCGCACGATGCGCGTCGAGAACTTCGGGGGTCGCTGGGCCTTGACGAACAGTGCGGTGGTGGTCATGGGAGTGTTCCGAGTGTCAGGGGTCGTCAGTCTTGCGTGAGTCGGGATGCTAGTCTGGAAGTCCGGAGTCCTGAATCCTGAAGGTCGGGCAACGGGCTCTTGGAGGCCTTCGGCGTGATCCCCGGTTCCTCACCAGTGCCCAGGGCCTCATGCCCAGTGCCTTCGCTTACTTCTCATCCGCCTTCTGGAACGGCATGCCCAGCTGCTCGAGCACGAACCGCGACAGCTCCGGCGTCGAGTTGCTGAACACGAAGTTGATGTTCATGCCGTGGGTGAAGTCCACCTCGGCCATGTTGATCTCGGGAAACACGCCCTGCTCGTTCAGGCCCACCGAGAAGTTGCCCTGGCGGTCGAACGCCTTGGCGGGCAGCCCGCGGAAGTCCTTAATACGAGGGGTCGCCAGGTGGATGAAGCGGTCCAGGAAGTGCCACATCCGCTGGCGACGCATCGTCACCATGCTGGCCGAGTCCATGCCCGCCCGCAGCTTGAAGTTCGACACCGACTTCTTGGACTGGATCAGGATCGGCTTCTGGGCGCTGATCGCGGTGATCGTGTTCGTCACGGTCTGCTTGATGTTGGCCGGCAGCTTGCCCCCGTCCAGGTGCCGACCCATGTTCACGTTGATCGTGATCTTCTCGAGCCGCGGCTGGGCCATCCGGTTGGACAGCCCGAACTTCTCGGCAACCTTGGGACGCACCTGCTCGTCGTACATCTGCTTGAGACGCGGCACACCAACGGGCGCCACGGCCTCAACGGCCTCGCCCTTCTTGGCGCCCTTGTGCGTACCCGCACCCTTGGGCCCGCCGCCCTTGCCGCCGCCGCCGCCTTTTCCCGCCTGATCCTTTGCCATGACTTGCCTTCCGAGCGACGGGGGTTGTCCCCGATGACTGCCTGCTTCGATTGAACCAACCGTCTGCCGGCCTGCCGGGCTTACTTGATCGTCGCGCCCCGGACCGTCCCGAGCACCTTTCCGCCCTTGACCGCCACCCGCACCTTCGACCCGTCGTCACGCTTCTGGAAACGCACACGCGTCGCCTTGCCGTCCTCGCCCAGGGGCATGACGTTGGAGATGTGGATCGAGGCCTCGCGCTGCACCACGCCGCCCTGCGGCGTGAGCCGGCTGGGTTTGATGTGCTTGACGCGCAGGTTCAAGCCCTTGACGAGCACGCGATCGTCCTTGGTCAGGACGCGCATGACCTCGCCGGTCTTGCCCTTGTTGTCGCCGGCGATCACCATCACCGTGTCGCCTTTTCGTACGTGCCGTGGCATGAAATGCTCCGAGTCGATCGGGGCCGTTGCCGGCCCGGGGTCGACTGGTCTGTTGTGCGTCGTCGCGAGTCGGGTCCTGAGTCCTTTGGTTCTGAGCCGTGGTGGTCGATCCGCGGGCACCTGGATCACTCAAGCTTTCCCGGACCTGGTCCTCCCAGTGCCCGGTGCCTTGTGCCCATTGCCCCTCTGGTCACACCACCTCCGTCGCCAGCGAAACGATCTTCATGTAGTTCTTCTCGCGCAGCTCGCGGGCCACCGGCCCGAAGATGCGGGTCCCCTTCGGGTTCCCGTCGTCCTGGATCAGCACCACCGCCGAGGTGTCGAACTTCACATACGACCCGTCCTTGCGGCGGATCGCCTTGGCCGTCCGCACAACCACGGCCTTGGACATGTCCCCGTCCTTGACCTCGCCGCCCGCGATCGACTTCTTGATCGAGACGAGTACGCGGTCGCCGATACCGGCCATGCGGCGCGTGAACGCGCCGGTCTTGGTCGTGCCGCCGTACACGCGGATCACATAGGCGATCTTGGCGCCCGAGTTGTCCGCGACTTCACACCTGGATTCTTGCTGCAGCATGGGTCAAACTCTCTGGCGAACCTGAGAACAAGATTTCGGACACTTCGTCCCGAACCCAACCCGCGACGATGGCGTCGCACGAAACCCCGATGCCCGCCCCGCCTCGCAGCCCTCCCTCACGGTCGGGCTGCCTGTCGAGGCCGCTGGCTCACACCTCTTCCGAACGCTTCTCGACCACGCGCACCAGCCGCCACGTCTTGGTCTTGCTGATCGGGCGGCACGGCGCCACCTCGACCACGTCGCCCGTGCGCGACTCGTTGTTCTCATCGTGAACGTGCAGGGTCGTCCGCCGGCGGATGAACTTGCCGTACTTGGGGTGCTTGGCCACGAAGCGGACCACGACCTTGCGCGTCTTGTCGCGCTTGTCGCTCTCGACCGTTCCGGTCTTCACCACGATCGCATCACCCGTTGTCGCTGTCGCTTGGCTCATTGAGTTCCCCGAATCGCTCGTTCACACCGACCTGTCCGAACCGACCTGATTCTCCGACCCGTGACATCCATTCCGCGTCGCGCCGTCGCTCAGCCTTTGCCGCCAACCTTCGCGCCCGCCTTGGCCTCGACCGACGCCTTGGCCGCATCCCTCTTGGCCTTCTCCGCGGCCTGCTTCGCATGATGCCGCACGTTTCGTTCGGTCATCAGGCGGGCCACGTCCCTCTTGATCAGGCCGAACTGCGAGGTGTCCTCCACCTTCTCAGTGATGGCCTGGGACCGCAGCGTGTACAGCTTCTCGCGAAGCCGCTTGAGCTCGACCCCGATCTCCTCGTCCCGCAGTGCCCGAACTTCGGTGCCCGTCATGATTCGATTCCTTCCACCCGGCCCACCCAGCGGCCGGAACTGTGTCGCTCACGTCGTCGCTTGATCCGCCCGACCCGTTCCCGAGCTCGCGCTCGGGACTCTCTCACACCGTCACGCGCCGCCCGACGAACCGGCAACGCACCGGCATCTTCATCGCCGCACGCACCATCGCCTTCTTGGCGGTCGCCTCCGACACGCCGGCGATCTCGAACAGGATCGTCCCGGGCTTCACGCGCGCCGCCCAATAATCCACTTCCGCCTTGCCGGTGCCCATTCGGGTCTCCAGCGGCTTCTTGGAGACCGGCTTGTCCGGGAACACCCGGATGAACAGTTTGCCCTCGCGCTTCAGCAGATGCTGGATCGCGATGCGCCCCGCCTCGATGTTGATGCCCTTGAGCCAGCACCCATCCAGCGCCTGCAGCCCATAGTCGCCGTACGCGACGTAGTTGCCCTTGGTCGCCTTGCGGTCGCGGACGTTCCGCTGCTCCTTGCGGAACTTCACGCGGCTTGGAATCTTGAATGGAGGCATGAGGAAGTCCTTGATCGTTCAGAGGGTTGCTGGTTGGTTCCGAAGTCCGTTGTTGGGCGAGTCCTTCGTCCTTGGTCCTGAGTCCTTGGTCCTTGGTCCTGAGTCCTGATGGTCGGGCAACCGGCTTTCGCGGTATTCACCTCGAATCCTTCTCACCTGCGTCCACGCGCCCTGGGTCGCCCGCCCGCCGCGTCCGACGCCATCTCGTCCTGCTGGTTCTTGTCGTACTCGCCCTTGTAGATCCACGTCTTCACGCCCACCTGGCCCGCCGAGGTCTTGGCCTCCGCGAACCCGTAAACGATGTTCGCCTGCAGCGTCGACAACGGCAGCGAGCCCACCTTCACATCCAGCGTCCGGCTCATCTCGGCCCCACCCAGGCGGCCCGAGATCTGGATCTTGATGCCCTTGGCCCCCGCCTGCATCGTCGCGTCCGCACGCATCTTCACCACGCGCCGGAAGGCCATGCGCTTGTTGAGCTGCTCGGCCACCGCCTCCGCCACCAGCTGCGCGTCCATGTCCGGGTTCTTGATCTCGACCACGTTGATCGAGACCTTGCGACCCGTCATGTACCGCAGCTGCTCGGTCATCCGCTCGATCTCGGCCCCCTTGGGCCCGATCACCAGGCCGGGCCGGGCCGTCTTGATGATGACCTTGAGCTCCTCACGGGTCCGCTCGATGTGCAGGTCGCTCACCGCCGCGAACGGGGGCTTGCGATTCAGCCTGTCATCCAGGAACCGGCGGATCTTCTCGTCCTCGATCAGCAGCTCGCCGTAGAGCGCCTTGGGGGCGTACCACCGGCTGCGGTGGGCCTCGGTGATGCCGAGCCTGAGTCCGAATGGATGAGTCTTCTGTCCCATTAGGCCCGTTCCTCCACGCCCACCGTGATATGGCTGGTCTGCTTGACGATCGCGTGCGCCCTGCCGCGGTCCTTGGGCTGGAAACGCTTGATCCGAATCCCCTCGCCCACCGTGGTCTTGCTCACCCAAAGGCTGGTCACGTCGGCCTCGGCCTCTTCCGCGTCGGCGATGGCCGCCTGCAGGCACTTCTTGATGTCCAGCGCCGCCCGCTTGGTCGTGAACGTCATCAGGTTCAGCGCCTCGTCCACGCGCTTGCCGCGGATCAGGTCCGCCACCAGACGGATCTTCCGCGTGCTCCCGCGCGTTCCGAGCACCTTGCTCTCAAACAGCGCCAGGTCCTTGGCCGGGCGGTTCAGAGCCTGGGCCAGCCGGCGCACGTCCTCGGTCCGGCAGCGGGGGTGGTCGCTCCCGCGCATCCAGTTCTTGACCGCGGACTGGGCCTTGTCGCCCTTGAGCCCGGTGCGCTCGACGGCCTGCCCGAGCGCCTCAACCGAGACGCCCGACTCCGCCGAATACTGCTTCAGCCTTGCGCTGTGAATCCTCATCGTCAAAGCCCTTCGTCTGCGTCGTTCCGCCAAGAGGCACCAGGCACTCGACCTACCCCGTTTCCAAACCACCTTCCTTACGACTTCGACCCGCCCTCGATGCCTTCCTTCTTGTTCGTGTGCCCGCGGAACGTGCGGCTGTTGCTGAACTCGCCCAGCTTGTGCCCCACCATGTCCTCGGTCACGAACACGTCCAGAAACGCCCGACCATTGTGCACCTGGAACGTGTACCCCACGAACTCGGGCACGATCGTCGACCGACGCGCCCACGTCTTGATCGGGGTCTTCCGCTTGTTCTCAGACTGACGCTCCACCTTCCGGTAGAGCTTCTCATCCACAAACGGTCCCTTCTTCAGACTCCGGCCCATTGCGTCACCTTCCAGTCAGATCCAAACTCGCTCGGCCCAACCCGCGGCCGAATGTCTCATGTTCCAAACGACTCCGATCCCCGTCACTGCTCCACTTCGTCTCTGCGTCGCCGCTCAGGTCACCTGACCATACCGCTTGCTGAACCGGCGACGGATGATCAGGTCGCTCGAAGCCTTCTTCTTGTTCCTCGTACGCCCGCCCTTGGCCAGCGTGCCCGTGGGGCCGCATGGTGGGCGATTGCCCTTCGACCGCCCCGAACCGCCGCCCATCGGGTGCGCGTTGTGGCTCTTGGCCATGCCGCGCGTGATCGGCCGGAAACCAAGGTGCCGCATCAACCCGGCCTTGCCCAGGCGACGGTTCTGGTGGTCGATGTTCCCCACCTGCCCGATCACCGCGGTGCAGTCCGCGTGGACACGCCGGGTCTCGCCCGAGGGCAGCACCACCGTCGCGAAGTCGCCTTCCTTGTTCGTCAGACGCGCCTGGTTGCCCGCCGACCGGCAAATCTGACCGCCCCGCCCCTTGGTCAGCTCGATGCAGTGGACCTCAAGGCCAGTGGGGATGAACCGCAGTGGCATGCAGTTGCCCGGCGTCGGCTCCACCGCCTGCGTGTGGCTCGACAGAATCTCCTGCCCGGGCTTGATCCCCGCGGGAGCCAGAATGTACCGCTTGGCCCCGTCGGCGTACTCGACCAGCGCGATGTGGCACGAGCGGTTCGGGTCGTACTCAACCCCGACGATCTTGCCCGCGATCCCGTCGCGGTCCTTGCGCCGAAAGTCGATCACGCGGTACATCTGCTTGGCGCCGCCGCCGCGCCCGCGAACCGTGATCTTGCCCGAGTTGTTGCGCCCGCCCCACTTGTGGTTGGGACGCAGCAGCGACTTCTCGGGGGTCTTCTTGGTCACTTCCACGTGCATGTTCACCGACGCGTTGCGCCGGCCCGCACTGGTCTTGTTGTAGACGCGAATCGCCATGGGTGAGTCCTGTCCGAAAGTTCCTGTGGTCCGTGCCGCGTAGGGGATCTAGCCCGAAGTCCTTCGTCCTGAGTCCTGAAAGTCGGGCAACCGGTTCCTGATTGCCTGTCGTGTCGTTCGCGCTGATTCCGGGTGCCCAGTGCCTCTCTCAGATCATCTCAATCGACTGGCCCTCGACCACCCGCACCAGCGCCTTCTTGGTCTGGCTGTCGGTCGAGTACCCGAACTTGGTCCGCTTGGTCTTGCCCTTGCTCAGGCTGGTGCGAACGCTCGCCACCTTGACCTTGTAAAGCGACTCGATCGCCGACTTGATCTGGTCCTTGCTGGCCGTCCGGTCAACCAGGAACGTGTAGGTGTTCAGCTCGCTCATCCCGATGGTCGACTTCTCGGTCAGCATCGGGCGCTTGATGGTGTATGTCGCGTCGATTGGCATCGTCATGGCTTACGCCGCTCCCTTCGCGCCGGCCTTCGCACTCGCCGTGGCGCCCGGCGGCCTGGGCAGCTTCTTCACCCGGCGCTTCTCGCCCTTTTCCTGCCCGCCCTCGGGATTCCCCGCCGCCGCGCCAGCCCCCATCGGGGTGATCTTCGCGTCCTTGCCCGTCTGCGACCATGGCCCCGCCAGCCACGCCTCCAGCGCGTCACGCTCGATCACCAGGTACCGCGACGCCAGCATGTTGAACGCGTTCATCGTGTCGGCCCGCCCCAGCGTCACGCCCTCGACGTTCCGCGCGCTCAGCCTGGCGAACTCGCTCTTGGCCGGGTCGTTGGACAGCGCCACGTACGCGGTCTTGTCCACCTTGATCGCCTCGAGGAACGCCAGGAACCCCGTCGTCTTGGGCTTCTCGAAGGCGATCCGGTCGATCACCCGAACCTCGTTGTCGATCAGCTTGGAGAGCAGCGCGTTGCGGTTGGCCGTACGCCGCATCTTCTTGGGCATCTCAAGGTGGTAGTGCTCGCGCCGCCGCCGCTTGGCGAAGACGTGGCCGCCGCCCTTGAACTGCGGGGGACGCCGGTCGCCGTGCCGCGCACGACCCGTGCCCTTCTGCTTGTAAATCTTCTTGGTCGAGCCCTCGACCATGCCGCGGCTCTTGGTCCGGCTGGACCCCTGCCGCAGGTTCGCGTGGTACATCACATACGCCTGCTTGATCAGCGAGACGTTGATCGTTCCGCCAAGGCTCTTCTCGTCGATCGGCATCGTGCCGATCTGCGCGCCCTGCATGTTGTAGACGGGGACATCCATTCGTCGCACCTCGTCCTGACGCCTTCCACGGGCCCGCCATCAACCGATGGCGACGCCCCGTTTGCTTCGCCTCGCCGGCCACCTCCTCTTGCCCTCCACTCGGGAGAGCGCCCTTCAACGCGAAGAGCGGGGTTGGCGCGGCTCCGACTCGGCCGTCCATGTCGAGGGCCCACTGCTCAGGCCCACGACCTCAATCTGTCCTCGCCCGGCGGTTTTCTTCAGAGCCCCAGGCCAGTCGCCCGGCCCAGCGCCCATCCGAACCTTCCGAGCCCACCGGCTTGGCATTCGCGCCGCCGATGGTGATTCTTCGACCCATCAACGCCCTGCCTCGTGGTCGGGCCGCCTGTCTCACACGTCGTCGCTTCGTCGCTTCACGCTCCGTCGCGCCGATTACTTCTTCACCTTGCCCTGAACCACCTTCTTCCCCGCCTTCATCCCCGCCTTCTTGCGGTTCAGACGCGTCGCGGGCCTCACCATCACCATCCCCCCGTTGGCGCCGGGCACCGGGCCCTTCACCAGCACGAGGTTCTGTTCCTTGTCGACCGAGATCACCTGGATCGAGCGGGCCGTCACCCGGTCGTCGCCCATGTGCCCCGGCATCTTCTTGCCCTTGACCAGGCCGCCGCCGAACCCGCGGTTCGAGCAGTACGAGCCGATCGACCCGGGCGAACGGTGCTTGCGCTCGGTGCCGTGGCTCGCGACCAGCCCCTTGAAGTGATGCCGCTTCATCACGCCCGCGAAGCCCTTGCCCTTGCTCTGCCCGATCACGTCAACGAACATCTGCCCGTCCAGGGCCGACACGTCCAGCGTCTGCCCGAGGCTGAAGTTGCCCGCCGACTTCTCCTCCACCGTGAACTCCCGGTGGAAACGCTTGGGGGTCGTCCCGGCCTTCGCGTCATGCGCGATCACGGGGAACGTCGAGTTCTTCGCCTTCACCTCGTCGTACCCGATCTGCACCGCCATGTACCCGTCCGTCTCGGCCGTCTTCACCTGCGTCACCACGCAAGGACCCAACGCCAACACCGTCACGGGGACGTTCTCGCCCTTGTCCGTGAACACGCGCGTCATCCCGATCTTGCGGCCCATCAGCATCACAGACGTCGGAGCAGCCATCTCACACGATCCTTTCCACCAACCGGCACGCTCGCCAGCATCCCGTTTCGGGCCGCTGCCGGACTCACCGGCCCGGATACGCCGGGCGACGCTTCATGGTCCTGATTCCGCTTTGCGCGAACTCGGCCAGAGGAAGTTTGAAGGGGCCATCTCACCAGCCCCGGGATTCACCACACATCACCAACACCCACCACCACCAACACCAACACACGGGGCCGGTCGCCATGCCCCTCGGCACGGCCCCGGCCCGTCAAACCTCACGCCTTGATCCTGATGAACACGCCCGCCGGAACCACAAGTCGATTCAACGCCTCAACCGTGCGCGCGTTGGGCTCCAGAATATCGATGATCCGCTTGTGCGTCCTGATCTCGTACTGCTCGCGGCTCTTCTTGTCGATGAACGGCGAGCGCAGCACCGTGTACCGCTCGATCCGCGTCGGCAGCGGGATCGGCCCGGCCACTTTCGCGTTGGTCCGTTTCGCGTGGTCAACGATCTCCTTCGCGCTCGCGTCGAGAGCCAGGTGGTCGTAGGCCTCCATCCGGATTCTGATTTTCCCGCCTGTCATCAACAACCTCGTGCCCAAATCGGGCCGTTTCCGCGATCCATTCGCCCGCCAACGGGCTCCATCAGAATCCGTCACTCACTCAGAACCCCACCGCATCACCTTTGACGCCCGTGGTCCCCGCGCGCAGAACGCGCGAAGACCCCGCCAAGGGAGGGGATTGTTACCACCAAAGACGCTCCGGACCACTCCCCGCGCACAATTCCGCGCGGAAAACCGCTCCGGTCGCCCCCGGTCCCGCCAATCTCACTCATCCGTGAGCCCCCGGACATCAACTCCAACCGCCGTAACGATCCACCAACCGCGGCCCGCCGGGGGCGTATAGCCTACCCCCGCACCACCCGTTGTCAACGCACCCGCCTCCCGGCCGGGTCGTGCCCGGAACCGTGCCACGGGTGGCTGCTCTGAGTCACGCGTGCATCCCCCTTGGCTCGCGGAAACACCAACCCTATCCACACCCTCACTGTGGACGACCTGTGGAGAACCCCATGCCCCTCTGTCTCCACCGCTTCCTGCCACCCACCACCCTTCCTGCCCTCCTGACCGCATCCTTTCTATGCACCTCCGCCGCCGCCCAGCCCGAGGGTGACCTCCGCCCGGTCCCCCAACCTCGCGACAATCGCGTCCGCAACCC
>Ga0163148_10003992_pt1 | contig 15751 bp, 12 predicted proteins | sample OliLakLV19MP7P2_FD_148606 | JGI IMG/M metagenome (GOLD analysis project Ga0163148, IMG submission 148606) | Freshwater microbial mat bacterial communities from Lake Vanda, McMurdo Dry Valleys, Antarctica- Oligotrophic Lake LV.19.MP7.P2 | ecosystem: Environmental > Aquatic > Freshwater > Lake >...
GAGATTGCTGACATTTTGATTCACATTGAGCCACATGAATAACTAATTTTTCATATTTGCTAAGCGGTCATAATTCAAAATCGTGATTTTCCCTCCCGCTACTTCAATAAATTTATCTTCCTTAAAATCACTTAATGTGCGTATAACAGTTTCTGTTGCGGTTCCTACTAAGTTAGCCAAATCCTCTCTTGAAACGTTCATGCTAAATGTTTGATCGTCTTCTTTTTTATACTTATCAGAAAGTTTTACCAAGGCTTCTGCCACTCTTTTTCTAACAGAGTTATAAGCCAATTTAACTAACTGCTTTTCATTTTCACTAACGCTATTTGATAAAATTTCTATGAATTTTCGGGAAACTTCTGCATTTTTATAGATGAGTGAAAAGAAATCTTCTTTAGGAATCATATAAATTTCAGAATCTTCCAAAGCCGTGGCTGAGCTGTTATACTTTGCGTCTTGTAATAAAGAAAGGTATCCGAAAAATTCTCCTTCTTTAAATAGTTCAGTAATTAATTCTTTCCCTAATTCATTCGTTTGATAAGTTTTCACTTTCCCTTTATTGATAAAATAAATTCCTTTTGGATAAGCCCCTTCCTTATAAATATCTTCCTTCTTTTTATAGGTTCTTACATCCTGCTCTTCAGAAAGTTTTTTCAATGAATCGATTCCTTTTGCCTGATTCATAAAATCATTAATTCCTTGAATATTTTTTGAAAACTCTTTCTTTAATATTTCGTTCTTCTTTAAACGACTTTCAATAGCGTTCATCAACTCCACATCATCAAATGGCTTAGTGAGATAATCATCCGCCCCCATCTCCATTCCTTTTCTAAAATCGCTTCGTTCTGCTTTTGCTGTTAAAAAAATAAAAGGAATGCTTGCTGTTTCTTCATTTTTCGACAAAAGATGCAAAGCTCCATGTCCATCCAAAACCGGCATCATGATATCACAAATAATCAAATCGGGCTTCTCTTTTATCGCCAATTCAACACCTTCTTTACCATTTTTAGCTGTAATAACTTTATAATTAGCCAAAGACAAAATTTCAGCAGTATTTTCCCGCACATCTATATTATCTTCAATCAATAGAATTTTTTTCATCTCCATCATAAACTAATTATTTTTTCTTGGTAGCAGAATACTAAATGTAGTTCCTTCATTTTCTTCGCTGGCAATGGACACAGAACCATTCATTAACTCTACATACCGGGCAACAATACTTAATCCCAAGCCAGTACCTTGAATATGAGTGGCATTTTGCCCCCTAAAAAACCTTTCAAATAAATGCTTTTGGTCTTCTGTAGAAATTCCAATTCCAGAATCCTTCACAAAAATGCTTATTGAATCAGTTGCTACTTTTGACTGAATAGTAATTTCTCCACCTAAAGGAGAAAACTTGATAGCATTTGAAATCAAATTGAATAAAATATTTTTAAATAATTTTTTGTCAAGAGAAACTACTTCCTCTCCATCATGACGCAAAATCAGCTGCTGTGATTCGAATTTCATTGATTTCATTTCTGAAACAATTTCCTCTAAATACGTTTTAATATTAATCTCTTCAGGCATATTGTCTACTTTGCCTTCCTCCAGCTTACTGATAGATAAAAAATCATTTAGGATATCTGTCAGATTGTTGATAGAGCCTTTTATTTTTCCAACATGCTTAATTTGATTGTCTTTGTCATTCTGTTCCCCATATTTTGTGACCAAAGATAACGAGGACAACATTGTGGTAAGCGGTGTTCTAAATTCATGGGAAGCCATGGAAACAAATCGTGATTTTAGTTCATTCAACTCTTTTTCCTTTTCCAGAGCGCTGTTTAATTCTTTTTTTGTTTTTTCTAATTCGTGAATGGCCTCCTCCAAAATCAAGGTTCTGCTCTTTACTTGTTTCTCCAATTCAGCTGAATAATTTTTCAACTTTTCTTCAGCTTGTCGTCTAGCAGTGATATCAATAATAAAGGCAATCACAAATTTTCCTTCAGAAGTTGAAAAAGGACTTAAACTAATTTGTATAGGGAATTCGGAACCATCCTTTTTTAAGCCAAACAATTGAATGTCTGCACCCATAGAACGGGCATGAGGATTTTGATTGTATTTAGTTCGATGTCCGACATGCTTTTTTGCCAAGGTTTTAGGAACGAGCACTTCTATTTTTTTGCCAACCAATTCATCTTTTAAGTACCCAAAAAGCGCCTCAGAACTTGGGTTACAGCGCGTAATTTCACCCTTATCGTTAGCCACAATAATACCTTCCGTAGCGTAAAGAAAAAGCGCATCTATTCCTTCTTTGTCTTCCATCATATTTATCAACTCTGTATTCATACGAAATTAAGGATTTTCACCAAACAAATGTAAAATCTTGTATTCATAGAAAATATGACAAATGTCATGTTCTGCACTGACCAACCTCATTGTCAAAATTTCAATATCAACCGAATATTGCAATATAATTCTAAAACCATAAACCATGACACCACAACAAAATTTGCACAATGCAATTGGAGAGCTTGCTTATGCAATAGCCAGAGCTGACGGAACAATACAAAAAGAAGAACGAAAAAAATTTCAGGATATCGTGGCAGCTGAATTGGAATGCAACGATAATGACTTTGATGTTTCCGACATTATTTTCCAACTATTAGAAAAAGATAAATTTATTGACAGCAAAACTGCCTATGATTGGGCAATTAAGGAAATCAAAGTAAATAGTCATTATTTAAGTCCCGACCTTAAAGCAACTTTTATAAGGGTAATTGAAAAAGTGGCAAATGCCTTTCCTCCTGTAACGGCTGAAGAACAAAGTATATTAGAACAATTCAAAAAAGATATCGCACCACTAAATGGCGACCCTGTTTATTATCAAGCTAAAAAAGTTTAGCACGATTCCACATGAATAAGCAATTAAACATCTTCTTGGCTACCGACTATTCAGAGTCGGTGATGAATGCAGAAAAGTATGCGTTTGAATTTGCAAAAAAAGCAAATGCCAACCTTACAATTCTTCATGTTTATGAAATCCCTTTTAGCTTTCCATTCGAATCGACAGAATATGTAAAATCAGCTGACCGATTGAGAAAGTTTGAAATGCAAAAGCTCAAGTTGCATTGCGAATCAATCTTACATTCCTTAAAAATTAAATTAAATGAAGTGAACTGGGAGTGCATGACATTGGAAGGAGCGGTGGGAAAAGAAATTCGTAAAGAAGCAGAGCGTAGTCTCCCAGATATGATTATCACTGGGACACACAATAATTCTAATAAAATAAGTGTTTTTCAAAGCAGTCATACTTGGAATATTATCAAAAAATCAAATGTGCCCATTCTTGCTATTCCAAAAAATGCTTTATTAACTGACATTAAAAAAATAGTGTTTGCAACTGAATATCGACAAGGCGAAATCCCAGGTATCGAATCGATGATTAAGCTGTCAGCTAAATTTGATGCCGAACTCACCATCCTACATATCACTAATAATTCATTTTCTAAAGAGTTTGCAAATCAATTGTTTGAAAAATTCAAAACAGAAGTGCAAAATAAAGTTTCTTACAAAAAATTAAGTTTACGTTTGGTTTTTGCTGACAACATCGTGAGCGGTATCAATGATTTTTGCTTCACTTCTAAATCAGATTGGTTAGTAATGTCACATTCTAGACCATTTTTCTTGGAAAAAGTTTTTCTGCCAGAAAAAAGCATCACAAAGGAAATGGTTATTGAACCGCTTATTCCTCTTCTTTCAGTGCCCGATTTTTATGAAACCGCTCTGGAAGAACAATCTGATTCTATTTCAGAAACTATTCATTACAATAAGGGATCAAATGAAACCCGATGATTTGCCAAACGTTTTAATTGAGTGAATTAGCATTGATATTTACAATTAGAACGACAAATGAAAACACTTAAGTTTCCTATCATTATCCTATATGTTGCGGATCAAAAGCGCAGTAGTACATTTTATGAAATCGTTTTAAAGCAAAAGCCAATCTTGGATGTTCCGGGCATGACAGAATTTATGCTAAACAATCTTACCAAATTGGGATTGATGCCCGAAAATGGAATTAGTGAAATTATTTGTCCTATTACTGTAAATCCAGCTACAGGCAATGGAATTCCTAGGTGTGAACTTTATTTATTTGTAGATAATCCTGAAGAATCATTATTGAATGCCCTAAATGCTGGAGCTGTAGAAATAAGTAAAACAAAAATGAGAGATTGGGGTGATGTTGTTGCCTATTGTTCCGACCCGGACGGACATATTCTTGGCTTCGCAAAATAATGAATAGCTTACATCATCCGTGTACGCTTTACCAAATATGGCATCAGCACTTGATCAAACCCAAGATTGATATCCGCTTCAACAAAATCAATTTTATACTGACCACATTTTAACATCAACTCTTTTTTGTAATCCGCCATCTGACTAAGGTAGGAATCCTTTATTTCATTTGGATGCAATTTAACTTCTTCACCCGTTTCCATATCAATAAAGCGATACGGACGGTTATCAAAATCAAATTCCATTTCTTTTTGTTTGTCGACCACATGAAATAAAATCACTTCATGCTTTTTATGTTTAAGATGTTGCAAGGCAGAAAATAATTCATCAGAGTTTGCTTTTGAATCCATCATATCACTAAAGATCATGACAAGTGAGCGTTTGTGAATTCCTTCTGCTATTTCGTGCAAAGCATTTATAGCTGAAGTCTTTTTATGCACTTTCACATCATGTGGCTGAATTCTTTTTTCCAATTCGTGATACAACATTTTATGATGCAATGAACTGGATTTTGCAGGTGTATGCACTTCAACTGTTTCCGAAAAAATACTTAAGCCTACCGCATCGCGCTGACGCTTTAATAGTTCAATCATCGCAGCAGCACAGTGAACTGAAAAAGTAATTTTGTTGACACCACCCCTGCCCTCCCCAAAGGGAAGGGAGTTTGATTCTGGTAATGGGAAATACATAGAAGATGAATCGTCAATAATTAACTGACAACGCAAATTGGTTTCTTCTTCATAACGCTTTATGAAAAGTTTATCGGTGCGACCGTATAATTTCCAATCAATGTGTTTGGTGGATTCACCTTTGTTGTACAAACGGTGTTCTGCAAACTCAACACTAAAGCCATGAAATGGACTTTTATGCAAACCTGTAATAAATCCTTCCACCACTTGTTTAGCGATTAGCTCCAAGTGTGTGAATTGACGTATTTGTTGTTGGTCTATTGAGTTCAAAGTTTAAAGTTTGAAAGTTTAAAGTTTTTTAAACGTAATGAAATTGAAAATTATTGCCATCAAGCTTAAGCTAAAAGTAAAACAGTAGGTTACTCACCTACTGCCAACTTTGAACTTATTAACTTTGGACTAAAGCAAAGCTTTCAATTTCGCATCCAAAACTGCTTTTGGAACTGCTCCTACTTGTTTGTCAACAACCTTTCCATCTTTAAAGAAAAGAATAGTTGGGATATTACGGATGCCAAACATTGCAGAAATATTTGCGTTGTTGTCAACATTTACTTTTCCTACTACAGCTGTATCACCATAGTCTTTTGATAATTCTTCAACAATTGGTCCTACCATACGGCATGGTCCGCACCATTCTGCCCAAAAATCTAATAATACTGGTTTTGTTGATTTTGCTACTAACTCCTCGAAGTTTGCGTCTGTGATTTCTAATGCCATTTTTTTGATTATTTATTGATTGATAATATTAATTTTCAATTGAACCCTAAAGATAAAATTGTATTTCAACATAGACAAACGATTTGCCAAATTGTTTTTAATGACAGCTTGTCATTTTTGTTAATTTATCCTAAAAAAGCTATCTTTAGGGAATAAATAAAGCCACCATTCGTTAAATTTAGCGTCTAGTTAAAAACAATTGATTTTTTTATGACTATTACTCCAATTACTAATATATATATTTCCCTTTCTTGTTTTCTTATCTTTTCTGTCGTTTCTCTACAATCTATAGCACAAGCAAGGATTGAAGGCACAGTAACACATAATGGCAAACCACTTTCTGGAGCAGATGTCATCATTATTAACAGTGCAGGTACCGAGAAAGCACTTCTCACCAATTCGGCAGGAGCTTACAGCTTTAATTTTCTTCCGAATGAAGAATATGATATCGCCATTTCAAAAGTAGGATTTACCCAATTTCAGATCATTTATTCAACGATGGGTTTGACAGAAGATGAATCCAAAAAGTTCAAAAGTTTATCTAAGCCTGTTGCTGAATTATTTGAACTACCATCCGACCAAGGCAGCATTTCAAAATTAAATGCAATATTGAACAAGCCACTTTTGAGTTACTATTATAACTCTGAAGAAAAAACGATGGATTCTGATGATATTTTAGATCAATCCTTATCTGAAAGTTTATCAAAAGTTGCAAAATTGGTAGGCACTCAATCCTCTACTATTGAAACGAATTACAAAAATGCGATAGCAAAGGGTGATGCCGCTGTATTGTCGAAGAATTATGAAATTGCTAAAGGCGCATACAACGATGCTATTTCAGCAAAACCAAGCGAACAATATCCCAAAAGCAAATTAGCAGAAATAGATAAATTAATTGCCGATGCCGAAGCGAAAGGAAAAGCAGATGCTGCAGATAAAGAACGATTGGCTAAAGAAAAAGAATTGGCAGCTGCATCTGCTAAGGAAAAAGCAGAGAAAGACAAAGCTGCTGCTGAATTGGCTGCTAAGGAAAAAGCAGAAAAGGACAAAGCACTTGCGGCTTCCAATGCAGAAAAAGCGGCTGCAGAACAAGCGGAAAAAGACAGATTAGCCAAAGAGAAAGCTGCTGCTGCAAAAACATTAGCCGATGCTGCTGAAGCAGATCGATTAGCAAAAGAGAAAGAAAAAGCGGATGCATTGGCAAAAGCAAAAGCGGATGCTGACAAAGCTAGTGCTGAACAAGCAGCAAAATTAGCTGCTGAACAAGCAGAAAAAGACAAACTGGCAAAAGAAAAAGCTGCGGCTGCAAAAGTATTAGCTGATGCTGCTGAAACTGAACGTTTGGCAAAAGAGAAAGAAAAAGCAGATGCATTGGCGAAAGCAAAAGCGGATGCTGATAAAGTTATAGCAGATCAAGCTGCTAAATTAGTTGCCGAACAAGCAGAAAAAGATAGACTCGCAAAAGAAAAATCTCTAGTCGATAAAGCGGCTGCCGATGCTGCTGAAGCAGAACGTTTAGCGAAAGAAAAAGAAAAAACAGATGCCATTGCAAAAGCAAAAGCGGATGCTGATAAAGCTGCAAAAGATTTAGCAGAAAAAGACAGATTGGCAAAAGAAGCGGAAGCAAAAGCATTGCAAGCCAAATATGATAATTTACTTTCGAAAGGGGATTCATGTGTAAAAACAAAAAACTACGACTTAGCAAAAACATCGTATACAACTGCTGCATCATTAAAACCAAAAGAAGAAACACCTGCAAATAAAATCAAAGAAGTGGATGCTTTGATTGAAACAGAAAAACGTTCGCAATACACCAATGAATTAGCAAAAAAATATCCACAAGGTGTAACAGAAGAAATTTCGAAAGAAGGAAATGCAAAAATCACCAAACGTATTGTTGTGAAAGGCAATACTGGTGATTTATACGTAAAGAAAGAAACCAGTTTCGGAGCGGTTTATTACTTTAAAAATGAAGCGACCATCACGGAGACGGAGTTTGTGAAGAATACAGAGGTGAAGAAATAACGGAACCCACCTACCGGCAGGCAGGAGCAGATGTCGCAAAAAAAGGGATTTACGCAGATTTTTTTGTATTCAACTATGCAGAAAATATCCATTTAAAAATACTACGACAATCAAATTGTCAACTATCAATACAACCTCTTTGCCTTTGCTGGAGCTTTTAAACTTAACCAAAAAATGTGGATTGGTTCTTTCTTATCTCCTACTCCATTTTTATTTTCATCGTACTTTGCAAATATATACATCACATCATTTTGTGAATCATATTGCGAGCGAATAACCGAGTAATCGGCAGGAACAAGTTGCGTTTTTATTGTGCTGGTTGAATCAAAGTGATAAAATTTTCTCAAATCTTTTTTATTAATAAGGGTGTCTTTGTTCGTATCCTCATCGTATACCGACACAATATAATAATTACGGTTAATCGGCTTCTTATCTAACGAATCTTGTTCAAACGATGGATAATACAGCGTTTTTATCAATGTAGGTTTTTCAAAAAGATAATTCATTTTCTCTTTTTTTAGATCATAATGTGCGATGCTTAAAAGATTGTAGCCATACAAAATATCTATCCCCGGCATAAAGTGTTCTTCTTTTCCACTTTCATCTCCATCGTAATCACCATTCCAATACTGAGCATTTCCTCCACTCATAACCACATCTGCTTTTGATTTGTAAACGGTTACCAAACGATGGTCTGCCATTCCTGTTAGAATAACAGAAGTTGGTCGTGTAGCAATTTGCGCAAAAGAACTATTCCCTTGAACAGAATTCAAAAGAGAATTCTGAGTCGTTCGTGGATCAGAAGAATCGAGGCTAATTTGTTCTTCTTTTGATTCAGTTTTTTTCGGACCACAAGAAATAAAAACACTTGTTAAAATCAAGAACGAGAAAAGAGAAATTAATCTGTATATCATGTTTAAATAGTTAGTATGTATATAAAAAGATCTTTGCAATTATGAGATCCAGAGCTTGTCCTGAGCGCCATGCCTGCCGACAGGCAGAAAGTCGAAGGAGGGAACGGGATGACAATAACGAAGAGCAATGTTCTCCAAAGGTTTAAAAAATTAATTCAACTTATACTCCAAGCCATTCTCTTTCAATAAATCCAATAAATCGTTGTTCGGATTTACTTTTATTTTTTTGGAAGGCATAACCACAGAAATATTTTCTTCTGTATCAAACACTCTGAATTGCAAAGTACAATTGCGGTTTTCAACTACGCTGTTCTTCGTTATAATATCATTCATCTTATTCATAAATTCATCGTTCAATTCTTTCAAAGAAACATTTACGGTTAAGCTTCTTGCCATTTTATCTCTTAGTTCCGAAAGCAATTGAATGTTACTTACTTTGTATTCGAAGTTTCCTGAATTCCTGAATCGCTCACCAATTTTCCCTTTTACAAAAAGAAACAATCCTGTTACCATGTATTGTTTGAACTTCACATAGTCTTCTCCGAAAAAAGCCATTTCTGCTGATTCATTGTAATCTTCTATCGTAATTTTCCCCCAAGGATTTCCGGTTTTTGTAACACCATTGTGAACGTTGGTAACAATGCCTCCTAAGGTCAAATCTTTGTTTTTGTTCTCTTCAATTTTTTTAATGTCTGCTAAGCTATGCGGACAAAAATTATCCATTTCTAATTTGTAGGTATCTAATGGATGTCCCGAAATAAAGAAACCCACTACATCTTTTTCATTTTTCAATTGCTCTAGATTACTCCAAGCTTCGCATACAGGAATTTTTGGTTCAGGCATATCAATGGCTGAATCTTCTCCAAACAATGAAACTTGTGCAGAGTTTTCTCCATCCTGATGTGAACTTCCATAACGAATTACTTTCTCTAAAAAATTTCCGTTGTCGTTGCCTTCTACATGAAAATAAGTTGCACGGTGAATTCCGAATGAATCCAAACCACCGGCATTGGCTAAACTTTCAAATGTTTTTTTATTGGCTGCACGTAAATTTATTCTTCTTACAAAATCAAATACGCTTTTATATGGTCCGTTTGCAGTACGTTCTTCCACAATGGAAATAACGGCTGCCTCTCCTACTCCTTTTACAGCACCCATTCCAAAACGTATTTGTCCGCTTTTATTCACAGCAAAAGCATAAGCACTTTCATTCACATCCGGACCAAGAACAGGAACACCCATTCTGCGACACTCATCCATAAAGAAAGTAATTTTATCAATGTTGCTTAAGTTGTGCGTTAATACAGACGACATGTATTCACCTGGATAATGTGCTTTTAAATACGCTGTTTGAAATGCAACAAGAGCGTAACATGTAGAGTGCGATTTATTGAATGCGTACTGTGCAAACTTTTCCCAATCTATCCATATTTTTTCTAGTTTATCGGCAGGCAAACCTTTTTCGGTTGCTCCCTCCATAAACTTACTCTTCATCTTATTTAATGTGTAAATATCTTTTTTACCCATTGCTTTACGCAAAACATCGGCATCACCTTTTGAAAAGCCTGCTAACTTTTGCGACAATAACATTACTTGCTCTTGGTAAACTGTAATACCATACGTATCTGAAAGGTATTCTTCCATCTCAGGCAAATCGTATGCAATTGTTTCTCTGCCATGTTTACGCGCAATGAAATTCGGGATGTATTCAATTGGACCTGGACGATACAATGCGTTCATGGCAATTAAATCCGCAAACTTATCCGGTTTTAAATTGATTAAATGTTTTTGCATTCCGGCACTTTCAAACTGGAATGTTCCGTTGGTATCACCGTGTTGATAAAGCTCTAATGTTTTTATATCATCCAAAGGAATTTCATCGATATTGATAGAAACACCATGATTTTCTTTTATGAGTTTCAAAGCATCACGAATAATCGTTAATGTTTTTAAACCTAAAAAGTCCATTTTAATTACACCAGCATCTTCAATTACTCTTCCATCGTATTGTGTAATTAACAAAGTAGATTCTTTAGAAGTAGAAACAGGAATTAAATCGGTTAGATCCATCGGAGCGATGATGATTCCTGCTGCGTGAATACCAGTACCACGCACAGAGCCTTCTAAAATCAAAGCTTCTTTCAAAACTCTCGATTGCATATCATCACCTGCAAGAATCGCACGTAATTTTTTTACATCTTCTAAATCTTCTTTGTTGAGACCTTCTTTTTCTTCTAAACTTGCTTCACCAGTCATTGGTGCTTTCAATACTCGTTTCAATTCAATTCCTGGTCGGTCGGGAACTAATTTCGCAAGCATGTTTGATTCTTGCAAAGGCAAATCCAGCACACGCGCAACGTCTTTGATACTCATCTTTGCAGCCATTGTACCGTACGTAACAATTTGTGCTACTTGATTTTTTCCGTATTTATCAACCACGTAATCAATAACTTTTTGACGACCTTCATCATCAAAATCCGTATCAATATCGGGCATAGACTTACGATCCGGATTTAAGAAACGTTCAAACAGTAAATTGTATTTGATAGGATCGATGTTGGTGATACCGATGCAAAAAGCAACAGCAGAACCGGCAGCAGAACCACGACCAGGACCAATCAACACTCCGATATCTCTTCCGGCTTTAATGAAATCGGCTACAATTAAAAAGTAACCTGCAAATCCCATTGTTTTAATGGTAAACAATTCGAAATTCAAACGCTCTTCTACTTCAGGAGTAATATCGATGTAACGATTTTTTGCACCCAAATAAGTGATGTGATGCAAATAATCATCCTGAGTGGCAAAACCTTCCGGGATAACATAATTGGGAAGCATAATGTCCTGCTTCAATTTTAGCGGAGTAATTTTATCTACAATGTCGTTTGTATTATCAATTGCTTCTGGCAAATCAGAAAACAACTGCGTCATCTCAGCAGTCGATTTAAAATAAAACTGATCATTAAAAAAAGCGAAACGTTTTCCTTTGAAAGAGTTGGAATCATCATCTGCAAAATCCTTCATTGTAGGTGTACTCTGCTTTTCACCGGTATTGATGCAAAGCAAAATATCGTGCGCATTTGAATCCTGCTGATCCACATAATGTGAATCGTTGGATGCAATAATTTTCACATTGTATTTTTTCGACCAGCGAACAAGTACTTCGTTTACTTTGTCTTGTTCCGGAATACCATGTCGTTGCAACTCGATATAATAATCTTCTCCAAAAATATCGTACCACCATTTGAATTCTTTTTCTGCTTCATCCTCTCCCAATTTCATGATTGCTTTAGGAACAGATGCTCCCAAACAACATGTGGTTGCAATCAATCCTTCGTGATATTGCAAGATTAATTCCTTATCGATGCGCGGATATTTTCCGTACAAACCTTCCATATACCCTAATGAGCAAAGCTTCACCAGGTTTTTATACCCTTGAGGATTTTTTGCTAAAAATAATTGATGATAACGAATGTCTTTGTCTTCTTTTGTAAATTGTCGTTTGTGACGGTTTTCCACCACATAAAATTCACAACCAACAATGGGTTTTATTTTATCTGGATTTTCCGGAGTATTGTGTTTTCCTGCTTCTGCAACAAATTTAAAAACACCAAACATGTTTCCATGATCGGTGATTGCCAAGGCACGCATATTATCATTCACTGCTTTTTTATAAAGCGATGAAATATCAGCGGCACCATCGAGCAGTGAAAATTGAGTATGTACGTGGAGATGGGAAAAGTTCATTTTTTATTGGTTCACTAGCTTATTAGTTCACTAGTTCATTGGTAAGCTGTGTGAATTCTTTGTATTTAAATTGAATTGTAAATTTACTCAAAAAAAGAGGAATTTTTGGATGATGTTGATAAGATTGGAAAAGTAAAATCCCTCTCAAAATGAGAAGGATTTTGGTGTATTGAAACATAAAATATTCTTAATTTAATTTTCTTTTATCACTTTCAGCACAACGGATTCACCACCTTTAGAAATTAAATGAACAAAATAAATTCCATTCGCTTGTTCGATAGTAATATCAACCTTATTCATTGATTGATACTTTTGTGTTTGAATTGTTTGTCCGACTATATTGTGAACTTGTATTGTCAACTCTTCGTAGACTTTCCCAAATTCAATTGTTACATTTCCATTGGATGGATTTGGATAAAATCGGACATTTTCAAAATGATCATTTTCTGAAACTCCAACTCCACTAAAATAAACACAAGCACTTGGAATTTTTGCAACATAAATTTCTTTTTTGCCAGTAGAGGTAATATTTGTGCTTCCGAAAGCTGCTGTTAATTCATAATAACCTGTTGTATAAATATTGCAATTATCGTCAATTGCAATTCCGTTTCCTCTATCTTCAATTGGGCTACCTGCTTGAATTGCCCATTGCCATTTACCTGCAGTATCAATTGCTGCAACATATATTTGAACACTATCTGATGAATTCCACAAGGTATCTGCGGCACCGAAACTTGCATCTCCTCTGAATTGTCCTGTTACAAAAAGTAAATCCTGTTTATTCGCTATGATTCTATTTCCTCTATCAGCACCAGCTGTAGAGCCTGCTTTTTTAGCCCAAACCCAATTGCCAGCTGGAGTTAACTTCGCTACAAAAACATCTCTTCCATTCGGTCCACCATTGTTATTTACTGTATCCGAACCAAACACTACTACATCTCTGAATTCACCCGTAATGTAAACATCTTGTTCAATATCTATGGCAACAGAGTTTCCTCTATCATCTAATAGACCGCCAGCAGTTCGCAACCAAAGTTGAGTTCCGCTACTATCGTATTTCACTACAAAAATATCTCTACCACCATTGCTTGTTCCAACAGCTGGATTGAAAGGCTTTACTCCACGAAATCCGCCTGTTACATAAACATTTGCAGAACTATCAATTGCAATTCTATTATCTCTTTCTCCATCAGTAGCTTCAAATGATTTTACCCATTGAAACACTCCCGCTGGAGAAATTTTGGCAACGAAACCCAATGAATCGCCAGTAGGAATTCCAACAGGAATAGTTCCGAAATAAGCAACCACTCCGCCTGAAGCATAAGTATCTCCAATTAACCCTGTCATATAAATATTTCCTAACTTATCTGTAACCACATCATAGCCATGGTCATCATAACTTCCTCCTGCACCAATAAGCCAATGACAAGTTCCATTCAAATCAAATTTCCCAAGAAAAATTTCATCTCCACCACCAGGAAAAAAGGCACCAGCACAACTTCCAAAATTAGTACTATACCAAGCAGTTCCGCAAACGTATACAAAATCATTTACTTTATCTACGCAAAGTCCGAGTGCGCGTTCATCCCATCCACCCATGGCAGACCTTACCCATTGCCAGTTTCCTAGACTATCAATTTTTGCTACAAAACCTTCTTTACCAAAATCCTGAGGAGGAGAAATAGCTCCGAAACTAACATCAGAAGAAGAAGTTCCACTGTTATAATAACCGCAAATATATTGATTCCCATATTTGTCGATGTCAATATCTAAAGCTTTGTCGGAACCGTCACCACCAGCACTAGCAGCCCAACCCCAACCTTGAGAATTGGATTGAAAAGAAATCAGAAAAAACAGCAGTACAAAAAATGTACGTACATAGTTTTGAATTGAAAGGAGGTAGCTTTTATTCATGGTGGATATATTTAGTATGCTACCAAATTTAACAATAAAAAAGTATAAAACAAAAACCCTAGGAAACGCTCTGGATTCAATCCTTATTGCAATAAAAAAACCTCTAGGCTTTCGCAAAGAGGTTTTTTCAGAAATCTTTATTTACTTTTTTAGTAGGGGTGGAACACTGTAGTATCTTTTCTTTCCATTGGACGGAAACTTAAAACAGGAATATCACTTTCGTTGATTATACGCTGAGCAACTGTTCCGATGAAAAATTCTTTCATGCTTAACTCTGCTTTAGTCATAATCAAAATCAAGTCTGCTTCAACTTCATGACCGTAATCCATAATCATTTGAGGAACATCAGAACCACGCAATGTTTTAATAGTACAACGCACTTCTTGATCCTTGATATGTTTCCAAACTTGATTTGAGTAAGAGATTAATTTGTTTTCAGCTTCTTCATCCTTTTGAGTAAGGATTGATATCACACGGATATCAGCATTGAATATTTTTGCAAGTTCAACAGCTTTGTTAACTTTTTCGCGGGTTTCTTTTGTTAAATCTAAAGGCAATAAGATTGTTTTGCAGCCATCGCGGTGAACTTTACCACGAATAGTGATAACAGGGTGTTTTGACTCGCGCACCATTTTGAAAGCATTCTTTCCAATAATTTTCCCTAAAGTGATTTTTGAAGATAATCCAATCATCACAAATAAAGGGTTGATAACATCTGCTACTTTATTGATTTCTTCATACACATTCCCTTTACGAACCATTGCCTCAACCGGTTGTCCGGATTTAGCAGAAGCTTCCTTTGCCAATTCGTCTAACTTTCTTTGAACCAAAGGAGGATTTCCTTCATCAACACTTAATAATACGATTTTTGAGTTGGTTAATCGGGCAAGATTGTAAGTTTGGCCTAATGCAATGATTGTTTGTTCTGTAGAATCAATAGGTACTAAAATGGAATTTCCAGGTGCAGACATGTTGTTTTTTGTTATTATTTAGTTGGCAAAAGTACACAATTTACCCGAAGAATGAAATTTTAACCCTAAAATTATGGTTTTCATCTGCTTTTTTGGAGTGTCAATAGAATGGAAAACAGCGTATTTGGGAGAAAAAAGGGGACCTTTAAAAATATAGTAAAAATCTATGTTTCTATATGTTAAAAACCTTTAGACTTATTAATTGGAGCAAAAAAGTCAAATAAATGTCCTAAATCTTTGTCAATTAAAGAAAACTGCGTACTTTCGCTGTCCCAAAAATAGGTTTGGGGGAAAATCATTTAAAAAACTTAAACAATGCCAGCAAAAATTAGATTACAAAGACATGGTAAAAAAGCTGCGGCTTATTTCCATATTGTAATTGCGGATGGTCGTGCACCTCGAGACGGAAAGTTTATTGAGAAAATTGGTACGTACAACCCAACTACAAATCCAGCAACTATTAACCTTGACAATGCAAAAGCATTAGCATGGTTAA
>Ga0163148_10003998_pt1 | contig 15738 bp, 14 predicted proteins | sample OliLakLV19MP7P2_FD_148606 | JGI IMG/M metagenome (GOLD analysis project Ga0163148, IMG submission 148606) | Freshwater microbial mat bacterial communities from Lake Vanda, McMurdo Dry Valleys, Antarctica- Oligotrophic Lake LV.19.MP7.P2 | ecosystem: Environmental > Aquatic > Freshwater > Lake >...
GTTGTGGTCGGGGCAAGTAATCCGCATCATGAGATTTTACAGAAGGAAATTGCAGATTCAAATCTAATAATCTCCTTAAAACAGAATGTTCATAATATGCCTGAGTTGATGGCTTGGGCGGATATAGCGATCGCAGCAGGTGGTTCGACAAGTTGGGAATTAGCGTTTATGGGTTTACCCAGTCTAGTTATTAGTTTGGCAGATAATCAAATTGCGATCGCCGAACATTTGGGGAAATATGGCTTAGTTACTAATTTGGGGTGGTATGAAGATATAAGCACCGAGCAAATAGCCGCCGAGATCGTCCAACTAAGTCAAATGTCCTCAATTCGGTTAAAAAAATCTAAAATTGGCAAAGAATTAGTTGATGGAAAAGGTTGCGAAAGAGCGATCGTCCAGATTCAGGGAGCACCTTTGAAGCTAAGGAGAGTCCATGAAGGTGATCGCCAACTTCTATGGGAATGGGTAAATGAACCACAAGTACGTGCAGTATCGTTCTCATCAGAATTAATAGCTTGGGAAGATCATGTGCAATGGTTTGAGAACAAGCTACGCGATCTGAATACTAAAATCTACATAGCGACAGATGTAAACGATTCTCCTATTGGACAAGTTCGGTTTGATATATACAATAATGAAGCTGTTATTTCTATTAGTATTGCTCAACCATCTCGCCACCAAGGATATGGGCATAAATTTATTCAACTAGCCGTAGCGCGGATACATCAAGAGGTAGAAATCAAAATAGTTCACGCTTACATTAAGTCAAATAATCAGTCTTCGATCGGAGCTTTTAGGAAAGCAGGCTTTAAATATAATCAAGATATCATAACTCAAGAGAATTCAGCTATACAGCTATCATTAGATATAGAGAACAATCAATAGAATAGTCAAATAACAACATGTTATCAATTAATATTCAAGGTCGAGAAATTGGTTCCACTTCTACTCCATTTATGATTGCTGAGATGTCGGGAAATCATAATCAATCCTTAGAGAGAGCTTTAGAAATTGTCGAAGCTGCGGCTCAAGCAGGGGCGCATGGATTAAAAATCCAGACCTATACGGCTGACACGATGACACTAGATATTAGCGAAGGTGAATTCTTCATTAGTGATCCATATAGTCTGTGGCAAGGAAATTCATTATATAAACTTTACCAACAGGCTTATACCCCTTGGGAATGGCACAAACCGATATTCGATCGCTGCAAAGAATTAGGAATTGTTGGTTTCAGTACGCCCTTTGATGCGACTGCCGTTGACTTTTTAGAATCCTTAGATGTGCCATGCTACAAAATTGCTTCCTTCGAGAATACGGATTTGCCTTTAATCCGTAAGGTCGCCAGCACAGGCAAGCCGATGATCGTATCAACAGGGATGGCAACGATCGCCGAATTAGATGAAACTGTGCGAACCGCTAGGGCATCAGGTTGTGCAGATATAATTTTGCTCAAATGTACCAGCACCTATCCCGCCACGCCCGAAAATACAAATATTTTGACCATTCCACACCTGCGAGATTTATTTGAAACTCAAGTAGGACTGTCAGATCACACGATGGGGATTGGCGTATCGGTGGCTAGTGTGGCGCTCGGTGCGACGGTAATCGAAAAGCACTTTACGCTAAGTCGTGCCGATGGTGGTGTGGACTCAGCTTTTTCGATCGAGCCTGAAGAAATGAGACAGTTAGTACTTGAAACGAAGAGAGCATGGCAAGCACTGGGGCAAATTAGTTATGGTGCAACTGAAGCAGAGAAAGCATCTCTCACCTTTCGGCGATCGCTATATATTACTCAAGATATGAAAGCAGGTGATGTGTTTACTACCGAAAACCTCAGAGCAATTCGACCAGGCTGTGGTTTGCCACCAAAATATTACGATATACTGCTTGGTAAGAAGGTTGCACGCAATGCAAAGGCGGGACAGCCAATGAATTGGGATTTGATTGGAGAAAATCATGACTGAATCAGCATTACTTGATAATCTACCTGAGATCCAAACTCCTCCCACACAGGACGAACTACTTTACGATGATGGCATTCCCATGGAGACTTATCGGCATAAGCTACAGATGGATTTATTAGTCGATCCTCTGGCAGCTTGGCTAATCGATCGAGATGCTTTTGTGGCTGGCAATATGTTTGTTTATTTCAGTCCGCATCAATTAAAAAATCATGATTTTCGGGGACCCGATATGTTCGCAGTCCTAGATGTGCCTAGGGGTGAACGTAAATGTTGGGTAGTTTGGGAGGAGGGCAAAGGACCTGATGTGGTGGTCGAGTTGCTATCCTCCAGCACTGCATCAATAGACAAACGGCAAAAGAAAGAAATTTATCAAAAACGCCTACGAGTACCTGAATATTTTTGGTATGACCCTTTCAACTCCACTGATTTGGCGGGTTTTAAGATTAGCGATCAAGACTATCAACCCATCATTCCTGATGACCAAGGTAGGCTGATCAGTCGGCAGTTAAATCTTGCCCTAGTGCGTTGGTCTGGACGTTATGGCGATGCTGATACTGTGTGGATAAGGTGGGCAACCCTAGATGGAGTTCTCTTGCCCACCCCTCGTGAAATGGCAGAACAAGCCCAACAAAGGGCTGAGCAGTCCCAACAGTTAGCAGAACAAGCCCAACAAAGGGCAGAACAAGCCCAACAAAGGGCAGAACAAGCAGAGCTACGACTAGACCAAGAACGTCAAAGGGTAGAGCAGTTGCTAGCAGGGTTAAAGGCAAGAGGAATTAATCCCGATGAATTATGAACTCAGACCGTGAACAAATTACTCATCAAATTACTTTACTTTTTTAATCATCAAGAAAGGTGGCAGATTGCCATCATCTTTTTACTTATGTTGGTAGGCGCTGGCTTAGAAACTCTGGGCGTGGGTTTGATTCCTCCTTTTGTGGCGTTATTAGGTAATCCTGAAATCATTGAACAACAAAGGGTTTTAAGCTGGCTTTATTCTCAATCAGGGGCAACATCCCATCAAATATTTTTGCTATGGGTCAGTGTCGCCCTACTTGCTATTTACCTAGTTAAAAACGCTTACCTCGCCCTTTTAACTTACTGGCAATATCACTTCTTGTACGCAAAACAAGTTTCCCTGTCTAGTCGGCTACTGCGATCGTACTTACATAGCTCCTATACCTTCCATTTACAACATAATTCCGCCGATCTAGTGCGAAATGTTACCTCAGAAATTACGCAGATTTTTGTGGGTGTGTTAGTACCGATGTTGACTTTTTTTACGGAAATGATGGTGCTGGTTTGCATTGCCACTTTATTGGTGATCGCGGAGCCATTATCATCTGCGATCGCCGTACTCTTTCTAGGAAGCTCCATATTTTGGCTCAATGCCACTATTCGCAAACAGATGAGTGGGCAGGGATTGATTCGCCAAGAGGAGGGGGGACGGATGATCCAATGGGTGAACCAAGGGCTGGGTGGGATCAAAGAAACCAAAGTATTAGGACGCGAAACATTTTTTTTAGAAGCATTTACCAAAAGTACCCAAGCCTTTAGCAAAGCTAATTTATTTGCGGGTTTAGCCAATCAGTTACCTAATCTATTCATTGATACGATCCTGATAGCTTCGGTATTGTTAATCGTCATTTTTAGTTTGCTTCAAGGCAGAGCGATCCAGTCGATTTTGCCGATGCTATCTCTATTTGCGATCGCAGCTTTACGCTTAATGCCATCTGCCAAGCGCATCATCTCCACGATCACCAATATCCGTTACTCTCGCAATGCCGTCGATCTGATTTATCAAGACCTAATTGACCTAGAGATCTTGGCTCAAGACATCCCAGCATCCAATAACTCCCAGTTGCATTTTCAAAACCTGATCGAACTTAAGGATATTCATTACCAATACCCTAATGCTTCTAAAGCTTCACTGTCGGGGCTTTCCCTATCGATCAAAAAAGGAGAGGCGATTGCCTTTATTGGCGCATCAGGTTCAGGTAAAACTACCCTAGTTGATGTCATTTTAGGATTGCTTACGCCTAGTCAAGGCGAAGTATTGGTTGACGGTAAAAATATACTTGCCGATCTAGGCAGTTGGCAGCGACAAATTGGGTATATTCCTCAAAGCATCTATCTTTCTGATGACACGATTCGCCATAACATTGCTTTTGGGTTAATGCCTAATGCGATCGATGACAATCAAGTATGGGCAGCGATTAAGTCTGCTCAGCTAGAAGAATTAGTTGATAGCTTGCCAGATCAACTAGATACACTCGTCGGTGAGCGTGGTATTCGTCTGTCGGGAGGGCAACGTCAGCGTATTGGCATTGCCAGAGCGTTGTATCATAATCCTGAGATCATAATCATGGACGAGGCAACTGCGGCTTTGGACAATACAACCGAGCGAGAGTTTATGCAGGCTTTAGAAGCTATGAGCGGACATAAAACGATGGTCATGATCGCCCATCGACTAAGTACTGTAAAAAACTGCGATCGGCTATATTTGGTTAAGGATGGAAATATTGCAGATGTTGGCAATTATGAGGAATTGGAATCAAGAAATAAAGAGTTTCAAGTGATGGCTCAATAGCACATACAAAAATCTCCTAAAAAATGAAAAACAATCTCAAAATCATCTTTTTTGCTCCTCATACAGCAATTTGGGTTCACTCTTTTCCTGAAGCTCTCATAGCCGAAGCATTACAACAAGAAGGGCATGAAATTATTTACATAACCTGTGGTGAATTATTTAATAGCTATTGCGTCTGTATGAGTGCATTTGGACTATCGCAAGAATCCTCTACTGTAGACAAAAAAAATATTTGTACAACTTGTAATACAAATAAAAAAGTTATTCGGCAAAACTTCAACCTTCAAGGATATGACTTAAGAGATAAGTTAACATTGGATGATGTTAGTTTAATTGAATCAATTGTTAGCAAAGTTACAGGAGAAAATTTTCTGGATCTATCAATAGATAACCTTGAAATAGGAAGATTTGCCCTTTACGAAGTCTTATTAAAACACAAGAAAATCAATTTAAATTTTTCAGATAATGAATGGGCTAGCTACCTAATTTCTTTAAAAAATACTCTAGCCTCATTTTTCGCATTTCGCCACGTTTTAGAGCAAGAGATACCAGATCGAGTGATTGCCTACAATTCACTTTATGCAGTAAATCGAGTTTGTCTAGAACTAGCAAAGCTTAAGGATATATCAACTTATTTTTTACATGCTGGAGCAAATCTATCAGATAGACTTGAAACTATTTTGGTTGGCAGAAATTCTGCTTTTGATTTTTATAGAGACTTACAAACTCATTGGTTCTCTTACCAACACCAAACTTGTTCTCAGAAACTACTCAAAAAAGTAACAAATCATTTTTTGAGCTTGTTAGAGGGACAGCACTTCTTAGTATACTCGTCACCTAGAAAGGGAACTCCAGTAGACGTAAGATTACAATTTGGTATTAATGAGAACCAAAAAATTCTCGTAGCAACTATGAGTAGCTATGATGAAATATTTGCGGCTGAGACAGTTGGAGCCATGTCCAATGAATATAGTTTAATATTTCCTAAACAAATTGACTGGATCAAGTCGTTAATTAATTTTGCAGAAGGTCGTCCTGACTTATTTTTAATTGTTAGGGTACATCCTAGAGAATTTCCTAATCGTAGAGATGTAGTTAAGTCGTCACACGCTTTAGCAATACAAGAGTTATTACAAAACTTGCCTAAAAATATCAGAGCCAACTATCCAAATGACAACATATCACTTTATGATTTAGCTGAACACACTGATCTATTTCTTAATGCATGGTCTAGTGCAGGTGAAGAAATGAGCTTTTTTGGAATTCCAGTAGTTATTTACGCACCAGAACTAGTCATTTATCCACCTAACTTACATTATGTGGCTATTAGCAAAACTGACTTTTTCTCTAAAATTGACGAAGCCTTGACTGATGGTTGGAGCTTTGAACGGATGCGAAATGGCTATCGATGGCATGTGCTAAAGCTAGAGCGTTGCGCTTTTAATATATCTGAAAGCTACATCACTAAAGAATCTAGCTTACAAAGTCACAGTAAACAAGCAAAATCCCGACTTAGTTTAGCTCGAAAATTTTATACTAAGGTTCGGGCTAAGTTATCACCAACATATAAAGAAAATCTCAATTATCGTCAGCGAGTTGATGACTGTCAAAACCGATCAGAATTTCTGAAAGCAAGAAGTCAGATCACCTCTTTAATAGCGACAAATAAAGCAATAATGCTTGACTTACCTAAAACAGATGATGAATTCATTACTTCTGAACAAGAATGCCTATATATCAAAGAAGAAGTTAAGCGCTTAGTTGAGGTTCTTTACAAAAATTATCCTCCTTTAGTTAAATCAAATACCCTTAGACAAAAATTACTTACTCTAATTAAGGAATAGTTATGTTAGCAACAAAAATGATTAACAAGTTTAAACAGTGGCTAAAACCTCTAAAGGCTATACCCAATATTATTTACATTCTTCAAGGTGTTTTTGTTTATCGCAAAACTAGCGTAACCCCTGAAAAAGCTTATCTCAGCTTGATAAATCTTTATTCGTTAACTAATGGCTACTCTAATACTTTTCTAGCCTGGCTGTTAAAGTTATACCGATCGCCCTATGTACTTACTCACAAAAATGGTGTTTTAGGGAATCTAAATAGTGAGGAAATAGAAAGGATCGTTCAAGCAATCAGAAAAGATGGATATTATGTTTTTGAGCATCTCTTGTCAGGAGACATATGTGCCAAGCTTATTCCTTTTGCGTTAACTAAAGAATGTAATCTGATAGGTTCCTTAGACCCATCTCTAAAAATGTCAGTTTATGATCGCACGAATCCTATAGCAGTTACTTACTGGCTGCAAGAAGCAGATTTAATTGCTAATCCAGATATTCAAGCATTAATGGCTGACTTGTCTATTTTGGCGATCGCGCAAGCTTATCTTGAAACTCAACCAATCTTAGATATCGTAGCCATGTGGTGGAGTACAGCTTTTTCCAACGTTGCTTGTCCCGCATCTGCACAGCTTTATCACTTTGATATGGATAGAATTAAATGGCTGAAATTTTTTATTTATTTAACTGATGTAACCAGTGATAATGGACCACATTGCTACATTGCTGGTTCTCATCAAATAGGCGGTAAACATAAAGAGCTTTTAGGTATGGGCTATGCAAGAATACCTGATGAAGAACTTGCAAAGTTTTATCCCCAAGAGAAATTTTTAGAGATCATAGCTCCTAAAGGTACTATAATCGCTGGAGACACTCTGTGCTTTCATAAAGGTAAGCCGCTTACACAAGGAGATCGTTTAGTCTTAGAACTAGAGTTTACTAATAGTTTATTTGGCGGAAGTTATCAAAAAACTGATTTGCATAATATCGGCAATACGAACTTATCGGAATTTATCAAAAAATATAGTCGAGTCTTTCAGAAATTTATCCTGAGCAAAAAAGATGAGTAAATTAGAACTAATTCCTTGTCCCCTTTGTGGAAATTATAGTAGTTTTGAATCTTTAAGTATTAACTGTCAAGACTCACATATCCCTAACTATGGAAGTCTCTATGAAGGTGTTAAAAAAAGCGAATGGAAAATTTGTTCTCCATGTGGATTTGTTCATCAAAATCCACGACCATCTAAAGAAGATTTAAATCAATTTTACCTAAGTTCTAGATATCATAGTAGTGAAATCCCTAAATCCTATTTTTTAGAGAATGGCAAACACTATATCGATTTCGCCAGATGGTATTACCTAGATAAGATTCAATATGCGATCGCAAATATGGACTTAAAAGGATTAGGTAAAGTATTTGATATTGGTGCTGGACATGGAGGTGTTCTAAAGGTTTTTTCTCAAGATTTAGGATGGGAAATATATGGTGTTGAGCCAGATAAAAATCTATTTGATTATGCTGCTAATTACCTTGGAATGAAAACCATTCAAAATACAATATTGGATAGCAATACTGAAATTAGCGATCAAGTTGATTTAGTGTTTAGTAACCATGCATTTGAACATTTTGCTGACTTAGATCAAGTAATGCTCGGCATCCAAAAAATACTTAAACCTGGTGGTTATATATTCACAGCTATTCCTACATACTATCAAAATCGATCAGATTTATCTCTACAGTGGATGAATACCGCACATTATTCAATGTTTACAGACAAATCTCTCAATCAACTATTCTCTAAATATGGTTTTGAGGAAGTAACCCATACATATCGTGGTTGGAATAAAGAGATCGATGACTTATGGCATTTAGCTAAGTTTACTGGAGTCTCAATAGAAGCAAATTCATTCTATGAAATCTCTTCTAAAGTGAAAGACTACATCAATATCACTAATCCTATTAACTCTATTATTAATTATCCAATTTATTCTAATTATGCCAAGAGAATTGAATTTGTTAATATGCTCAAACAAAAAATGCGTTTTGTAAAACGTAATTTCAAATTGCTATTTACTTCGCCTAGACAGGCTATAACTAATGTCAAAGAAAAGTTATTAAATAAAAGTTAGAACAATAAAATAATAAACAATATTTCCAATATGATAGACAAAATAAAACGAAGGCTAGAAATTTACTGGCAGAATATATCCCACTTGGATATTAAACTCCTCAAAAAAGGTAAGGGACTTCAAGAAGGGCGGTATTTTTATCAAAAAGAGTATATAGATTTTCCGATCAAGCAAGGAGATAAAGTCTTAGATATTGGTAGTGGAGGTTATCCATTTCCCCTAGCAACTCATCTTGCAGACTTCTACGAAGGTAAAACAAGTCATAGATATGAAGATCTTAAACGCGATGATAGACCACTTATTATATGTAACTTAGAATCAACTCCTTTTGCAGACAAGGAATTTGATTTTGTGTATTGTTCCCATGTGTTAGAGCATGTAGATGACCCTGCTCAAGCATGTGAAGAGTTAATGAGAATAGGTAAACGTGGCTATATAGAGACACCATCAAAAATCTCAGATACTATGTTTAACTTTACCAAGATTCCTAAGCATCACAAATGGCATATTCAAGTACTAGAAAATACTTTAATTTTTATGGAATGGAAACCTAGTGAAAGACGAGACATGGGTACTGACTATTTTTTTCATGCGTATCATTCTAAATGGAAAAACCCTTTTCAGGATTTAGTGTGGAATAATAGAGACCTTTTTGTAAATATGATGCCTTGGGAAGATCGATTTGATTATCTTGTGATCAGTAGAAAAGGTGAAATTATTGCTTCTAATAAATCTATGACAAATAAACATAAGTGAAGTGATTATGGATTCTCAATTAACAACGCCAGTAGTTCTCTTAATCTTTAATCGACCAGACACCACGAAAATTGTATTTGAAGCAATTCGCCAAGCAAGACCTAAAAGCCTATTCATCATAGCTGATGGACATCGGCAAGATCGACCTAATGAGATAGATAAGTGTAGAGATACTCGTGCAATTGTAGAAGATATAGATTGGGATTGCGATGTTGTCAAAATATACTCAGATATCAACTTGGGATGTCAGCAGAGAATTTCTAGTGGATTAAATTATGTGTTTGATCATGTTGAATCAGCAATTATCCTTGAAGATGATTGTTTGCCAGATCCAACATTTTTTCTGTTCTGTTCAGAGTTATTAAATTATTATCTAAATGACGAGAGGATTATGGTCATTTCAGGGAATAACTTTCAATTTGGTAAGCAGCGTACAACAGATAGCTATTATTTCTCCTTATTTACTCACTGCTGGGGCTGGGCTACTTGGCGTAGGGCTTGGGAATATTATGACGGAGAGATGAGTCTTTGGAAAACTGTTAAAGATAATCATTGGCTAAAAGATATTTTACACTCCCAATACGCTGTAAAATACTGGGAAGATATTTTTCAAGATATTTCTGAGAACTTAATTAATAGTTGGGCTTACAGATGGCTTTTTGCTTGCTGGCTGCAAAATGGATTAACTGTTTTACCTAATGTTAATCTTGTATCTAATATCGGCTTTAATTGTGATGCCACACACACGAAAAATATCAATCGTCTGGCTAATATCCCTGCCCATTCAATCACTTTCCCACTTGACCATCCTCAGTTTATTATTCGTGATACTCAGGCTGATGATTTTACACAAAGAAATGTTTTTAGATTAAGTCTTCTATCACAAATCAAGAGGATGTTAAAAAATAGACTAAATTGGAAGTAAATTATGAGTATTGTTTCCCCACTTAGTGGATCGTCCAATGTATCCTTAGTCGAGAATATTAGAACCTGTGATCTGATAAAACTTTATCAAAAATTGCGGATTGATATTTCTGCTGATTTGCAAAAGATCAAAAAAATTAGTCTATACCATTGTGATGATTCAGATTTATATTTTTTCTATCCTTGCATAACTGGCTCGGAAAAATTCTATGAACAATTGCAAAAATTTGATTGGTACTATTTGGATGACAAAAAAGAATATGAATATGCTTCTAAATTTATTAAAAATTTTGATTTAGTTCTTGAAGCTGGTTGTGGTAAGGGGGCTTTTGCGAAGAAAATATCATCTAAAAACTTTGTAGGACTCGAATTTAGTAGTAAAGCGAGTGAATTAGCAAATGAACAAGGATTACATGTACTTAATGAATCTATTGAGCTTCACGTCTCCAACAATTTCGAGAAATATGATGTCGTATGTGCTTTTCAGGTATTAGAGCATATAGATAAAATTACTTCATTTATTCAATCATGTCTTGACTGTCTCAAGCCTAATGGATTGTTGATTTTTTCGGTTCCTAGCTTTGACTCTTTCTCAAGATATACCCCAAATTTCTCTTTGGACATGCCTCCTCACCATGTTACTCGCTGGACTGACAAGGCATTAAATAATCTTGAGCAATATTTTGATGTAGAACTTCTTGAAATTATACATGAGCCTCTACAACTAGCTCATAGACAAATGTATTTACAAGCTCTCTTAAGAAGGACTTTGAAAAATATTTTTAACTTTCCTATTAAAAATATTGATCTTAGTTGGAGGAATTCAATTATTTCCTTGATTGGCAAAGGTTTAACAAAAATACTCGATCAGGGACTCAGTGATCCTATCTTTTCCCCTAGAGGGATTTCAGTTTTAGCTATCTACAAAAAAAGATAATATTTAATTTAAAGGGATTATGAAACTAGTTAATATAGGATGTGGAAATGTATTTCATCTAAACTGGATTAACCTCGATCTAATTTCTTGTTCGCCTAACGTCATATCATGGGACTTTCGTTATGGTATTCCCTATAATTCTGGTGATATTAGTGTTTGCTATAGCTCCCATTTGATTGAGCATTTGATGCAAATTGAGGCGAAAAAGCTTGTCAATGAATGCTTTCGGGTTCTAAAATCGAGTGGGATTATTCGTTTAGTTGTGCCAGATCTAGAGGCGATCGTCAGGAATTATCTGTTGTACTTAGAGAAAGCGTCAGAAGGTGATGATCAAGCTGCATCAAATTATGACTGGATGATGCTAGAGCTTTATGATCAGACTGTACGCGAATATATTGGCGGTGAGATGGGAAAATATTTGTCTAATCCTACAATTCAGAATAAAGATTTTATTCTCTCTCGAATTGGCTATGAAGCAGAAAGTTATTGGCAAAAAAAGACGGGACAAATAAAAGGAAATAGCTTGTTTACAAAACTAAGATCTAAAAGCTTGTCTTTGATAGTTAAAAAGGTAAGGATTTATATCGCCAAGTTTTTTGTATTTTTAATTGCTGGTAATGAATCTGTTAAAGCATTTGAAGAAGGATTGTTTCGCAACTCTGGTGAAGTTCATCGCTGGATGTACGATCGCTTTTCTTTAAAAAGAATGCTAGAGCAATCTGGATTTGTGAATATTAAAATCTGTCAAGCACATGAGAGTAGTATTCCTGACTTTAATAGCTATAGTTTGGACATGATTGATGGCAGAGTGCGAAAGCCAGACTCACTGTTTATAGAGGGTATTAAGCCATGAATGTGCTGATGCTTAGTAGCTCGGATATAGGAGGCGGTGCAGCAAGGTCTGCATATAGATTACATCAAGGACTACAAGCTATTAATGTTGATAGTCAGATGTTAGTGCAAACTAAAACTGGTGATGATTTTAGGATAATTGCACCTAAGGGCAAGCTGAGTAAGGGATTAGCAAAAATCAGACCAGTAATTGATAATTTACCCTTGAGTTTTTATCCTCAATGCGATCGCAAGGTATTTGCGGCTCAGTGGTTACCCAATAATCTTAATCAGCAAATTGCTCAGATCAATCCAAATATTGTTAACTTGCATTGGGTTTGTGATGGTTTTCTTCCTATTGAGGCTATTACAAAGATTCGTCAGCCGATAGTATGGACATTACATGACATGTGGGCTTTTACGGGGGGCTGTCACTATAGCTATGATTGCGATCGCTACACAAGTAACTGTGGCACTTGTCCACAACTGGATAGCCACCATGACTGGGATTTGTCGCGATGGATTTGGAAACGCAAACATAAACATTGGCAAGGACTAAATTTATATATAGTTACACCTAGTAAATGGTTAGCCAAATGTGCGAAGGCTAGTTCATTATTTGAAAATGTATCAATAGAAGTAATTCCCTATGGGTTAGATCTAAAAGTTTATAAGCCGATTGATAAGCTCTTGGCAAGACAAATTCTCAATCTGCCGCAAAATACTAAGTTAGTTCTATTTGGTTCGCTTAGCCCTACTAGCGATCAACGAAAGGGATTCCATTTACTGCAACCAGCACTTCATAGGCTAAGGGACAGAACAGATCAAGCCCAGATCGAAGTATTGATATTCGGCACATCTGAGCCGAAAGTCTCGTTAGATTTAGGCTTTAAATCCCATTATTTAGGTAAACTCAGCGATGATATTAGTCTTTCATTGATATATAACGCGGCTGACGTGTTTGTTGCCCCTTCAATTGAGGATAACTTACCAAATACTGTCCTTGAATCGATCGCCTGTGGATTACCAGTTGTGGCTTTTGATATTGGTGGAATGTCTGATATGATCGACCATAAAGCAAACGGATATCTGGCACAGCCTTTTGATATAGAAGATTTGGCGCATGGAATTAGTTGGATTTTAGAGGACTGCGATCGCTACTTAAATCTCGCACACCAAGCAAGAGCAAAAGCTGAGCGGGAATTTTCTCAAGAACTGCAAGCAAAGCGTTATCTAAAATTATTTGAAGAAATTTTATCCAGTCGGTCTTCAAAGCAATGAAACAGTCGGTTTATATTATTATCCCTGTTCATAATCGCAAGGCGTTTACTTTAGCTTGTCTAGAGAATTTAAAAACTAATGGTGATTTACAGAAATATCAGGTGATTGTGGTTGATGATGGCTCTAGCGATCGCACAGCCGAAGAAGTAGTAGGAAATTATCCCGAAGTTACTATTCTCAAAGGTGATGGAAACTTATGGTGGACGGGTGCGATCGCCTTAGGTATGCAGTACGCCTATGATCAAGGGGCAACTAATTTTATCTGGCTAAATGATGATTGTCTGCTTGAAACAAATACTCTAGATTTGATCGTAGAATTTTTGCGAAGTCATCCTAATGCAATTGTGGGTGCGGCTTGCTATCCTTCAGAATCTGGGCTATTAGTAGAAACTGGGTTTAGAGGTAAAAATAGAATTAAAGCTTTAGAAAATGAAGTCGTAGAAGTTGATGGATTGAGTGGTTATTGCGTTGGCATCTCAGCTAGTATATTTAAAGAAATTGGTGCTCCAGACGCTAATAAATTTCGACAATATACTGGTGATGGAATGTATACATTAAAAGCAACTAGAGCAGGATTTAAAGCTTATATTCTAGGCAAAGCAAAGGTAAATCTGGTTGCAGAACAAGATCCAATTCATAACTTTTCTCACTATGTCCAGAAAGCTAAAAATCGCAATTTAAAATCAATATTTTGGAATTATAAATCTCCCTATCATTTACCAACTCAGTTTTATTACCATACTTATAAATATGGTTTTTTAATGGGACTGCCGCTATTCACAGCTAAGTTATTCTCTTGGTTAATTCGCTTCTATACTTCAAAGTGAGATGCTCCCTCGCTGAAACTACTCGCTCATTAATTTCCAAAAATATACATTTAAGAGATCGTGTATCGATCGAGTAAATTGCCATTGGTCAGGAAATTTGGCATCTTTATATTCTGGCTGTAGCTTCTTCAAACATTGTTGATAAACTGTATCCAGAACCTTGAAGTAATCATTTTGAAGAGTGGGAGAAATTTCGATGAGATCTTCAATTTCGGGGCGGATGTTGCGAATAGTCCGTTCCCATCCATTGTATTCAAGAGGCATATCAACATAGCAACGCTTCATAATATGTTCTATCAAAGCGCGAACTTGACATTTAAAAGCACTTTTCTGAGCTTTTCCCAATGAATCAATCTCCTCAATCAAGTTGGCAACATCCAAGTTTTTGATATCACCCGATTGTAAATGAGCGATTGTTTCCTCTACCCATATCAAGAAGTCGCGATCGTAGGATGTTTGTGGTGCTACTTGCCGTTCTAAAGCTTGGGTCATAGTGCTTGTGACTTCACATTTATGTTTTATACTTCGATAGTTAGTATCTAACTTATTCTAATGCTTACATACTGGATCGAACCATGAGAAATCACTAATTTGCGGCATCTCAGGTCAGGATGGAGCCTACCTAGCTTCACTATTATTAACCAAAGGACACACTGTATACGGCACTTCTAGAGATGCCGAGGTTTCATCGTTTCGGAATTTAGAGACTCTAGGAATTAGAGGCAATGTAAAACTAGAGTCAATGGCGCTTAGAGACCATCAAGAAATAATTGATCCTATGACTTAAGAAAGTTTACCGCTAATCTCAATGGGTAATCCTAAGAATTTTAGAATAACTAAAGGATCGATTATTTATTAACTATCTCTTATGTGATTGCGACAGGTCAAAGTAATAGTCTTCAGAAATTCGTAGAGACAGGATTTGCTTATTTTGGTATAGGAGTTTACCAAAAAGTAAATGATCCCATTACTTAAGAAAATTGCTGCTATAGTAGGAGTGGGCGATCCCAGTGATTTCTAAGGTAAATAAAGGATCGATTATTTTCTGACTGTCTTTAGAGGCAAGCGATCGAATAGTGATCGATCGAAGTCTATTTCGTCCCTCTGAAATCATGAAAAGCTATGGAAATCCTGAAAAAGCTAAACAAAAGCTAGGATGGCGAGCTAAGCACGAAATGCAAGATATCATTGCAATGATGATTGAGGCGAAAGCAAAAAATGCGGATTGGCGTAAATAATTTATTTCTTAAATCTCAAGTTAGCTCAAAAAGCTAATCAAATCACCAAGCCAATTCGCTTAGAGCAATTACGTGAGATGCTGAAAAAATGGAGCTAACCTTACCCAGATTAAGCAATAAAATCAGAGTTTCAAAATTAGGAGACTTGCGATTCGATCGACCCTTCAGCTTGATTAACTATTGCTTTTAACTGCTCCAACATCTCCGACGATACCTCTTGCCACAAACCGCGTTGATTGGCTTCGAGTAAACGTTCTGCCATGTCGCGCAAGGCCCAAGGATTACTAGTTTGGATAAAATTTTGGACTTCAGGATCGAAGATATAAGCCGCCGCTACACCTTCATACATAAAATCTTCAACGCAGTGAGTGGTGGCATCATAGGCAAACAAGAAGTCCAGAGTCGCTGCCATCTCAAAT
>Ga0163148_10004003_pt1 | contig 15724 bp, 3 predicted proteins | sample OliLakLV19MP7P2_FD_148606 | JGI IMG/M metagenome (GOLD analysis project Ga0163148, IMG submission 148606) | Freshwater microbial mat bacterial communities from Lake Vanda, McMurdo Dry Valleys, Antarctica- Oligotrophic Lake LV.19.MP7.P2 | ecosystem: Environmental > Aquatic > Freshwater > Lake >...
GGCTGGCATGACGATGAATCAATACTAGTAGTAGTTTGTTCATCGAGGAACTCTTGTAAGGAAAACTCATACTAGCTAGTACTGCACAAGACTATCGCAATCCGGGATAGTCAAGCGAGATGCCACCCAGTCAACCAGTAAGTTAGTGACTGCGCAGCATCCGATTCTAATAGTACGAGTATGGAATCACTCAATGTGGCCATCACCCATGTATTATGTGGTATTAAAGCGCACGTGGGTTGAAAGGCTGCTGAATGACCGCGAGCCGTTTTTTCTAAGGAATTATTTAATGGGATCTTGTCTGGGTAGATAACAGTACCGTTCTATTTATTAGTGATGTCCGAAGCGGGCATACACGACAGCTTTGCGAACCCAATCTATACTATCAATAGGATATAAGACGTTCCCGTGATCGTGAACCAAAAGGAATGACCATGCAAAATTCCAATTTTTCACACGAATCCCGGTTCGGTTCCATTTCCCATGGACGCACATGTACTCTCTAAGCTTTGTTAGTTTTTCAAACTTTGGTACTGTACTATACTACTACTAGCTAGCTAGTAGCTAGCTAGTATAGCTATTAACCAGACGAGATATGGATACTACATGTAGTATACGTGGAATGAATGAGTTACTACCCAGCTATGACACTGGTGGTAACTTGTAGTTAGGCGCCAAGTGCTCTGTCGTGGCCATGGCGGTTGACTTCTTGGTGTTTCAAGCTATTTCAAGCTGGAACGGAATCACAATAACTTAGCTAGGTTACAGTAATTTTCTTGCCAATGATTCGAATTCTCCGGTAATCTGCCATCCATCTATACTGATCGTAATCGTACAATAGTGGCCTTAGCTTGTCTTGAATTCGATCCAATGCTGCATCCATCTCCTCGTCATTTTTCATGTTTTCAAAGAAGCTGCGACCAAACATTTTCAACCAATTTTTGAGCCCGTCTTGTTCGTCTTCGAGTGGAGTTGGCCGATCATAAAGCGCGGCCGACAAGACCTCTATCCCATGCTTTTCCAAAAGGCTGCTGTACTCGGAAATGCTTGGGAAATACCAGGGACTTGTACTGTCAGGGAATTCTTCCATGGTCGCTTCCACTATGTGTTGAACATTTCCTTTGCCGCCAAACTCTACTACAAATCGTCCCCCTACTTTGAGAGCGTTCGACATGGCCATGACCGAGTGTTCCACCTTGTCCGATGGTACCCAGTGCAAGGCTGCATTGGAAAAAATGGCATCAAAAAGTTGGTCGTCGTCTTTATCCATACCAAGTGAGAAATTGCAGACATTGCCCTGGAAAAAGGTCAAGTGTGGAAACTGCTCGAGTGCTCGTTCCACCATGCTCCTGTCATTGTCCATGCCCGTGACTTGGATGCTGTCTCCCATACTGGCAATGGCAGCCGTCAATTCTCCAGAGCCGCAACCCACATCCAGGATTCGCTCGCCGGCTCTGGGTTTCAACATTTCGACCAAAGAAGATCCATACTGCCAGACGAAACTGTGTTGGTCCTGGTACCGTTGGACATCCCATTCTTTTTGCGTATTGGCGTTATCGCTTTCATCAATGGTTGCTCTGCCTGAAATCGTATTAAAAGGGCGGTCATCATTTTTGTTGGGATGATGAGCAGCCCTCGAAGACGACACGACAAACGCGCCCGAGACGGCGGAAGGAACAGTAACCACGGCGAGACAGAGCACGAGTTTCATCATATCGACCAGCAGAGAGAAGGTAAATCCTCTTGTTTTCAATGTGCTCATCATGCTGTGAGTAGCCGGGGTACTACTTACATTATACCTGCCAATACTGTTGATAAGATAGAAGATCTCCCTTCGAAGCTTCATGACTTCATTAGTTTTAGTCTTGCACGTTTCACATGCATAGAAGCTAAGCAGGGTTAGATCGCACGACTGACACCAAGCGGATTATTCTAAACCCTAACCACTATATGTCTATTTTTGCTGTTCGGGTCGGCTCAAACCGTCTGTCATAGATCCACAAACCACAGTACGCACGTCAGTGATCATGACGTACGTTGTTGCACGGTTCTGGTCGATTGGGTGCGTTGCGTGTTTTTCTCGCGGCCTGCCATTGCCAACGAAAAAGCAGTTGCAATACCAAAGCGCAAACGGAGACCATCAACCATCAGCAGCTGAAGAGTAAACACCTACAATTTTTATCCCGTTGAAAGAAAACCAATACACCATCACCATGATCAGCCGAATTGCCATCGTCGCTGCCCTTGTGGCATCTGCCTCTGCTTTTGCTCCTGCCTCCAGGTGTGTTACAGATTCATGTTTGAGAGTGTAGTAGTTAGTTAGTTCTAGAATGAAGATGCGCTCCTCTCGGACACACGTTCAAGTTGAAGTTTAGGATATGATCTGTACTGTATTAGCATGCCCTTTTGGTGTATCCCGGTGCATCTTATGCGGCGCAATGGAAATCTAGTCGTGGTGTTGTAGAATGTATCGCCGTTTTTTGATTTCCGCGGCCTTGTTGTGTCTTGCGTTTATTTCCCCCGAAGAGCCCATGATTGCTGCACAGTGTTCTCACTTGTTTTACTCGCTCTTCTACTCTAACAGACCATTTGGAGTTGCCACAACCGCCTTGAACGCGGAATGGAAGCCCGCTGACGGCAAATGGGAAGAGAAGAATTTCGAGGCCGATCTCAAGAAGCTTGAAAAGGAAGCAGAAGACCGTCTTGATGCCAAAATCGCGGAATTGGCCTCCAAGGTGGCAACAACAGGAGCAAAATAAGCACTTTTATTTTAGGTTACCGGAGGCGACACAAGCCAATACAGTACACGATTTATTAGGGCATTTTTTTTTAAACTGACTCGATCCTAGTATTTGATGGGACCGTTGGTGTCTTTTTTCCAGGAGTTTCTTATCAAGTCTTCGGGGTAGTTTGTACACTAAACCGCTTAAACTAGTCACATCAACTTCAGCGACCTACAACAATAGTCAGTGTTCGTTATTTAGGCTTGTATTAATAATAGTTGCAAGTTTTGCGTCGGACGATGCGACACAAGAAGCATTGATGGGCCAGCATTCCATGACTTTTGCAGAAACCGAGAACTGAATTAGTGTTGGAACAGAATGGGACAAGTTGTCTGTCAAAATCAGACTGCAGTGTAGTGATTCGTAGCTCTAAGTTAACATGTTAAGGTAAGCGTATCGGTTTGCTATTGTGTACATCGATTCCCAATCTGGACCAAATCAGGGTTCGCTGCCGCTCACGGTGTGGTAGAACCGCTTCACAGAGTCACTGAGCCGGCGGAGACTATCTGCGTACGTCCCACGTTCAGTCAAAAGACGGTCAATGGCATCTGCTCGGCGGCTCTCAGAAACCTCAAGGGCGCTCGCAAGAGAAACCACTGTGGAACGTAAATTATCCACATCGTCTGCGTTCTCCTTGGTTTGCTGCAGGAGCTGTGAAGCAGAGATCGACCCAGCTTTACTGCTATGCTGCTTCTGAAGATCATCCCTTTCAGAGATTACCTTGGCTAATTCGTCTTGCTTCATCTGTACCTCCGACCGTGCATCATCGCGACTCTTTGATAGGGACTGGATCTTGTGTTTGAGCATCATGGCTTCGCCGTCCTTCTTGGCAATAGAGCGCTTTAGCTCGCTGATCGCCGACGCGTGCGACTCCTGGACTTCATCGTTGTACTTGTTGGCGGTCTCGAGCTGTACTTGCAGCGACGCTATCTGGCTCCTCAATGATTCGACTTCAGTGTTCAAAGTATTGTCACTAGCTTGGACGCGGCTTTGTTCGGCTTCCAAGTTCAAACGAACGGTTTCTACTTCGGATGAGAAAGTGGCATTTTCCTGCTTGAGCTCGGCAACTTCCTTGGCTTTCTCTTGCAGCTTGTTTTCCATCAAGGAGAGGGCACTTTCGTGCTCTTGTGAACGTTGGCGCAACTCTTCTTCTTTCGAATGCAACTGCTGCTCCAACTGTGCCACCGATGTTTCAAGCGAGGACAGCCTTCCACGCGTATCTGCGAGTTCTTCTTGCGACCTTTCGTAATTGGAAACTACCTCCTGCATATGACTATTGCTCTCGCGAGCACTGTTCTCCATCTGATTAATCCTGTCCCGAAGGCCTAATATTTCTTGAGTTGATTCTGAGGATCCTCCACTGTCTTCGTTCAGTCTCTCCACAAGCTCTCGCATTTCTGAATCTTTCTGTTGAAGGGTCTGGTCTCGGGATGAGCAAGCTTCTTCCAAAAGTCTGACTCGGCTCTCGAGAGCATATGAAGCGGTCTGGGCGTCATCGACATCGTGCTGTAAACGAGTTATTTCGGAAGCTTGGCTGGTGCATGTCGATTCTAGCTCATTGCGATGTGACTCCAGCTCCCCAATATGAGAACGGAGTTCGTCGTTGTTGCGAGCCATAGAGTCAGAATACTCCTTGATATCTCCAAGCTCCAACAGCTGTGCTTTGACGTTCTCCAGCTCACTGTGAATTGCAAAGATTTCTTCGTCCTTTTCTGTGGTGGCATTTGTCAGCTCGTGAATTTCACGAATTAGCTTGCTTTGCTCCTCCCTGAGCTCGTTCAGTTCTGCTTCATCCTCCCCTGCTATCGACGGGGCATGGCGGTCGCCATTTTCTTGCCTGCCCTTCTCCGCGAAAACGAGTTGCTGCTGCAACTCCAGCAAACGGGCGTCCGCAACTCGTGACGTACTCTCGTAACGCTGAACTAGCTCTTGCATTCCTTGTAACTGCTCGCTGTACGATTCCAATTGCTCGTTCAGTAATCCGAATTGGACAAGCATCTCTTCGTTTTCCTCTGCAAGTCTGCCACGTTCACTTGTCGCATTTTCGAGGATTCCCTGAAATTCTTGCTCGTTCGAAGTATACAAGGAGACGGTGTGTTCGAGCTCTTTGCATCGGGCTTCGCCGCTACATACCATGGCTTCAAGCTCTGCTATCCGTTGAGGGAGCATACTGGCGCCCTCGGCCGACTCCTCAAGATTAGCCCTCGCCACTTCGAGCTCCCTCTTAAGCTCCCCCAGCGCTGCGTCCTTATCTGCATTCGAGTGCCTCTCTGAGAGCAGCTCATTTTCCAGAGCAGCCATCCTTTCTTCGAAATTCTGGAGCACTATACTTTGATCGTTGAACTCTTGCTGAACAGTCTTGATTTGATTTGAGAGAGAGGCATTTTCGTTCAAGAGTCTCGACGCGCCGTCTGAGTCCTGCGATGCACTAGCAAGCGCTTGTTCTAGTTCTTGGCACTTGGTTGCAATGTGGTCACGCTCTTCGGTAATGGAATCATTTCTCCCCCGCAGAAAGACGATCTCGTCCTGTGCCTTCGCCAACAAACCTTCCAATTCTAGGATCTTCCCAGCGTCTTGCTCGAACTGTTGTGCAGCTGAAGCCGATGAGAATTCAAGCTCCTCGATCCTCTGAGCCGTCATATCTCGCGCTTTTTGAGCCTCGTCTCGTTCAGTAGCTACCGATTGCAGCTCATATTGTAACGAATCAATCCTGCTGGCGAGCTCCGCCTGGCGAGCTTCATTTGAAGAAGCAGCGAGTTTTGCGCTTTCTGCAGAAGCACTGAGATCATCACAGGAGGTTTTCAGCCCGTCGACTTGGTTTCCAAGAATTTCCTTTTCGTCGGCGAGTCTGGACAATTTTTGCTCAAGAGCTACGATGTGCCGATCTTTTGCCGATATCGTGTTTCTCAAGCTTGTACGTTCTGCCATCAGGGATTCAATCTCTTGGTTCTTTCTCGCTTCTACCGCGCCCTCCTCCATGCCTTGGTCATCGATCTGTTGCTGAAGTATTGCTAGTTTCTCGTTCGATTCATTGAGTGCGTTCAACAAGGTATCGCGTTCAGTGTGAACCGTGTGAAGTTGCTCTTCCAGGTGCTGCAACTGCTGTGTTACCGGGCCCAGTCTCTCTAATTCAGACATGAGATTTGCATATTCCTCTTCGAATGAAGTCAACTCAAAACGTGCAACCTGAAGATCAGCTTCTTTCTGGTTCATCTGTGAAATTAGGTCTTGACTGACTTGTTCACCTGCAGCTTGAACCTCGTGGACTTGTCTTTCTAGCGCTTCTTTTTCCGAGGACAGCCGCTGGATTTCATTCACATTCCATTTGGCATTGTGGCTCTCTTGATCGAGTAATAGGAGCGTATCTTCGAGTTCCTTTCTTGCGGCAGCCAGCTCCTCCTGTTTTGCTGCAAGTTCTTCCTCGTGCTGCTTGGATATTCTGGCGTGATCTTTCATCTGTTTGTACTGTTCGCCTTCGGCTGCCTGGACTCTTTGATTCAGCGAAGCCATATCATTATTCAGGGTGTCAAGGGTTGTATCTTTTTGAGCGAGCTCGGCCTTTAACACGTTATAGGATTGACGAAGTTCTTCACTTGAGGAGTTCGCCAGTTCGAGTTGGTCGACTGAATCTCGTAAAACCTTTACATTCGCTATATATGATGCTTCATCTGCACGCAGCTTCTGGATTATTTCGTCCCTCTCTTCAAGAGTTTGCCTGAACGACTGAAGATCAGTCGACAACAAACTGTTGTCAGCTCGCAATTTGGAACACTCTTCTTGCAGGGCACCAAGTTTCTGTGACAGTTCATCCAGGGAAGCTTGCTTTGTCTTCGCCTCTGCCAAAAGTTCCTGCTCTCTTGATCCCTGCCTACTTTGAACCTCCGACAACGAAGCTTCAAGTGATTGTCTCGTCCTTTCGAATTCTCGCCTCAAACCAGTTTCTTTGTCGGTCCACTCCTTTTGCCTTTCCTCCCAGTGCAACAATGAGGAACGTGAGTTGTCAAGCGCAGCTTGAATTTCATCATTCTGGGTGCGAAGCGTTTCGTATTCGCGCCCCAAGTCCCGAAGCCGGCCCTCTACAACCTGTACGTGGTCTTGCAGAGTTTCGACGGTGTCCATTCGGACTTCTCCAGCTGATTTCGAGTTCCTCAACATATCCAGTTCAGCTCGTAGATCCTTTGATTCCTCTTCAATCAATCGACGCTTGCTGATTTCGGTTTGCAGCAATCTGTTGTAATTGATCTTTATCGAGTCGTCCCCATCCGCCTTCTTTTTCAATATCTCCTGAACACAAGGACAATCAGCGGTTGTTGCATTGGCGCATGTACTGCATCCCATCGATGCAGAGACCGGCAATGATGCAGGGAGGTCGGGCAACGCTACTTGATCTGGCGGCATGCCATTGGTATCGCTGCGGGCAACTTTCAGGCGACTGTACGGCGTAGCGGGTGGTGTTTCTGCTTCAGCGAATTGAGCAAGTCTCTCTGGGCTAGATAACATCGATATCTCATTTCCGTAGGCTCTATTTGAGTCCATATTTAGTGACAAATCGAAATCGAGGTCATCATCCCAAGCATTCGAATCCGCAGCAGCATCAACGTCGTCATGGAAAATCTGGTTGTTTACGCTGGTTACTGCGCGTTCTTCGCCCGAGGCAGATGCGTCGTTCTGTGCGACCGTCTCGCCATTTGATTCGAAAATTGCAGCAACAACGGATCTGAACCTCACCGTCATCCCCCTCTCGGCTTGGCTATTGATTTGTTCGTCAGAGATTTCCTTTGACTCCGAATCGGAAATCGCTGTGCGAGGGGATCTTAAGGCTTCAGGACGGTCGGACACATCAATGTCGCCCAAATCATCGTCATCTCCCCAGCCATCATTCCCGCCCTCCTCACTGGAGGAATCGCCACCATCGTCGTCGATCACCTCTGATACAGTTGCTAAAGCGTCAACGGTAGACCCTCCTCGTGACGGAGGTAGCGAGGACCGAATCGACGGGAGATGGTCAACCACCAGACCGTACCTTCCATCATCAGTTTCGTCTTCGCTAGCCAAAGATTGCGCTAGGGAAGCAGTCGAGTCTAGATTTTGCATCCCCACCGCGAAGGGTCGCGGCAGAGGGTCGACCACAAAGTTAGCAGCTCTCCCTTGTTTTGAGTCGCTCTCGGTTTCGTCTTCTTCCGCTAACTCAGAGCATTCCTCCGAGACCACTTGGCTAGCCGTCGACAGCGCAGCAAAGGGTGTAGAGGGGTGTAGCACAGGAAGCTGATCCACGACAGCTGCAAAAGAAAACGCCAAAAGCATCAGTGAGAAAGTAGTCAAAAAACAAACAGAACTGGACATGACTGCTATTTCGGAACTACATTTTGGCACATTGTACTTACGCCCGAATTCGTATTCCTGGGGATCCGCTTGAAATACAGATGGTGCCATGCCAGTGGCAACTTCTGAGCCTGCGTCGCGGTTTTGGTCGGTCGTTGCTTCTTCCTCCGCAGGAGGAAGGAAGTCAACAACTTGCTCCCGAACGCGAGCGGTCTCCTCCTCGTTTCCAGACTGTGGGTTAGGAGCCTGCTCCAACTCTGACGGGTCGTTCTCCCACCCGTTCTCTTCTGCATTCACTGTGTCATCCGGATCGCCATCATCCAAATCATCATGGACGACAGTCGGCGCAACGACGGCAGTTGATCCAGCAGCCGACAAAGCAATCAGCGTATTCGGGCGGGACTGTGGGGTTACGTCAACAACTGGGCCAAAATCTTGCTCTTCTTGCAACATGTCACCGACGTGCGAGAGCACTTCACTGGGGTCTGCAACGACAAGAGTTGACGCATCTCCAAATCTTGAGCTAGGGCCCTGCGGAATACGATCGACCACCTGATCTTCCTCCGGACGAGCATCTTGCGCCGCCCCTGTACTCCCTCCTCTCCAACTACTTCCAGCGTCCTCAGTTGTGTCATCCCCGCTAATGCCTGATTCTACATTGATCAGCCACCCAACAGAGTGTTTCTGCGCGGATGAGTCGATTTCTGACGGTGTGTGGTCCACCATAACGAGCCCATCCTGAGAGGGTGACGCCGCAACTTCAGCACCAGAGGAAGATTCCCTGTGAGGAGATGCGTGACTAGTAGAACCCGATTCGACAGCAGGAGCCGCCAAGTTTTCGTTGTCATCAACAAGATCATCGAGTATTGCATCATCGTCATCCCACCCACTGTTGGCGTCGTCTTCACCGCCGCCAACAGTTGAATCGCCGAAGAGTGTAGCATCCATTTCTCCGTCAGGTCTATTTGTATATACCGAGTCTTCAACAGTTGTGATAACCGGTTTGTCAAATACTACATACGGTGTGTGGTCAACCACGTGCCCAAAAAACTGGTCGCCGTCGTAGGTATCGTTGTCATCTTCTTCTCGGCTGCCGTCATCGGATGGTGCCAGAACAGCAACGGATGGATCTGCGCGTGCCTGCATTCCATGTCCCTCTACAATTGGAGTGTGGTCTACAACAGCGTCGGCCGTCGGTTCCACAGGCGTTTCCTGTGGACCAGCAACATCAACGCCTTCCAAGGCATCATCATCGCCTTCCCAACCATCTCCAAGATCATCTTCGTCCTCATCAATTATTTCGTCGTCCCTCTCCATGTCCGAACGAAAGTCGGCACTGGAAGCTCCGACGGCCATAGAGTTACTAGTAACGAAAGGATGGGGGGGCATTTTCGTTGGCGTGTGATCTACAACTTTCCCGTAAACATCCTCATCATGGGTGATTGTGTCGTCGTCGTTAGCACTGTCACCAGCAGTACGGTACGTACTCGCGACGGAGGGCGCAAGTGCTACTAAAGATGCATCCCCGAAAGGTCGTTGAGGCGTATCCGGTGGAGGAGTGTGGTCGACCATGACCTGTGGATCAGGTGGATCCTTTTTCCTAGTTTGGTGCATCCTCAGGCTTGATGACCCAGGAGTGCGGCTTCTCGACTGGTCTGCATCCAAGTCTTCAAGGGTCTGGTCGTCCCAAACACTCCCGCCAGCCCCTTCGATGGTCGTGTCACCACAAAACGTTTCATCCATCTCATCATCGAACTTGAAATCGTCGTCAATGCTGCGGGCTTCGACGGCGAGCGAAAACGTCACGGAGGGGGCGGTGTTGGGGGCACTACGCGGCAACGGCAACGCGTCCACGACCGGTCCATATGAAACTCTTTCGCCGCTAGGGTCGATTCCGTCTACGTCATCGTCGTCATTGATGCTGAGACAGGTGCCGTCTTCGGATGGTGCTAATACAGCGAGAGATGCGTCACCCTTATTGGTAATCTTACGGGGAGTCTCATTTTCTGGGGTATGGTCCACTAAGACGACCCGGTTTTGACTAGTCTGCCCAATAGTGGCTGACGGCTTTTTATCTCCTTCTCCAGGAGCACTCTCGCTCGCATTTTCTTCCTCTTCTCCAAGCACGATGTCTTCCAGCTCAGGGCATTCTTGGTCCCAATTCACGTCGCCAACACCAAACGTTGCCGTCTCATCTTGTTTCAAGTCTGCCCTAGTGGTATTGCCCTGCGTTGCTGTAGAACTACTCGCTATAGCCGGCAGTCTCGTGGGAGCAGGTGTCATATCAACTATTGGGCCGAAGTGCCCATCGTCTTCTTCGTCTTCGTTGTCATCCTCAAAGTCCAGATTTATGCTGTGCGCTAAAACCGCTAGAGATGTCGACGACAGCCGCGATAACTTTTTGGACTCTATCTTCGGAGTCAGATCAACAACACGGTCGGTTTCCGGTAAAGATCCACCTTCTGGAGGGCCAGCCCCTTCCGTTTCCTCTCTGTGGTCAGCATTGGTGCCAGCATGATCGTTATGCGCATTTTCGCTAACATCCAGCTCCTCCTTTATATCATCCCAGCCGTCGTTTGTGCCAAGCTCATCTATTGTAGAACCGCCATGATAACTAGCGTCAAGCTCTTCGTCATGCTTCAGCTCCTCCTCAACATTCGTTGCTACGACGGCCATGGAACTGGCAGCCACTGACATTTGATCGATCAAAGAAGGGGGTGGAGTGGGAATCTGGTCAACGACCAGGCCGTACTGCTCCTCATCACTGTCGTGAACCCTACTAGGGCAGGAATTCTCTACGGATTCGACAGCCGCCAATGAGCCCCCTGACTTGCTACCACACGTTGATCCAGCTTCATTGGGTGTATTGTCCACGACAGCAGCCACTTCTTGCTGAGAAGCACTGGGCTCATCGTCGTCAAGCCCTTCCAAACTCGCCCCATCATCCCATGCGTTGTCGTCTCCTCCACTTTCCCTGTTTGTTGTTGATCCATCTTGCTTTCCATCAGCAAGAACAGCCATTGAATTCAAAGTTCGACCGGACAGTCCCTTCTTCAGTGGCCTGGGAATCTGATCCACGACAGGCTTAAAGTCGTCCTCGTTGTCATCGTCTTCGTCCCGCGACGGAACGGAGCCGTCGTCTGTGTAGACAATGGCCATCGACGAGTCAAGCGGTTGTGCAGATTGAGTGGCTGTCGCTTGTTGGGCAACCTCCGGGAGCGGGGCTGCTTCCTTGTCCTCCCGGAGGGTTGACGTACCCATACGCTCCGTTGAGAGCTCAAAGTTGACAAGTTTTTCACTAAGATCGTGCAGTCCTCCCAAGCTACTTGCGTCGTCCTCTTCCCACACGTTGTCGTTTGATTGGCCTTCCCCAGTGGTGGAACCCCCATAGTAAGTTCCCTCCATATCCTCGTCTCTTTGGATATCTTCGTTGACGCTATGAGCCATGACAGCTGTTGAATTAATTGTCATGGTCGAAAGCTCCGGGATTGGGCAGGTGCTGAGCTCGGGGGTTTTATCAACGACAGGGAGATAGCCTCGCTCATCATCCTCATCACTATCGTTCTCGTGTAGTCTTGAAGGGCAAGAGTCGGCTAGTGATTTGAGAGTCATCATCGACAGCTGCGTCTCGAATACCGGCAGTGGCTTGGGGGCTTCTTCGCTATTGCCTGAAACCGAAGAGAGATTATCACGGATCACTGGAGACCCTTGCCTTTCATTCTTGTCGGCACCGCCAAGACTTTGTTCGTTGGTCCCCTTGGTGGGACTAGCATCAACAATGACACGGTCGTTCTCCTCAACATTCTCGTGCTTATCACTGGACGAGTTACCCATGATATTTTCTGAATCGTCGTCTTCGGAGTCAGTTGGTACAAATCTCATGTTCGAAGCGCGTACCGTTGAGCGACGAGACATGTTGTTACCCATCACAGCAAATTTCAATTCTGTACTAATCAGCTCGTCTCCAGCCGACTGCCGCTCGATTTTTACTTCTTCGAAACCTATATTGGAAAATTCAACGGTGCTGTCGTCATCGCCGCCGCCACCATCCTGGCCTGCTTCCTTTCTCGCTTTTCGATCCCCGACCTTTGCATCAACAACAAAAGCGTCACGACCATCGCCACCAGAAACATCTGCTTCTTGTTCTTCTAAGTCCAAATCATCATTGTCCCAAGCACCTTCCTCTACTGGCTCAGGAGGAGCTCCAACTGCATAAGAGACTTCAGCCTCAGCTTGACCGCTGAAGTTCAAATCATCATTGTCCCAACCACCATCCTCTTTTGTTTCAGGGGCAGCTTCAACAGTGTCCTCTTGGTCAGCATTTGGGAGCCCCTGATGACTGCTCAAGTTCAGATCATCATTGTCCCAGCCATCTTCCTCTACTGGCACAGAAAAAGTTTCAACTATACCAGAGGCTTCTGCCTGATCATGCTCAGCAATAGGATGCTCGTGGTGACTGATCAAGTTCAAATCATCATTGCCCCAGCCACCCTCGTCTATTGGCTCAAGAGGAGCATCAACCATGTCAGAGACATCTGACTCAGTAATTTGAAGCTCCTGATGACTGCTCAAGTTCATATCATCATCGCCCCAACCACCTTCCTCTGATGGCTCAGGCAAAGTCTCAACTGCGCCAGAGGCTTCTGCCGCAGCTTGATCAGGAACAGGAAGCTCAAGGTGGCTGCTCAAGTTCAAATCACTGCTGTCCCAGCCATCGTCCTCTGCTGGTTCAACAGGAACATCAACTGTGGATGAGGCTTCAGCATCTACTTGATCATCAGTGGGGAGCTCCTGATGACTGCTCAAGTTCAAATCATCATTGTCCCAACCACCTTCCTCTACTGGCTCAGGAGGAGGCTCAAGTGAGGTGGGGGCTTCAGCTTGATCAACAATGGGGAGCTCCTGATGACTGCTCAAGTTCAAATCCTCATCCCCCCAACCACCTTCCTCTGCTTGCTCATGAGGAGTCTCAACTGTGCCAGAGGTTTCAGCCTCAGCTTGGGCAACAGGAATCTCCAGGTGATTGCTCAAGTTCAAATCATCATCCCCCCAACCAGCATCCTCTGCTTGCTCAAGAGGAGCATCAACTGCATCAGAGGCTTCAGCCTCAGCTTCATCAGCAACAGGTAGCTCCAGGTGATTGCTCAGGTTCAGATCATTGTTGTCCCAACCACCACCTTCCTCTACTTGCTCATGAGGAGTCTCAACAGGGCCAGAGGTTTCAGCCTCAGCTTCATCAGCAACAGGTAGCTCCAGGTGATTGCTCAAGTTCAGATCATTGTTGTCCCAACCAGCTTCCTCTACTTGCTCAAGAGGAGTCTCAAAAGTGCCAGGGGTTTCAGCCTCAGCTTCATCAGCAACAGGTAGCTCCAGGTGATTGCTCAAGTTCAGATCATTGTTGTCCCAACCAGCTTCCTCTACTTGCTCAAGAGGAGTCTCAACAGTGCCAGAGGTTTCAGCCTCAGCTTCGGCAACAGGTAGCTCCAGGTGACTGCTCAAGTTCAAATCATCATCACCCCAACCACCTTCCTCTGCTTCCTCAAGAGGAGCATCAACTGCATCAGAGGTTTCAGCCTCAGCTTCATCAGCAACAGGTAGCTCCAGTTGATTGCTCAAGTTCAGATCATTGTTGTCCCAACCAGCTTCCTCTAGTTGCTCAAGAGGAGTCTCAACAGTGCCAGAGGTTTCAGCCTCAGCTTCATCAGCTCCAGGTAGCTCCAGGTGATTGCTCAAGTTCAAATCATCATTACCCCAACCACCTTCCTCTGCTTGCTCAAGAGGAGCATCAACTGCATCAGAGGTTTCAGTCTCACCTAGATCAGCAACAGGAAGATCCATATTACTACTCAAATTCAAATCATCATTGTCCCAGCCACTTCCCTCTACTTGCTCAGAAGGAGCCTCAAATGTGTCAAAGGATTCTGCCTGATTTGCTTCTTCCTCAGTTTGATCGACAACACTGAGCTTGTTGTAAGCATCAGCAATCTGACTTCCATCGTCTAGAGGTTCTGCTGGTGTGTCCAGACCTCCACTAGAATTTATATCACCACTGTTCCAACCGTCATTTTCTTCCGAGATTCCTACCTCTGCCTCACCACCAGGACTAGTCTCATGATGACTGCTCAAGTTCAAATCGTCCTCTTTCCACGCTCCATCTTGCTCTCCTTCTGCCTCGGCAGGAGATCCAAAATGCGACTCGCTCGGTACCTCTTCAACTGTTTCATCGGCACCTTCTGTTTCTGCCACCACGGGCACTTCATGCAAATCGTCGTCATCAAAATTAAGGCTTTCGTCCCATTCATTCGCTCCAGAAGTCAACGCGGAATCATCTACACTGTCAGTAAGTGTCTCGTGCTGACCCTCTAGTGTTTGTTCAACCGAGTCAACCTGGTGCTGTTGTTCATCGGATCCATCGTTTCCGAAAGTTCCTATTTCTGCTGGTTGTTCTGCTAGTGTTGCTTCTTCAGTAACACCGTCATCGAAATTAAAACTGTCGTCTATTCCCCACTGGTTTCCTCCACCCTCGCCAGTTTCGTCGTTGTCTTCTTCTACCACGTTGGGATTGTCGTCGGTGGGCGAAAGATGTGGGAGATTAGTTTCTTCTTGCTCGTAATGATCTTCTTGATGAACAGCAGGCTCGACGTCGACCTCATCAAATAAGTCTTCGTCTTCCAAATCCCAATCGTCCGCACCGGCAGTCGCTTCTGGTTCATACGACTGATCTAATTCTCCAGACAACGGCTCTTCGGATTGTTGGGGTTGTTCGTATTCTTGCTCCTGTTGGAACTGTTCGTCCTCCTGTGCTTGAAGTGGTGGCTGCGGCTCCATGCCAAAATCAATTTCTTCTTCTTCGTCTCCCCATGCATTTTCGGCGCCTTCATCATAGACTTCCCCTTCTTGTCCGTCGTAAGCCTCTGCTTCTTTTCCTTCTTCGTAGCTATACGGCTGCTCTCCTCCTTCGTCATATGTATATTGCTCGTCATACTGTTGCTCTCCTTCTTCTCCTTCTTGGTAATATTGTTGTGGCGGGGCAGCCCCGCCACAACAACTACCCTCCTGCTCTTCTTCGTAGTACCCATGGTCACCCTCGTATTCGTCATCATCCTCGTCATCTACGCCTTCGGGTTGCGCTAAATCTTGGGCCAAACTTTTAGCTAATTCCGCAAAGCGCGACCACATGGTGATAATGCAGGCTTGTTGCGAGAAACGGCTGTTTTATTATGAGACGCTTTGGCCGATATGCTTTCGTGGCGTTGGAAACGAAAAGAAATACAGGCACTTCTCGTTCACACCAGCCTGGCTGTGGTAAGCTGTTGTCTGCAATGACCTGCCTTTGTGATGGTGGATTTGCCGCTCTCTGTTTCGCTAGTAGGTTTTTGTTGTATCTTTTAATTAAACAGCTAGCTACAATAGCTGTCATCAATAACCATGGTCAAAATGCCTTGTCCTCGATCGGGCATGGCATGCGATCACAGAGTCCATGCACTCAACTGAGTGAGTGTCAGTCAGTCCAGAGTGAGTCCTCGCTCGAGCGCGCGAGTCAGGACGCCGTCGCCGTTAATAAGAATCTCGTTCTGTCCTTCTGTCCTTACTTTTTCTCTACAGTTCCAATAAGGCAG
>Ga0163148_10004006_pt1 | contig 15715 bp, 9 predicted proteins | sample OliLakLV19MP7P2_FD_148606 | JGI IMG/M metagenome (GOLD analysis project Ga0163148, IMG submission 148606) | Freshwater microbial mat bacterial communities from Lake Vanda, McMurdo Dry Valleys, Antarctica- Oligotrophic Lake LV.19.MP7.P2 | ecosystem: Environmental > Aquatic > Freshwater > Lake >...
AAAGGTGAGCAGACACGCAATGGCTGCTTTGCAGCTAGAGTGGCTACCTGGGAAGATGCCAATTTTCCACAAAGTCCAGAATCCCCCTTTTTTGAAGGTGTTGACAATCTTCAGTCACCCCCATGAGGTGTTGAGTCACCACCTCAGGGTGTTGACTTGCTAGTTAAATCACTGTGCAAACAGGTTGGGTCACACCACCTTAGAGTGTTGAGTTGCACCCGTGAGGTGTTGAGTTAACACCAACGCCTGACTATAGGGGTTATGTTTAGGGGGTGATTCTTGGACTTTGCCAAGTTTCACCACTCTCCCTGGCCCAGTGCGGTAGTAGCGAGCTAGAGCAGGTAAGGAAGGTGTCCCACGACCGCCCACCCGCCTTGATTCGCACCGAGTCAAGAAGAAGAACTCTAACCTTCCTGGAGCATCGGTCAGAATATGTGATTCACTGATGATTGGTGCAATTGCGCGCCAAAGTGACATTTACCGTTAAACATGTACCAGTGGCTACAGAATTTCTACGCTGAATTCGGTTACTTGCCTGGCGTTTTGAAGCACGACAGCGGAATTCTTTCTCCGCGTGAAAGTCGTCAATCAAGTCTTCCCTCGACTGACCGCGACATAACACAGTCGCTGGGAGAGAGTTCGTGTGTGTAGCAGCACTCGTACACAGCACGAGTACTGGTACTGACTGACTCCGTTTGATGTGTTAATACACAGCAGCCTTGCCATCAATCACTGTGCAACTGGTTAGCCCTTGCAAGTCACTAACAAGAGCTAGCTTGTAGTTAGCTTGAAACCCGCTCTGCTTACGCCACCCGCTCTACTTACTCCATCCCATTCGATAAAAAGCATTCCCAGGTCCTTCACAGCATGTAAAATAATCCCCTAGAGACAACGAACGAATACACCTAAAAGTTCCATACATTACCAAGAAGAATATACGATTTTAGGCGAGCAGCGGCAAAGAATTCTGTTTGAGTGATTACTTCCTCCTCTCAAACCACGACAATGGCGTCTCAGAATTCTCAACTGATACGAACCATACGGGTGATTGTTGCCGCAACGGGAGTGACATGCAAAATCTCCCTACCCTTGAGTGACTTGACGTGAGTAAATTCTGTGTTAATTCTTTCGTGTTCTTGTTGTTATTCTGTCGCCGCAACTTGAGGTTTTCCGCAGCAAACCAGGATGGGTTCGTCTTGGAAACACGACACGCAAGGTGCACCTACATCAGTAGAGTCGCTTGCTACAGTAGTGGAGAAGATTGAAAATTGTCTTGCAAGAATACTATATCTTTGGAAAATCGCTGTTGATGCCTGCTTGTCAACAGCGACATCAAATTCGATAAGCTCCACAAGTCAGCTTCCTATCTTCTTTGTGAATCCGAAAGCGGGTTCCGGCCCAGTGGCCGCGGTCGTTCTCTAGAAAGAATCCTATTTGTCGCAGCTTGCTTTTCTTCCACCCTAGGAAGGAGAATCGTGGAATTCTCTTCCCTCAGGCCATGTGTTTCCGTGTCCTTCCACTTGCCGTCCGGTTTACATGTACTTTGGCCAATTCTTTCTGCCTCCCTTACTAACGCTTGTAACTCGTCTGTTTCTTTTACCTCCATCTTTAGGGTGGCAAATATCCAGTCACACCTCGCCGCGGCAGTTCCCCCTTCTGACCAAATTCTATTGTTGGGCCCTCCCTACAAAGTTCCAAAAGATGTAAATCTGCAGTCAGACGAGGTACTTCAATCTCTTAGGGTTGGAGACCAAGAAGATGATCCCCGAGTAAATGAATTGAAAGAGTCCAGCCCGGGAGCTGTTTCAGGCCAGCAAGCACTCCAAACTATGGTCGCATCTCCGTCTCCTGCTCCTGCGCCTTCCCCTGCTACGACAACCAGTCCCATGCATAATAACCTCCTTGCCAGCACCGAGCAGTCTGGGGCGCGGCGTCTCTTTTTGTTTTCAAAGCAGGCACTTTCCCATAATGCGCCAGCGCCACCCATTTGCTCTTTGGAACCTAAAACTTTGCAGCTCCCGAGCCAGGCTCCTGGACAGTCGCCATTAGAAATGTCCTTCTCGTCGGCTCAGTCTGCATCCTCGTCGCCACATGGATCCATGCCACCCCTGCATCAAGCTTTGGCAGCTTATGAAAGACAGTTTATGCTCTCTTTGGGACAAGGGAGGGTCTTGGCAGATGGGGCGGATATGCGTCTACGTGCCTGCCGTCAGTGTGTCCAAGAACAGGCCGTCATGGCGCGAGCTCTCCGTGCGGCGGTTTCCAATCTTTCCGACCACTTCAATGGCGCGGCACGAACGCGCTCGCAGTTTACCAATACTTTTCAGCATGTGACGGCTAAGCATTCCAGTCTGTTGCAGCGATTCGAATCGATTTTGTCCAACTTACAGGCGGTCCCACTGCATCCGGCTTTAGTCCGGATGGCTCGTGCATCCGGGCGTGTCATGGAGACGTTGTTGGACACGGTGCCCGTAGAACCGGAACGAGCCTGGGCTGTTCAATGTCAGACCTCACATCAACGACTGTTGTCCCTGTTTTCAGAATTGGATGCCACCTTTTCTAGCTTGGGAACACCCGCACAGAGAGACGAAGAAGCTAGGAAAGATTTGGCAGCAGAGCAGGAAATACAAGCGCTGTGGGCGCAAGTGACAACAGGGGAGGTAAAGCAGCTCCGGGATCGACAGGTGGAACGCCTAGAGCGGTTGACGCAGGATCATCGCAAAGTCGTGGATATAATTCTACGTGCCGTTGGTAACAAGGAACAACAGCAATTACAGCAACAATCTTCAGGTCAACCCCCACTCGGAGATTCAACCACTGTTCAGAATGCATTTGGCCCCTTGCAAGAAATGTCACAAGCAAGCAAGGATATTGTGCCAAACATGATTGCCGACGATGGAAAGTTGGCTCAATTCATGGAGACCGTGGCTGACAGCAAAACTCGCGCCATGAAAAATATGCAACAGCGCCTTCGCGAAGTGTCGATTGCGCAGTCGTCCATCCAACGAGTGTTGAGCAGCGTAGCTGTGCTGAAGGATGCCTTGCAACAGCAAAATGAGAACATGGTGCATTTGGAACATGTGGAGCATTTGGCGGAGAGCTATAAGCATTTTCTTAGTGAAATCAGGCGGCGTCGGGCTTACGGGCAAGCGGTCCTGTCCTCGAGCCAGGCAATGATGGAACGTTTGGCTTCCATGCGTTCAGATGAAGTAAAGGCCCGCGAAAAGTTTTTAAGGGGTCCCGGGAGACATCTGATGCCACCGTTTTATGAAATGTTTGTTCCTACTCTTGCCACTCCGCCGCCGCTGTTTACCCCACAGTTGCCAGCTATGGTGGAGCTGGACACAATGCCGGATGTCGGCCAGTCAGAGGAAAGCGCGAGCGCAGAGCACCAGGAATGCGAGGACGCCACAATGGCGCCCGTTAGCACGGCGGGCGATCAAGGAAATGTCAGCACCAGTGCCTCTACGTTGACTGCCGGAAGCGCAATGCCGACCGTGCAGGACGGCGCCGCTGAGGATGCCAAAATGGCTACCTCCAAAAATGTTGCCTTTGCAGCGGGTACGAACGAAGAACACCATCAACAACAGGATCAACAGGAACAAGACCACCTAATCGTTAGTGCGGACGACGGGAATGACTTGATTCTCGGCGATGGCGACGGTGACGCTGGCCAGCGAGCCGCGGAAGATGCTGAGCGCAAAACTCTTGCATACGAAAACGCTGTACTAAGACAAGCCCTGGAAAGGATGGGGGGCAAACCCCCAAAGGCATACCTAGAAGAGGCTGCTGCTTCGGCCCCTCCGCAGCCGACTGTTACATTCGACGATAAGGGAATCGTGTCATCTTTGAGGAAGGAGTTGGCAGAGGCCCAGTCTGCTGCAGAAGCTGCTCAGATAAAGGTGGACGAATACGAAAAGAAGGAGGCCGCCAAAGCTGCTGCCTCGTCGGACCGAGTGAACGATGATAGAATCAGTCACTCAAGCTTTTCGGTTGGTGATGTCGGTCTCTTCATGCCGACAGGTCGCGGTTCGGGGGGCAAACGTACATACTTGGCCTTCCACACAAATTGTCCTCATCGGTACTTGAGTACAGACAATATCACTGGAAGCCCAGACTTCGTTCTCGGGCGCATTGTTTACCAAGAAGAATTAATAGCGGGGGAGGTCGGAACGGACGCAAATCCTTACGGCCTCCATGTCGGCACCAAGTTCTGGGTCCTCACAGTTGAGGTCCTGAACCCGACAAACTCATGATCAAGCGAAGAAAATTGGAGGCGAGTTCCTGACAAAGCAACATTTTGCTCTTAAACGTAACTCTATGCTCCGACGATGCTACGTGTTGATCAGCATGTAGATATTTGTGTTGGCGACGGAGGGCTGCTCCAACCGCAATCGTAAAAAAGTACTTTGCCGGATAGGAAGGCTGCCTCGTAGATAGGCTTTGGATCAATTTTCTACTATTTTTATAATCTATTCGATAATTCATTAGACCACTCAGTGTAACCCATAGTTTTTATTGGTTAGCTTTTTAAAAGCAGAGACTCAGCGATGCGTACGGTTCCAGCAAGATAAAACGGCCATTTTTTTGGATTTTACGGCCTCCACGGACCAACTGCATCTTTGCTTCAGTACAGTCTCCAAGACTTTTTGGGCTGAAACTAATATGGTTTGAGTTGGTCGGGTCAAAGACTTGCAAAGGATAGGCTGCATTTGCGTTGTGGAGGTTGGTAACATGTGTCTAGAACTGTCTTCGTTCGCCAAGCAAGGCCTGCAATGGGATGTACTGCAGCACTAGCTAGCGATATGCATCTAACTAGCAAATGCCGATGAGCGGCCTACAGAGACAGCTTCCTCCTACAAAAGCAACTTGGAAGTGATTTTTTCTAGAATAGAGCTTTCCGATATTTCCCCCTTAGTAGCGTCCCACGGCTTGGCAGAAGATTGCTGAGGATAAACACAAATTCGGTCCTTGGTAACCATAGTCAACCATATTGATTCGCCAAACATAACTGCCCACTCCCACCATTTAAAGAAATAGCAAAACGTTTCTTTTGATTTACGCATTTTCATTATTCAACTTGGAAAGAGCTTCTTTGAGTAGCGTCGCGTCTTGCTCCGATATTCTTTGATATTGCAGCGTGCTTTCTTTTTGAGTATTTTCATTTTGAAAGTTTTCCAGTGCTTGCTGACAAGTGGATTTGACAATATCATGCCATTCCTTCGCATCATCCTCGCCGCCACTGCTGTCCTTATCTGTTGAATTACTTGCCTGCGACAATGGAATTTTGCAAATATACAAAATGGCGTGTCCGCCACCAGTGCTGGAAGGCAGGGTTGACGACGAGGATGAAGATGCCTGAGTTTCACTTTTGGTGTCATCGTCACCTAGGCTGCTGTGAATCAAGGCAATCGCTTTCCCCCCATTGCTTGGCACTAGATACATATCCCCTTGTTTCCATTCCAATCGTTGTCTTTGTCGTTCTTCTTGTTGCGACCCCACAATTCCCTTTCCAATGGCTTTTAAAACACGAGGAAGGCGCCGAATCCAAACGATTCGATGCGTACTGCCAAATTCCACCAAGGGCTCAGCATTTAGTGGTAGAGTCCATTCGTCAACGGCAACGCCCGAAGCATTATGACGTTGTAGAAATGCCCGATGCTGACTTCGTTTCATGGGCATGGTTTCGTGTTTTTGTCGCTTGTGTTTGCGAATGGCATCCACAATGGCCTGAGGAATGAAGGCACTTCCACCACATTCATCACAGTCACAGCCACCTCTTCCTTCCAGTGCTGTTGCTGCTGGCATGGCAAAGGTCATGGACGCCAAGAAGGAATCCACTGCTGGCGCTGTTGGAGCTGACTGCTTGTTGTCGTCGCTGTCATTGGCAGCGCTCACCTTTGTCACGTTGTTATCGGTCGGTTCATCGCGATCTCGTTTTGTCTGGAGTGCATCTTTGTCATTCTTGCATTCTACTGCCGCCTGCTCTTTGATGCTTATTGCGGAATCTTCCATGCTATATGTGCTATTACCTGTATTCTAACAACTGGTTAGTAGCTAGCTAGTAGTAGTACATGAAGGTTGTGTGTGAACACATCAACACAACATGAAGGACGGCCCCTTTTCTGACATCATCGATGAGTGTGTTGTCGATTGTCACATGGTTGCCCGCGATAAAAAGACGAAATTATCACTTTGAATTTGGCCAACGACAGCCTTTTTATACCATAAAATCGTGTACGTAGCTCAGTACGGACGTTAAGTGTACGGTCTAAAGCAAGCCCTTGGGTACGTTTCTGAGGAGTTCCATCAGGTGTGACCACCAATCTGATTGTTATTCTAACCAGTGATGCCGGCCCACACAGTCGCGAGTTCGAACCTCGTCTCGAGCACTCAACATGCTCGTGTAACTCAGTGGTCAGAGTGGGGGTCTTATGATGACCAATTTTTTTGCTTTTTTCTGCCTTTTTTAGTGTGAGAGCGTGGTCAATTTTTGATTTTTTTCTTCTCATTCAGTCGGCTCCTGAGAGAAACGATTACCTAATCATCTACAACATGCTACTGTACTAGTCAAGTGGCCTAGGCGGCCTAGCTGCTACTTAGAGGCCACCTAGCAACTAGGAGCCTAGCTAATACTAGGAGGAGCGTGTCGCTAGATTGACCGTCTCCTTACGTCCGTCGGTCTGCGCGTTGTTGCTAGTACTAGTACTAGTACTAGCTCGAACTGGCCGGGCTCGCTGTCTCGAAGAGCTTCAAAAGTAAGGGCACACATTTTTTTACGCCTGGGACGGATTCGGCCACTTTGGCAAGCTCGTAGGTCCTACTAGCTAGTTCTAAAGTACTTTGGTTCCTGCGGTTTCAAAAAACCAGCTACACCGCTAAGACCACCGACTGGCAGGCATCTCCAGCATTCCGTCATCTAGAGCGCTAGGCCGGGTGCGGTCGGGGCCGGGGAGCTAAAAGGAAAGCGCTTTTCGTGCATTGTCTTGAACGACAATTGAACGACAGCAAAAGCAAGCAAGCAGGGAATCAGTCTGTTGAATCCGTCGAATCTAAAGTCCTCGCTGACGGAAGACCGCCGAATCTAAAATCCTACTATACTCGGAATCGAATCTAAGTAAATTCTGCTCCGGTTGAATAAAATCTAAAATTTAGCGCGGACACCCCCGCTGTATTGGTTAGGCAACGATAGGATGTGCCCTTCTAGTTGCAGCCAGCTTGCCGTTGCTCTGTTCCTTCTGTTCTGTCTCGTTTTGATTGGAAATTCTTGTACATACAGCAGTACTACCCCGTCTGTTCCTTCCCTTGTGATTTGGTGGTACTTTAAACAGCGCACGTGTCGTTGCCTCTTTGGAGCAATGACGGCTAAATTTTTAAGAAACCCGGAAGTACGCACATTGAATGATTCAGATACGTTGAGATTAGCGCGCTTCCTATCGTAGCAACCAACCAACCAATCATGTAGCAATTTTTGCGATTCCGATTTCTTCAACGAGTCCGCTCTACTCCACTCACTGACTGACTTTTGGTTTCTATGCGTCAGAATACAAACCAAAACGAATCTAGCTACTAGCTAGCTACGGTAAGTACTTGTACGACGTAGTTATCCTCAATCCAGAAAGATAAACATCACCGAAATCTATCACACTACAGACGTACTAACTTCTATTGCTTATGTAGCAGAAAAGACACGCACACAGTTCTTCGTCAGCTGGGTCCTGTTTAGCTTAACTCTAGAAGATATCTTCTCTCTAGTTAGGAGTTGGGACTTTGTTTTTGTGTCCAAATGAGCGATTTCGTCATCCAATTTCTTGAGTCGTAGCAGCAGAAACAAACCATTCAGGTGTCCAACGAACAACTGAAGCAGACCAAGGAGACCAAATTATTGAAAGAGGTAAACACATTCATTCCACAACAAAATAGTCGGCAGAAGGTTAACCATCCTGAAACCATCCCAGATTCCTAGCATATACTCTCGGATCTTTAACCTTCAATATATCACCCACTTGAACAAACAGAATCCGAGGTGATGCAGCATTCAACAACAACAGCACCATCCAGCCAAGTCTGCGACCAAACAGCTATCTGCACGTGTGGCCAGAATAGCAACAGCAGCTCTACTAGTAGTACCAACTCTATTACGCGGGATAACAGTAGAAAGTATAGGCTGCGAAAGAGGCCTGCAGCTACACCTTGTAGCAGTACCGCTACTAGTAGCAGCACTGTTCCATACTCCACCAAGACCATCCGCTGTTGGAGTGTTCTATTGGCTCTGGGCAGCCTGCTTCCCTCGATCCTCATGTGGCGGGTACAGGCCTTTTCTTCGGGGATGCTGCCGCGTGGCACTCGCTCTGCCATGGCACAGATACCCACCACCACTAGTAAGAGTCGGTTACGTGCTGTGAACTCCCGGGAATTGAGGTTTCTTAGTGGAAGCACTCATACAGCGTTCAAGGAACAAGAAGAGAAGCAAGTGCAAGACGACCTGCTGCATCAAGTCCAGTCCTCGGCCATGAATATGTTGGCAACATCTTTGCCTCAGTATTTCTTTGCCAATAGCAATGGGGAGTTGATGATGAATTTGATGCAAAGCAACACGCAACGGCAACTTTAAGAGACACAAATATCATCATCTAATACGAATGGTAGAGACTCCCGGATGCAGCAAGACCGATCCTCCTACACGCATACCCAGACGATCTATTCCTCCTCCTCGACCTCGTCCACTACCACCATTCGGACAACTACGTCTACTGCGACCTTCGCCGCGCCTCAAAGTCTACTGTTATCCCAGCAAACCTTTCGGGCGTTGAGTACCAGTAACGGCAAGATGAAAACGAATAATAATGGCCAACAAGAAGATAAAGACCCCTTGTTTGACGAGAGTGGTCACAAGGTGAACGGGTTCAGCAACAATGGTGTCAGCAACAATGGTGCAAGCAACAATGGTAGCAGCAACGGTATCAGCTATAGTAATAACGCGCTATCAGGTCAAGAGAACGTTCTTAATGGAGAGGCTGCTCCATCGTTGTTGAAGCCACTGCAGCGACAGCAGCTGCAGCAGCAAAGTGTAAAGTATCCACCACCACGACAAGGATATGGCTATTCGATCCAATTAAGCGACGAAGAAAAAAAGCTCTTCCGACTGCTACGCCAAGTGCACGCAGACACCGGCATGACCACCACCCTGCGAGTCGCGGGCGGTTGGGTCCGAGACAAACTGTTGGCTACTCCTGAATTTCAAATCTTTCATCACGATTTCAACAGTTACTACTCGGCCTATGGCAAGCGGCTGACCAGCAAATTCAAGTCGTCCTCGACCAGTCGGCAACCGAGCATGGGACGCCAGGGGACGAAAATCTTGAGTCAAGAGGGTTTTCTAGGACCCGTCGATATTGATATTGCCTTGGATACCATGCTCGGGCGAGAATTTGCGGACCACTTGAATGAATACCTTCAAGATCACGGCAAGGAATCTGTCAGCGTCGGTGTGGTACTCAAGAACCCCGAAAAATCCAAGCATCTCGAAACAGCCACTATGAAAGTGGGCACCTTCTGGATTGACTTTGTCAATTTGCGAGCCGAAGAGTATGCCGATGATTCGCGCATTCCCGATTTGATGCGTATTGGAACTGCCAGTGAAGATGCCTTTCGACGGGACTTGACGATCAATTCGTTATTTTACAATATTAATACAGGGCAAGTGGAAGACTGGACAGGACGAGGATTTGCGGATCTTCGGAGAGGTGTCGTGACGACGCCATTGGCTCCATTGACCACATTGTTGGATGACCCCTTGCGTGTTCTGCGGAGTATTCGCTTTGCAGCGAGATTGCGCTTCACAATGCACGACGATCTAGTGAAAGCCGCCAGAGACAGTCGAGTCCGTATGGCTCTAGCTCAAAAGGTTTCCAGGGAACGCGTTGGTGGAGAAGTAGACCTCATGTTGCGGTCCCCTGATCCTGTGGGCGCCATGCGCTTGTTGGTCAACTTGAATTTGGTCGACACCGTTTTCCCGGCGGAACCATGCTTGCCAGACGGCAGCAACAAGGACGTAATGGCAAAGGCTGTTGGCCCTCTTTTCGACCGGTGCCTGAACTTGCTCTCCACAACCCATGATCATTTGTTTGACTGCAAGATATCGCCCCCTAGCTGGTGCCAGTCAAAGCGATTATTGACAACTCACAATGTGGTGGAAACCCCTCTGACAAGCGACGAAGAAGCCCGGCGGCTCTTGTGGTACGCTGCCTTTCTGAAACCAATTCATGACTATTGCCAGTTTCTCAGGCGAAAAGAAGAAGCTACAAACCTCACGAAGAGAGCCGGCAAAAAAGCCAATCGTTCTTTTATCAGCAAGTTGTTGGTGGATGAGCTGAAGCGCCCAGCTCGCGATGCCGAGTCAGTTGAGACAATCATGAAGGCAGCCAACGACATTACTCACCTCATTCGAAGCGGATGTGATATGAGCGCGACTCTGATTTTGATCAGTGACGTCCGTGTCACAGACAATCGCGGTGTCCTCGTCCCCTCTTTGCGAGGCCGACCGATTGACAGCGCCACTGAAGATGACCCAGTCTGGGATCATGCCATGGAATTTCGCTTGCTATGCTCCGAAGTGCTTCGAAAAGTAGGAGGACTGTGGAGAGCTGCCCTGATGCTGTCTCTGTCGGAACAGCTGGCGTCTTTAAATGATGACGATCTAGATTACACAATCGAGGGCGATATTGTAAGTGTTTGCAATAGCTGGTGTGATCTGATTTTTCCTTCTTGCTTCTGACACTGATTTCAAACTGCGTCTTTTTTTATTAGATGGACGAAAGCAAGGAAGAGCAACGACAAGGGATCATCGAACAGTACGATACCTTTGCAACAGCGCTGCAGCAAATAGGTTTGATTGGTATCTGGGGTGCCAAACCTTTGGTGGACGGGCAAGAAATGAAAGAGGTGCTTCCTTACATTCCGAGAGGCCCTGACTTTCGCTATGTCATGGATGAGCAGGAGCGATGGATGACTACTCACCCTGGCGCGGGCAAGGAACCTCTAATTGAACACCTGCGATTCGCTTTTGCCGATTTCACCAAGCCTCCTGAGAACAAGGAGAAGGGGAAGCAGCCTGAAACCTAGAAAGCAAAGAAAGTGCAAAAGGAAAACGAGGAGTAGTGAATTTTATTTAATTCCGCAGACCGGACAATTCATGAATTGTGAAGGCGGCTGCTCCCGTGATCAACAGTTTGTTTTACAAGCTATACATACAAGATAGATTCATTCGTACTACATATTTTTATTGAACTTAATATCATTAAATTCATGCTAACTGATCCCTTGGTCACCTATGTCGGCTCGCGGTTACGTTTGCCTCTACAGTATTCTGTCGTTTGGTCCATGTACTTTAGTTTTAAGTAGAGCCGGATCCGATCGGTGACAGTTGTGTCTTTTCTCTTAATGCGCAATAGATGAGGGGCCCAAGATAACTGATACGCTTGAACAGTATTATAAAGGTTGTTTCGCCGAATAATTACTATTTCGTCCAACGCAGCACACCAAGGGTGACCGTTGACCCGAATAAACAGCGAAAAAAAATACTTTTTGTGAACCCGACTCGGTGCAGGTCCCACCATAATTATTACAATAGCGTTCATTATTATTAATGTAGCAATGATTTACAGGGAATTGATGAATGTTCTTGGGTGAAGGCTGGCATAGATTAACGTAGCCATCCACTCAAAGACAAAATGCAATGCTGTTGAATAGGCGTTTATCTTGAAAGCCCGTCGTCGTGTTTCGACAGATATTCAGCAACTTCTTTCACTGGTACGGGTATGCTTTCTGCCGACTGACAGATTGCCACCAATCCGTCGCCACCTGTTTTCCAATTGCTGCCTTCATACTCTGCATTTAGACTCTCAACTAATTTGTTATCATCAACACCAGGTACCGCTTCTCTTTGGACAAGTTTCTGGACCCACCCATGTCCAACCTTTTCATATTTGAAGCGTCCACCCTTGACATCTGTCAGAACGTGCAAGATGCGCTTCGTAGTGCCATCGATCCCTCTTTCTTTCAATGCACGACTCATGGCATACGGTGAAACGGGCGGTACAAGCCAAGGTCGCTCCACAATGACTATGTCGTCATTAAACACAGTAATCTTGGCCTTTTCTTGCTGTAAATCATTCCAGCTAGCCAGAACAGTATTAAATGGCTTTTTCCAGTAATCGGCGTATTTTTCTCCACCTGTGGATTGAAGATCTTGCAGGATATCTGGAAACAGGTTCTGGAGAGCCAGCACAAACGCTGTCCCCTCGCCATAAGAACGACCCAGATACGCAGTGAGAGCCAAATCCAACTTGACACCTTCATCTGAGCTCCATTCTGCGAAGTCGCCCGCTTCTGCACCTTGAATGAGCAAATCTTTGTATATTAATGCTTCTTCTGGTTTCAAACAGGCCCAGACACTTAAAACACCATCAGTGTCGTAATGATTGTTGAGTACCCAGGCATTTTTCAGTTTTTCGGAGTATTCGTGGTTTGTGGCCAACTTGAGAGCCATTTCAGTTGATGTATCTGCGTACAACTCGTCCGGCGTCTCGTTCCCGGTCCAGTGCGTTAATTCCAAAGTGATCCCACCCGCAATATCAATGCGCCCATCGCAGGAGATGGTGGGGCGTCCATCACTGATTTTGAAATCCTTTTCTGCTGCATCGACGAACCGAAAATCACGATTGATTTCAATGTCGGGGAGCTCTGCTGTTGTGCTCTCGGTAGTTTTTGTCATAAATGTTTTTTCGACTACATCCTCTTGCTGGGCCTCTTCTTTACCCGTTGGTTCCTCTGCTGCTGTTTCTTCTTCTTCTTCAGTTGTTACAACTTCTTCGTCCTCTTCTACTGTTGCCTCTATTTCCTCCTCCTTTTCTGCGGCTTGCTCTTTACTGGCACCCGAAGTTTTCGCTTGGTGCTCCATGATGATTTGGATGGTCAACCTAAGATCTTCCTCGGCATCTTTGGCGGCTCCCTTGATTGCCTTTAATGATGGTGGTGACGACCTTCCACTCTTAAGGCCTTTGACAATAAAAAGGTTAGTGAAGGCATTGTCAAAGCTCGGAGAATTGGTCACAGAGTTGTCGTCAGTGTATTCGCACAAAATAGCGGCAACGGTCGTGAAGGAGTGCAAATAGGACTTGCCGTCCGTATTTTTCGTTGTAGAGAATCCCGCCAAACCGACCGGGCCAATCTCGCCGTTGGCAAAAAAACCTCCCACGGCATTGGAATTGCTGGATGATGACGATTGTTGCTGTTTTGTTTCTTGGCTACCACTGGGCTCGACAAGTTCCTTGACAAGCGACAAATCGACATTTGGGACTCCATCATACATGCCTCTTCCCCGCGCCACACAGGATATTTGTAGTGCCGCAACGGGGCGGCTCTTCTTGCTTCCCTGGTTGCCCCCCAAAGCAGCAGCGGCATTGTCAAACAAACGTGACACCTTGGCCCTTTGGACCATGAGTTGCAAATCATGTTGAGCTGTAGTCCCATCACGTACTTGAAAACAAAAGAGGTCGCCTTTTTGAATCAGACTTGTCCCAACGGCAATGCCTTTCACGGATGGTACAAAACCTATGATTTGACGACTCAAAAAGTCAATGGAGGCTTCTTCAGCCTCCGCGTCGTCGCCTTTCTTGGACGTTCCATTACTACGAGACGCAATGCCACACAACAGTCCAGTACTAATTTGTTTTTGTTCCTCAGGAGGTGCTGTATTGGCCAATCGCTCCAATATTTCCAAGGCTGGTTTTCCATCCAACGTTTTAATGACATTGCCGTCGCAGTCGGTAATTTTGTACATTGTCCCACCCACGGGTCGACATCCTTGGGCCACCATGGTTTGCAGGCCCAAGGTCCCGGCCAATCCGATTCCAATCATGGATCCCTGTGGAAGGCAGTGTTGATTGAGTGCCAGACTGGATTGATCGGCCAACGAGGGACAGGAAATGCCTCCCGCCAAAACCCGTCCTGGGGACTGCAAATATTCCGCCAACAAGTTTTCTACCGGGGCCCATGGATCACAAAAGACAAGACATGAAGAATAGTGGTCTTCGAGCTGTAATGATTTTCGATATGGATCATCATCATCATCATTGTTGTTGTTGTTTTCCTCGGTGTTACTGTACTGGATAATCTTCAGCTCGGCACCCGCGGGCAAACCTCCAATCAACAAGGACATACTGGGACGATCCATTTGGTCCAGTTCCACCTGCTCCCCAATCACACCTCCGCCCAGAATGCTAATAAGACGCATGTCTTTATTCAAGCCTTGGAGATGCAAATAGGCCTGCTCCACCAGAGATGGAAACTGCGAGGCGTGTGCTTGTCCCACAAACAAAAACGCCAAATCCAATTGTTCCTTGTTGGGACCCGATATCTCTTCGAAAATCTTGGACCAGGCGCGGAGAGGTTCGGGATGCGTGGAGACATGGGATTGCCACTGCCTTTTTTTAGCATCCTTCTTGTTGTTGCTCGGAATGCTATCCTCCGTCGTCTGAGCATTTAATTTTGGAAAAAATAAAATCTTTCTGGGCAAGCTTGCACTGGTGCTACTACTGCTACTGCTTCCGCTGGTAGCGGTGCTGGTAGAAAATGCCTTGGGAGGAGCGAGGACAAACGCCTTTACAGTGAATTGCTGCAACTGGACTGCTAGCGCCAAGATACTCCAAATGAAAACATTGAGTATTCGTCGTGGTGGAACAGACTTCTGCATCCTGCCTCTACGGTTTATTTGTTGGCTTGGGTGTGCACTGCTTCAACTCGGCTTGCTTATGATGTATTCTATCTTCCTACTAGTAGTAGTAGTAACTATAGCTCTATCTGGTACTTGTAGTATCGGCCACGACGCACAGTCGTTGCGAATCAATCCAATTGAATGGTTGTGTTTGAAACATCATGGTTGGATGGTTGGATCCGATGGTTGGATCAACAGCTTGCGGATCTTCAAAATACCGATGGCGTTATCGGGTGACGTCCCTTCTGAATCTTGGAGCCAGTGCGCGTACGGGTTCATGCTTCTGGATTGATTCAATCAATGCCTGCAAGTCATTAGCTTGATGTCATTAGGCAGCACAGTGTGTACTAGCTAGTAGATCGTCCCAGATCTTAGAGGACCAGTTGAGTGGGATCAGGACCAAATACAACTTTGAATCTTGCTATTAGCACTTGCGCAGTGCCGCATCACAGAGATGGGGACAGATCATGATCATGGCATGATCAGTGATAGTGTTGGCTGTCAAGACAAACACAGCAGAAGAGGTTGGTAGGGTGGCGATGTAGTGGAGTGAAACGAGCCATACAGCCTTTTCATTGGGGCAAGGCTCAGCTTGAGGCAAGAAATGAACGAGTTTGCAGTGTTTGGCTGTTGCAGGAGATCGATGAGAACGAAGTAGGAATTAGCGGATACCTCAGGATGTTCCTGTTGAGGGAAGAAAGTAACCTGGTACTAATACTAGCTAGCTAGTAGACGAATCGCTGCCGACTTGCAGCTGCGACAAGGAGTAAGAATGGCGAAAACTTTTGATACTGTTTGTTTCTAATAATTTTTTATTCACATGTAAACGACTATGAAGAAGCGGCTCGCACTTCGTATTTCGGGAAATGGGATATCTCCCCTGGGAATTCCATACGCAGGCTTTGTACACAATGGTTCCTCATCGACTCAGTCAACGAT
>Ga0163148_10004011_pt1 | contig 15707 bp, 7 predicted proteins | sample OliLakLV19MP7P2_FD_148606 | JGI IMG/M metagenome (GOLD analysis project Ga0163148, IMG submission 148606) | Freshwater microbial mat bacterial communities from Lake Vanda, McMurdo Dry Valleys, Antarctica- Oligotrophic Lake LV.19.MP7.P2 | ecosystem: Environmental > Aquatic > Freshwater > Lake >...
GAGGTACTCGCGTTGTGCCGGATGCGGATGCTGGTGTGGCCGCAGATTACTGGCCTGTAACTATTCGCCCAGAGATTAACGGTTCAGCTGGCGCTGCCGGCGCGCCAGGAAAAGGAGGCGTCTAAATGACTATGTGTCCCGAACCGAGTAGCGCAGCTGGAGCGTCTGGCAAAGGAGAGTTTTAAGATGTTTTCCAAATCAATCTTTCTTGGTAAGTGGCTTGCGATAGCAGCGGCGCTGTGCGCCAGTGCAGGCTTCGGCCTGAATGGCTGTGGCAGTGGGTCCCAAGGTGGTGCTCCGCCCATGGCTAGCGCCGGGCAGGCTGGCACGGGTGCACAGGCGGGTGCCGCCGCCGTGCAGGGGTCGAGCTTGGCCTGTGTGATCAGCGCGGACTGCGCAGCAGGATATCATTGTGATCTGGGGGAATGCCTGCAAGCCTGTAGCGAAGCGAAGGCCTGTAGTGGCGGCTTGGTTTGCTCGCCTCGCGGCGAATGCGCTGCCACGGCGACGCCGGAACCGCTTTCTACCGCACGAGCGGGTACGCTCACAGTGGAACCACTGTCCGTTCCGCTTACTGAGCGGGATACCTCGTTCGAGATCACGCTGAGCACCGACGCCGTGAACCCCGTGAACTATCGGATCGAACTTTCCGGCGCGCACCTCGGGTTGAGCCCGCTTCGAGGAAGCTTCACCAAGACGAAGAAGCTAACCCTAGCCGTGAATGCCAATCTGGCCAAGGAACGGCGTGTGCTCGGCTCCGTTCGCATCTTTTCAGATCTGGGTAATGCAAATGTAGAGGCTCCGCTGCGCGTTGGGCTAACCGGCAGATATCAAGGTGTTATGCGTTACGACGGGGGCTTGGTTTCCATGGGAGATGCAAGGCTCAGCGTAGAGCTCTTAGAAAAAGCGGGCAACGTGAGCGCCAAGGTGGATCCGAAAGAATCTATGCTTTTCCCATTACAGGGGGCACAATTTGTGACCGGAGTGGGCTTTAAATCCGCCGACGAGTTAACACTTTCGTTTGACCAACGCATCGAGAAAGCTCTGGGGGGCAAGCGCAATTTGTTGGGTAGAGATGTCGGGCGGCGGGTCAGGCTCACCCTAAATCCAGCCAATCGCACGGATTTTGCGGGCACCTTCGAAGAAACTCTCTTTGGCCTATTTGTTCAGCCCGTCAAGGTTACCGGTAGCGTGACGTTGCGTTATTCACCCGACGCGGCAGATCCTGACTTCGTGCTTGGCCCGCCCGTCACTATGCCAGTGGGCGCTGTGACGTGGCTGTCCGCAAAAGACGCATTTGGAGGTATTTGGGGCTGCCCCTCGATCCTTGACATCGCCTGCACCCCCTCGTGGATCAACAATAAACCCGCCTGTTTTGAGAGTGTGAAAACTAATTCGTACAAGTTGGATCAGGCGATGAAGGCGCCGGGACGTTCGTTTAAAGCATTAGTGAGCGAGTGCTCCAACGGACTTTCCACCTGCGCTCTTATACCTAATCTTGGCTGCGCGGCACAGCAATCCGCCACCCTGTCATCATCGGATCTCCCCAATGCGGCCGCGTTCGGGCGCTTAATCAGGCGGCTCGCGGATCCAGGTTTACTCATCGCCAATGATTTGATGGTGGACGCTCTTCGCGATTCCCTCAACAAGGATAATCTTAATTCGGAACTGACTCGTTACGATCTCGCCACAGAGCGACTCAGCCCCGCGATCAAGTGGATAGTGCAGCCGGGAGTTTTGGATTATTTAGAGCGCTTAACGCCAGAAGGCGCGAAAGGCGATGCCGCGGAGCCGTCATTCCCGGCCGTGCGTACCTTGTCCAAGCTCCTTAAGCTGTTGTCGTCTGTCGAAAGAGAGCGGTCGCGTTTGAGCGCACTGGTGAATCGAACGAACCTAGCTGCGGAAATCCAGAACGCTCAGGAGCGGAGCCTGCTCAGTTATCTCGAAGCCGCTTCGCTGCTGCATTTGATCGACACCTGGCAAGTTGCCCTTCCTGATATCGCCATTCAAGTCGCGGGCTTGTTAACACCTCTGGATGGTGCGCTCCGATCCTTAACGGAGGGTGCTTCAACCTTTGGCATTCCTGATGGATTTGTGCCTTTTGTTTGGCAGCCCTCTGATCTGACAAAAGGGGGGACGAACTTTGAACAGATGGCGAAGGTGGCCGCGACCAGCCTGGAGGCAGTTACAGTTGCCGAAACGGAGTTTACTGCGAACGCTCGGCAGTTCGACAACGACCAACAATTGCTGCAAGCAGAGCTTCAGGGCGTAACGGCCAATTACGATACCCAGCTCAAGGGGATTTGTGGAACGTCCTTTGCCCCGGATGCTGTCAAAACCGATGCGGATTGGTCAAAGTGCGGCGTGGATGGCGCTGGTGAGCTCGCCATTTTGCAGGGCCAAATCGAGCAGGCGGTCCGGCGTACCGGCGCCTCCTTCGGTCGCTTGCAGGGGATGAAAGACAAGGTGGGTATTGACGAAGAGGCGTTAGCCCAGAAGCAGGGTGTGCGCCGCGAGACGCTCAGATTTATAGACAATGCTGGCCAACGCTTGGAGAAGCTAACCATCTTTGAAGGTGCCATCAATGTTGCGCAGAAGGTGCTCGACCTTGCCGCAAATGCGAATCTCTTCAATCTGGGTGCGCCGGTGGGGATGAGCATTGGTGCTGGAATTCTCGAAGCGCAACGCACCACCATCAATGTGCAACGTCAAGGAATTCAGACCGCGCAAACTATGCGGTTTGAGCAGCAAGGGGCTTCACTCGAGCTGATCGATGGCATGGCCAATATTCAGCGACAGATGATCGATATCAACCAAGTGGCTCTGGAGATCCAACAGGATGTGCTGCTCGTGCTCGAAAGCCAGCTGCGCCTCCGCAACACGTTGGATCAAGCCAAGTTAATGCTCAACAACCGAGCCCAGGCACTTTCGCTCATTGCCTCCTCTCCGATTAACGATCCCTCGTTTCGCCTGCTCCGGGATAAGGGAGCTATCAAGCTCTTGAACGCCCGCGCACAAGCCCAGCGTATGCTGCTCTTGATGGGCCGCGCCCTGGAGTACGAAATCAACACGCCTCTTACTGCCATGGGCGGCGCCGTGATCAATGCGCGCAATCAATCGTCGCTCGGTAGCGTGAACAGCTGCTTCACGAACATCTTTAATGAATATGTAATCGCTTTCGGGAGCCCACAGGCGTACAGCACGACCGTTTCAGCACGCGAGATGCTAGGCATTAAAGGCTCAATTGTGGATGCAGCTGACGGTCGGATGTTGAGCCCGGGCGAACAATTTCGGCAGTTGGCGCTCCGAAACGATAACTTGGATTCCCAGGGTGGCCTCAGTTTAACGTTCTCAACCAATCTTCAGCCGGGTAATCAGCTTTGGTCCTCGGATGTGTGCGGGGATCGCATCACGGATGTGCAAGCGCAGCTGGTGGGTGATTTTCTCGGGAATAACGAAGCCCAAGTCAACGTAGCGCTCGCCGGCGCGGCGGTGCTGCGCACCTGCGATACCAACGAACTTCGCAGCTGGTCCCTCGGCAAAGGTACGAGTCTTGAAGGTGGCGCGGTCGCCGTCCTCCAAAGCGGCGTCAATACCTTCGGCGAAGCTCCGCCGAATCAGTCACTCGCCGGTCAATCGGTGGCCCGCTCCAACTGGCAAGTTGCCGTTCCAGGTTCTGCGTCCGCCCCCTCCAATAAAGATGTGGACCTCACCAAGCTGGAGGACATTGTGCTCAAAGTGCAACACCGCGCGCTTCCGAAGCGCATGAGCTCATTCAATGTCGACATTTCCTGCCTGATGATCGGCCAGTGATGCCTAACGTGCACATCCCGCGACCCTTTCTCGCAGCATTACTTGGCATCGTTGCCTTCCTTGTCTGCCAAGTAGTCCAGGCCGGCGGGGTTGGCTCAACGAAGATCAGCATTCCCAAGGGCCCCGGATCCATTGAGGGTTTGGGGCGAAACTTTCAAGCGTCGCTCGCCTCCGGCACGGCAAGTTTCGGCTTGGACATCGCAGTGCCACCGGCAGCAGCAGGTTTCGGTCCGAGCTTGTCCGTGGAGTACGACGGCGCGGGCGGTGTGAGTGAGCTCGGCATGGGGTTTCGCCTTGGAGGCTTACCGAAAGTACGCGTGCGCACCACCGACGGGCTGCCGCGTTTCGATGCCTCCGATCGTTTCGAGTTGATGGGGCTGGGCTCGCCCTCAACTCTCCTTGAAGTGTCCCCGGGCGTGTTTCGGCTAGAGCAAGAATCTGGCGCGTTCGTGCGCGTGAAGCGCTCGGCGGATGGGAAAGTGTTCGAGGCTCGCACCAAGAATGGTGTCACCTATCGCTTCGGGGGCGACGGCTACACTGAAGAAGAATCGGGAAAAGTCGTTAGCTATTTGTTGCGCGAGCAGATCGATCTACACGGCCACCGCATTGCTTACGTGTGGGATGCAGCGAGCGGCTATGCGCTCCTCACGAGCGTGGTTTGGAACGCATTTTCAGCCGAATCAACTGCTAAAATTGAGCTTAGCTACGCTCCAAGCGGGAGCCGGTATGAGTTGTATTCGGCGGGCATTCGGCAGGTGATTGAAAAGCAGGTGTCTCGGCTGGAGGTCACCTACGGTGGCGGGCTGGTTCGGCGCTACTCGTTCGAATATTCCGGTGGCACGCACGCTCGCCTCGGGCGCATCAAGCTCGTGGGCAGGGATGGAGTCACCGCGGCACCCGAGCTTTCGCTCGCCTACACGGAGGCGACGTTGAGCGCCCAAGGCGTGAAGCCGATGCTCGATCCTCCGGGCCGCTCGCCGCGTGAAACCGGTGTGGAGCTCGCCGATCTCAATGGCGACGGGCTGCCAGATCTGCTGGTTGGAACAGCCGGTAGCTTTCGGACCTACGTGAATCAAGACGGCCAAAGTTGGCTGCCCCCTCAAGATTTCGCGCCGGGCAACAGCCCGTCTGTGTCGCTCGGCAACGTGGGGGTGCAGCTGGCGGATCTGGATGGAGATGCGGCGATCGACCTGGTGGTGAAGAGTGGTAGTAGCGATTTTCGCTATTTGCCTGGGAAAAATGCCGGAGAATTCGCGCCGGCCGTCGCAATTGCGACTGTCCCCGCTTTCTCTTTCGAAGATCCCCACGTTCGCCTGGCGGACATGGACGGCGATCGCCGCGCAGATGCGCTCATCACCACGGAGGCAGGGCTCGGCATCGCCTACAATCTGAGTGGGAACGATTGGGCGCCACCGGTTACCGTCGGTAAGATTGACGCCACTCAGACTCTCCGGTTCTCTGACGGTCAGACAACGCTCTGCGATCTCAATGGAGACCGTGTGCAGGATATCTGCCATCTGCGTTCAGAGGGGCTCTCCTATTACCTGGGTCGGGGGCGGGGTCGTTTCGAAGCTGCACGGGTTGCTACCGGAGTTCCCTCGTTCGACGTTTCAGCTCCATTTCAGCTCGTCGATCTTGACGGCGACGGTTGGGAAGATCTGGTGCGCGTTGGGGTCACGAGCGTGTCGTTCGCGTTGGCCAACGCCATTGGAAGCTTCGCACCAGTACAAACGCTTTCCGGCACTCCCGAGAAGGGGCCTAACGGCGCCAGCTTTTTCGTGGATATCAACGCTTCGGGCAGCACGGATATCGTGTGGGTTGATCCCACGCTTGGCGCTGAAAAGGCGTGGCAATACCTGGAGATCTTCCCTGATGGCCGAGCCGGCCTGCTCCGGAAAATTGACAATGGTCTCGGTAAGGTAACGACGATTACCTACGCCACGGCAGCTTCCTTCGCCGCCGGCGCGCGCGCCGCGGGCAAACCCTGGACAACGCGGGTCAACGCGGGGCTGCCGGTGGTGAGCCGCATCGTCACAGATTCTGGGCTTGGGGATCCCTCGCTGGTGACAGAGTTTATTTACCGCGATGGGACTTGGGCTCCGATGGAACGCACCTTCGCGGGGTTCGGCGGTGGCGTCCAAAAAGAGCTGGGCGATGAGTTTTCTCCAACTCTCGTTTCCGAGACCACCTTCAACATGGGGCTCACCACGCACGCGCTCCGCGGTGCTCCTAGCTCGGTTGAGGTGCGCGACGAAACGGGCAAGATATTCCAACGAAAGACCCTCAGTTATCAAGAAGTAACGCTGGCAACCGCCCTCAGCGGCAACGTCGTTCGTTACGGGTTTGCTTCCGCCGAACGCGTCCAACACGTCGAAGGAGCCGTCGCGTCGGCCATTCGTGAGACGCTCACGGAGTGGGACCAAGATGCGTACGGCAATGTGATCCGAGAAGAGCGCTGGGGCGAGGTGCGCGGCGAAGATCGGACAGTTGGCAACGATGAGACGCTCATCCAGCGCAGCTTCGCCAGTGATCCTGCGAATTGGCTGTTTGGATTGGTTGCCACCGAAGAGGTGACAGAAGCGGACGGCACGCGCCGGTCATTGAAGCGGAACTACTACGATGGCGAACCCTTTGTGGGCTTGCCTCTGGAGGAGCTCACTCGCGGTGATTTGACGCGCCAAGAGGAGTGGGTAGGTCCCTCAGCCACAGAGTTCGAGCTGGTCACCGCCACCCGCTACAATAGCGACGGGCTGCCAGTAGAAACGAACGACGCGCGTGGTGGGGGCCGAATATTTGAGTGGGATCCGGTGCACCACACAGGGATCACCAGCGAGAAGGTCAAGCTCGAGTCCAGCGTCGATCTTACCGAGCACGCCACCTACGATCCGCGCTTCGGTACGTTGCTGAGCGCTACCGAATACAACGGCCAAACCCGGCGCTACGAATATGATCCGCTCGGCCGCGTCGTGCGAGTGTTCGCCCCGGGCGATCCTGTGGAGGCTCCCACCACCACGTATCGCTATCTCCCGGGCGCACCGCTGTCGCGCGTGATGACGGAGTCGCGCACGGGAATTGGGTCTTTGCCCGTTCAGTACAGCGAGGCGCTCTCTGATGGCCTCGGGCGCCCTCGGGGCAGCTTAACCCGGGTGGATGACACGCAATGGGTGTTAGCTGGGGTGCGCCTCCTGAATGCACGCGGTGAGGCCCGAAAGGAGCTGCGACCTCGGTTCATCCCGAACGCCAGTGCCGAGGGTTCCGGGCTTCTGAGCACGCTGCTTGAAGATGGCCTTGGCTCCACCACGTACGCGGATGCGCTCGGCCGCGTGGTCCGCGCGGTGTCGCCCTCCGGGATTGAGGCGCGGTCAGAGTTTGCACCGTTGCAGACGAAGACCTGGGATGGCGGTCAGCTGGACGCCAATGCAGGCTACGAGCTGACCCCGACCGTTTCGGAGATGGATGGCCAAGGCCGAGAGGTGCAAAGCCTGCGCACGCTGAAGGGCGAGGTGCTGGCCGCGAAGGCTCGGTTTGACGCCGCCGGGAAGCTCTTGAGCCGCACCGATCCTGAGGGAAATACCGCCAGCTATGAATACGACGGGCGCGGGCGGCGCGTGGCAGTGCGCGATCCGGATCTCGGCACTCACACGAACGTCTGGGATCCAACCGGGAATCTGATCGAGCGCAAGCGCCCGGATGGCACCACCATTAAATACCGTTTCGATTTAGCGGGTCGCCTGGCAAGCGAAGATTGGGGCGGGGACGGAACGCTCGATGTCGAGCAAGCATGGGACATGGCTCCGAGCGCACCGGAGGATCTGAGGTTCCGAGGCAAGCTCGTGAGTGCCAAAGACGCAACGACTACTGCGGCGTTAACCTACGACGAACGCTCAAGAATCACCGAAACTCGCCTCGTGATCCAAGGCACCACGTACGTCACGAAGAGCCAGTTTGATAATCTGGATCGCGAAGCCCTCCACACCTATCCGGATGGTTCCTCCATCCGCGTAGGTCGCAATTTACGCGGCCAACTGGCGCACTATGGCGAGGCTCTCAATATCACCTACGGTGGCGACGGCCTCGAACAAGAGCGGCGCTTCAATACCGGTGTGTTGCAAAAGTTTGAGTTCGACGTGGATGACAGGCTCACCGAGCAGCAGGTTGTGGCCGCCAACGGCAGCCTCGTGGAGCACCTGAAGTGGTCCTACGATCCGGCCGGGAACCTCACGGGTGTTGCGGACAGACGCCCAGACATCACTCCGGAGCTCGATCGCTCAGAAACCTACAGTTACGACAATCTTTACCGGTTAACGGGAGTCGCGGGTCGCTGGGGCAATACCACTTGGAGTTACTCACCGACGGGCAATCTTTTGTCCCGGAAGAGCACCATTCCAGGGCAAACAGCGCTTGTGCTCACCTATGGGAACGGTATGAGGCCGCATGTGCCCGCCACCCTGGACGGCCAAGCGCTCACCTTTGACGGACTTGGCAGGCTCACGAACGAAGGCGGTCGGAGTTACCGCTGGAACAGCGTCGATCAGCTGGAAGAGGTCCAGAATCCGGATGGTTCCAGTGTAAAGAACCATTTCGATCGCGAAGGCATCCGGCGCGTGCGCGTCGAGAAGGCAGCGAACGGCCAGGAATCGAGAGTGGTCTTCATCGATTTGTGGAGCGAGGTGCGCGACGGGAAGCTGGTGCGGTACATCGTGCATGGGGATAGGCGCGTGGCTAAGCTTGCAGCCGGCAATGGTGCGTCTGGGAATGCGGCAGCTGGTGTGATGGCTCGGGCGGGATCCAACGGGGCAGGTGCGGAACCTGGCAGCACGGCGGGAGGCTCCGAGCGTTTCTGCAGTTGGCTGGCTCGCGTCGCCGCCACGGGATATTTGCTTCTTGCGCCGCTGCTGCTCGCAGTGGTGGCTTGGCACTACCGACGTCGATGGGTGTGGCCAGCGCGTTTGGCGCTCGGAGCGCTGGCGGTTCTGGCAGTGAGCGCGTGCAGTAGCGATAGCCCGAAGGCGCCGGAAGCACCTCGGGGTAGCGTTCAAGTTCTGTCGGCAGAAGATACGCTGATTTTCTCGGACTCTTTGGGATCAGTTCTCGCACAAACGAGCGGCACGGGTGAGGTTCGAGGGAGATTTGCGAGCTATCCGTACGGTGTCAGCCGCTACGACACAGCGAGCGAAGTCTCGAAGTATGCCACGGGCAATCGCGATAAGAGCGCGAGCCTCGATCAGATGGGGGCGAGGTTTTACAGCCACCAGCTGGGCTTCTGGATCAGCGGAGACCCTGTAGCTGTAGACGAACCTGAGCGGTACCTTGGAGCCGAATTCGGAGCGGCCAATCCGTACGCCTACGCGAACCTGACGCCGATGGTGGCGCGGGATTCGAGTGGGGAATTTTGGCAGATAGCGATAGGGGCCGGCGTAGGCGCGTTGGTAGGCGGCGGGCTGCAAGCGTTTGTCCAGATTCGTGAAAGCGGGCGTGTCACGGATTGGGGTCGGGTTGGTGCGGCGGTGGCGGGAGGAGCGGTTGGCGGAGCGCTAGCGACCGTATGTCCGCAGGCTGGGCTCGGAATGGTGCTGGGCGGCGGAGCGGTGAGCAATGTCGCGGCAGGGCTCACTGAGCGCGGGATCGCGAGCGGAGGGAAAGACTTTGGGACCGTCAAAGATGTAGCCATCGACGGGCTCATCGGTGCGGCGAGCGCTGGAGTGGCCCGGGGCGTGACGAAGGTCGTGCAGGCGCGGGCGCAGCCTGTGAAGCCTGCGACGGTGTTGAATTCTGAAGCGGCGTGGCAGGCGCAGTATCGGGCGTCGCGGGGAGGTAGCAAGGCGATACAGCCGTATTGGCCGACATACCGCGGATTTCTCCACCCGCCGACACGAAGCACTCTTAGCCCGGGAACGCGGATAGACAGGTTTGGACACGAAGGTGGAACGTTTGCCTCTCCAGAGGGGACTCCCTTCGGTTTGCGCGGTTTGCCGCCTGAGTCTGCGTCGAAGCCATATGGTGTCTACGAGGTGGTCAAACCGTTCGACGTGAATGCGGGCACCGCAGCTCCAGCATTTGGCGGCGGGCTGGGACCGCAGTACGAGCTGCCAGGATCTATTGAAGCTCTGATCCATAGCGGTCATCTGCTGAGGGTCCAATGACAAAAGAGGAGCTGCGGCACAAGCTTCGCGCAGAGGGCGTTCGAGACGATGCGTACAACCTCGGCGGTGAATCAGTCGACGAGAGCTACGTTCTCCAGCGCGAGGGCGACTTCTGGGTTGTGTATTACAGCGAACGTGGCCTTCGAAGCGGCGCGACTTTGTTCATTACTGAGGACGAAGCATGTGCGTACCTCTGCGAACGGCTTCACCGGGACCCAACCACCAAGCAGCCATGAAGCGCTCGCTAATCACGCTTCCAACTATGGCTACGATGGGCGTGGCCGCCGCACGCTAGTGCGGGATCCAGATCTAGGTGAGCATCGTTTTGTGTGGGATGCGACAGGGAACCTCATTGAGCGGCAGCGCCCCGATCAGAGTCGGCTCAGATACAACTTTGATCTCGCCGGCCGCCTGGTGAGCGAAGGTTGGGGGGCAGACAGCTCTTTGGAAGTCGTGCAAGAGTGGGATATCCACGCTGAAAACCCCACGGCGTTGCGGTTCCGGGGCAAGCTCACCAAAGTACGGGATCCGAGCGGCGGTACCGCGTTTGAATATGATGAGCGCGGGCGAATCATTGCCACGCATCTTGATATTGGAGGGCAACGCTTCACGACAAAAAGCCAATTCGACAATTTGGACCGTGAGGCACTGCATGTGTATCCAGACGGCTCCTCCATCCAGATCCACCGCAACTCACGTGGGCAGCTCTCCGGCTATGGGGACGCACTGAAACTCCAATATGATGGTGATGGCTTAGAGCTGGAGCGTCGCTTCAGCACCGGTGCGCTGCAAACATTCGAGTATGACGCCGACCGCCGCCTTGAGTTTCAAAAGGTATCAGATGTTGGTGGTGAGGTCGTTGAGCATTTGAAGTGGACCTATGATGGCGGAGGGAATGTGCGCGGCATCGCGGATCTGCGCCCTGACGTCAGCCCTGAGCTCGATCGGAGTGAAAGCTATACCTACGATAATCTCTATCGCCTAACCATGGCTGATGGACGTTGGGGGAAAATGGAATGGGCGTATTCTCCTTCTGGCAACCTTTTGCGCCGGAAGAGCTCCGCTGCGCTGGCGAACGTTGGGAGCATCAGCTACGGCCACAACGCTGGGCCGCACGCCCCGACGAATGTTAACGGCAATCCTCTTGCTTACGACGCTCTCGGCCGGTTGTTAAGCGATGGTGACCGCACGTACGATTGGAACGTTGCTGACCAGCTTGTGAGCGTAACGAGTAAAAGCGGCGCCAAGGCAGAGAGCACCTTCGATTCAAAAGGCGTTCGCAGGGTGCGCACAGAAACGGACCCGAGCGGCGCAAAATCCACGGTGCTGTTCATCAGCCCTTGGAGCGAAGTGCGCGACGGTAAGCTCCAGCGATACATCGTGCATGCGGGTCGGCGCGTTGCGCGGCTAGCGCCAGAAACCGGGAACGTAGCTGCCGTTGTAACACCGACTCCGTCGGGTTCAATGGGGGAGTCGGCGCGCCATCACCTATTCTCGCTTCTGGCGTCCGGTCAGCTCATTCTAACGTCAGTAGTTCTGGCGATCGTTGCCTGGTTCTATCGTCGCCGTTTTGCTTTCACAACTCGCTTAGCCCTGGTGGCGAGCCTGCTCAGCCTGACCGCGTGCGGGGGCGATTCACCAACACCAAACACGCCCTTGCCGCCAGGCGGCAGCGTAAGGACGCTTTCGAGCAGCGATCGGCTCATTTTCAGCGACCAATTGGGGTCCGTGCTTGCCGAAACCTCCGGCACCGGGCAGGTGCAGGGACGCTTCGCAACCTACCCATATGGCGTCGCCCGCTATGACACCTCGAGTGAGTCCCAACGCTTCGCAACCGGCGTTCGAGACAGCGGCGTTGGCCTCGATCTCTTTGGAGCCCGGTTCTACAATGCATCGCTAGGGTTCTGGTCATCAGGCGACGCTGTCGCTCTCGATTCCCCTGAAGCTCTAGTCGGCGCCGACTTCGGCGCTGCCAACCCGTACGCCTACGCCAACTTAACGCCCGTCGTCGCGGCAGATAACAATGGGGACTTCTGGCACATCGTTGCAGGAGCCGCCATTGGAGCGGTAGTGGGCGCAGGCATAGAAGGCGCTCGCCAATACGCCACCACAGGTAGAATTGACGACTGGGGGCGAGTTGGCGCGGCGAGTGCAGGCGGAGCGCTGGGAGGCGCGATCACGGCGGCGGTGCCGGCAGCTGGTTTAGTGGCCGTACTGGGCATCGGCGGTGCATCCACCACGGCAACAGGGCTGGCAGAGCGAGCGATAGTCAGTGGCGGCAAAGATCTCGGCACCGCGCGGGATATAGCGATCGACGCCGGCGTCGGGATGTTAACGGCAGGAGTAGTTCGCGGGGGCAGCAAGGTGGTGCAGAGCCTGCGGGCGGCTAAGCCGGCGGGATCGGCTACAACCTCTACCGCGTCCAGCAACACAACCACCGTGGGGTATCACGCGACTTATCCAGAGGCTGCGTCGTCGATCCTTGAGAGCGGTTTTAGGATGGGAACTAAGCCAGCGCGATTGGGGACAGGCGGTGTGTACGTGAACAATTCGACTACCGGTGCGGCTGCCGAATTCGCCCACCATAACCCGGGCGTGACTCCGACTATACTTAAAGTCAAGTACGAGTTGGGCATCAACGGAAGCTCTTCCGTTGCTCCCCGAGGTTATGTCTCAAGCCATCCCCTCGACGTCAATAGCCTAAGTGCGCCCTCATTGCGTGCACCGGGCACAATCAATACCAACGTCCTGAATGGTTCTGCTCGTGCCACGGGAGTTGTTAAATGATCAAGGTTAAGGTTCGCTGTTGGCATGTATCCAACTTACGCCCCGGTGCGGTGCGTCCGGACCAGCTACTGATTTCGTATCCGGCCGATAATTCCGGGCATTCATTGATTACGTGCCTTACATGCGGAGCATTATTTGCGGTTACGATTGCAAAGGAAGTGTACATCGGCCCACCATTGGAAACAAAACTGGCCTCACTGGCGTGCAGCCGATGTGGCAATGGGCTGAGTCGCAATTGGGCCCCTTACCCGGACACGTATTTAGTAGACGGATGTATGCATTCTTTCACACGTTCGGGAATTATTCCCGACTCCGACGAATCGGTAGTCGCTGAGCTTGACGGCATTTACGAAACCTAGCGCGGCGAGATTAGTAAGACTGGAACAGGGCATGCACACACACTCTGGACGAAGTGCAGGCGGGGCGCTTGGAGGCGGTGCCGGTCCCACAGGGAATCTCAACGAAGCCCTAATCGATGCACCTTCGAAAGCGGACAAGGCCCTATCAGTAACAGTGGTGGAGTTCTAGTGAATACTCAAATTTGGGGATGGTTTGACGCAGGCGACTATTCACCCCCAATTTTGGGGGACGGCGAGTTTTATATAGACGACCACACGTGGCGCGGAAATCACGCCCGACTTTTGCTGATGGGTGAATTAATTGATTGGGCTCGAGCTCGCGGGAAGGAGAATCAAGCTCGGTTAGGGGCGATGGAGGCGTTTTCAGAGGCGATCGCACGAAACGACGCGAAGGCTGAAACGTGGTGATGGGTTCGCTGGTGCTTCATAGCTTTAGGGCATTGCCAGCTGTATTGACCTGCTCCGCATTCGTGCAAGCGTCACCTCCCCCAGGCGCGCGCAGCGTGTGCTGCGATGTCGTTGGAGCGAGTAAATCACTTCGTTCAATCGGAGAGCAGCACTCGCGAGCACGGCTTTGCCGGGGAGGTCGCGCGGCCGGAGGCGGAGGGAATAGCTGGTGTTTAGGAGTCGTTATTCTGGCGCCGAGGACGCGCGGGTGGGGGCACCTACTGGGGACGTGTTGCCCCCTCAACGTCAACGTTTCCTGTTTGATGAGCATCCAGTGAGCGTGAAGGCATTCGGCGGCTGGCTGCTGAGCCTCCTGTTGCTCCTGCTGGCTCAGCCACTTCAAGCGAGCGGCACCGATCCCAGCAAGATCAGCATTCCCAAAGGCCCCGGATCGATTGAGGGTTTGGGGCGAAGCTTTCAGGCGTCGCTCGCCTCCGGCACGGCAAGTTTCGGCTTGGACATTGCTGTGCCGCCCGCCGCCGGCGGTTTTGGACCCAGCTTAGCTTTGGAATACGACGGCGCAGGTGGCATTACCGAGCTCGGTATGGGGTTCCGACTGGGCGGCATCCCAAGTATTCGCCGCCGCACCCAAGAAGGCTTGCCGCGCTTCGACGCCAGCGATGAATTTGAGCTCGTTGGGCTCGGCATCCCTTCCGCACTCTTAGAAGTCGCTCCAGGTGTCTTTCGCCCTGAACAAGAATCGGGCGCCTTTGTTCGAGTCAAGCGTGCCGCCGACGGCAAATCGTGGGAGGCCCGAACCAAAGCTGGGATCACGCTGCGTTTCGGCGGAGACGGCTACTTTGAGCAGGAAGGCGACAAGATCGCCTGCTACTTGCTGAGGGAACAGCTCGATTTACATGGCCACAAGGTCGCCTACAGCTGGGACACCAAGGACGGCTCCGCACTCCTACAGAGCGTGACTTGGAATGCTTTCACTCCCGAAAGCACCGCGAAAGTTGAGCTGAAATACGAGAAGAATCCAACCTCGTATGAGCTTTTCTCGGCCGGCATCCGGCAACTCATTCGGACACGCGTAGAGAGCCTTGAGGTGACCTACGGAGGGAGCCTCGTTCGCAGGTACACGCTGCACTACACTGAAGGCAAGCATAGCCGGCTCTCCCAGATCACACTCGTCGGTACCGATGGGGTTACCGAAGCCCCCAAGCTGACACTTGGCTACACCGAGCCAGTCTTCGCGGGCTCCGGACAAGCCCAAGCAATGACCACGCCTCCTGGTCGATCACCAGCAGAGCCCGGTGTCGAGCTGGCTGATCTCAATGGCGATAGCCTGCCTGATCTTCTAGTGGGGAACGCTGGAAGCTTCCGCAGTTACCTCAATCAAGACGGCGCGAGTTGGTTGCCAGGAGCTGATTTTGCACCGGGGCAGAGCCCCTCGGTCTCGCTGGGGACCCAGGGCGTGCAGCTCGCCGATCTGGATGGAGACGCCGCCATTGATCTTGTCGTCAAGAGTGGTGCGGCCGAGTTTCGCTATCTGCCAGGCTTGAACGAAGCCGAATTTAAGCCGTCCGTCGCCATCAAGACGGTTCCAACCTTTTCATTCGAAGACGCAGACGTTCGCCTCGCCGACATCGATGGCGATCGCCGGGCCGATGCGCTGATCACCACCGCGGCAGGGCTGGCCATTGCGTACAACCTTGGCGGTGCTGACTGGGCACCCCCAGTTACCGTCGGTAAAATCGAGGCTCAACAGGACTTGCGCTTCTCGGACGGGAAGACGAGCCTGTGCGATATCAACGGCGATCGCTTGCAAGATTTCTGCTACCTGCGGTCCGAAGGGCTCACGTATTGGCTCGGTCGGGGTCGCGGGCAGTTTGAACCAGCACGCATCGCAACCGGTGTCCCCACCTTCGATGCCACCGCTCCCTTTCGCCTGGTCGATCTCGACGGCGATGGTTGGGACGATCTCGTGCGCGTGGGCGTTTCCAGTGTCTCGTTCGCACTGGCTGAGGGCATCGGTACATTGGGTGCCCTTCAAACTCTCACTGGGACCCCGGAAAAAGGCCCAAACAGCGCCAATTTCTTCGTAGATATCAACGGCTCCGGCAGCACGGACATCGTATGGGTCGACGCGAGCTTGGGCGTCGACAAGGCGTGGCAATATCTGGAGCTCTTCCCGCAAGGCCGCGCGGGGCTTCTA
>Ga0163148_10004018_pt1 | contig 15694 bp, 7 predicted proteins | sample OliLakLV19MP7P2_FD_148606 | JGI IMG/M metagenome (GOLD analysis project Ga0163148, IMG submission 148606) | Freshwater microbial mat bacterial communities from Lake Vanda, McMurdo Dry Valleys, Antarctica- Oligotrophic Lake LV.19.MP7.P2 | ecosystem: Environmental > Aquatic > Freshwater > Lake >...
ACTTCAACAGTGATCTCATGTTCTTGCAATGACTTTTTGTAATCCAATTGACAATTGGTGGCTCAAGAAGTGGCATGGTTGGTCAGCGTTTTTGCTCCATTGTGAAAGTTAATTTTGTGCTAATTTTATTGTTGATTTTGAATTTGTGAGATTGATGCACAAGGAATCAGGTCAGCGTTTTATTTTAGAGCAGACAGGGCATGGAGAGCCAGGCCAACCAAAGAGTTTGGATTCAAATCTCATCCATGGGTGGTCTAGGACGTGTCTGGGACTTACCGCATCTAGGACTTAGGCATTCTGGATTGATTGTTTCCATGGCACTTAATGACTGAATGGACCACCAAGAAAAGTGCTCACAGCAGACTGTTCCACCCCTTGGCCTACAACCGGTCACCAGGAAAAGCTAATGTGATGTGCCAGCTTCAATCAATGACTTGCATTGAAAAGAGGATTACCAGCTCAACTGCCAAATCTAAAGCATGGCTAAACAAGGGTCTCTTTGTCAGCACAGTTGTGCAAAAGAGACACCCCATTGATCAAACAGCTAGATGATTTGATCGATGGGGCAACCACAATTGTTTTTTAGCATGCGGGCACATTTCTTGCCAATGTTGACAGCTCTGTTCATGCCATTGCAGCAATGTTGCCTTCTGGTTTTGAAGTGATGTTGCATGTTTCCGATGTGAATTTTTTCCGTGTTCCAGCAATTGCCGATGTTGCGTTCGAGCTCATTTTGATGTTTCCAGGACCACATGGGCTAACTCCTTGCTAGCTGCTGAAGCTGCAGGGTGGAAACTTAAAGGAGGGGCTTGAATGGGATGACAGGCATGACATGCCCCAAAGCATTTGTGACCTGTCCTCAAAGGTGTCCGAATGATTTGTGGCAAAACAGAAAAAGATGAAAACAATGAAAACAAATTTGGCTTTGGCTCTGCTTGTGATTCTGCAGATTGAGGTTTTCCAAAATTCACGGAAAACACTTAAGAAGCACATTGTTTTTGTCATGTGTTGGAAGTCCAGAAACAAAGAAGGTGGCCTTGCTGCCCACTTCAGCACCCAGCAGAGTCGCAAAGTCCCACTTTTTCAGCACCGCAGAAAATTGGAAAAGTTGGATTGTTGTTCATGGAGACGGATCATGATGACACCCTGTTAGCTGCATCTTCACATGGAAGTTTTGATCTATTTAGGTGTTGATTGTGATTCCAGCATGACTTGGAAGGCCAGAAACGGCGAAGGAAGCCTCACTGCACCCCCTTCAGTGCCCAGCAGAGTCGCAGAGTCCCACTTTCTCAGAACCGTAGAAAATTGTAAAAGTTGCAGTGTTCCTTTTGATGACTGACAACACCCTGGTTGTTGCATCTTCACAGGTCTTGGAAGGCCATGACCAATGAAGGTGGCCTCAACACCCCCTTCAGCACCCAGCAGAGTGGCAGAGTCCCACTTTCTCAGAACCGTAGAAAATTGCAAAAATTGCTTTGTTCTTTGTGATGACTGATGACACCCTGAATGCTGCATCTTCACAGTGAAGTTTTGATCCTTTTGGGTGTTGATTGTGATTCCAGCATGCATTGGAAGGCCAGAAACAGAGAAATTGGCCTCAATGCACCCTTCAGTGCCCAGCAGAGTCGCAGAGTCCCACTTTCTCAGAACTGCAGAAAATTGTGAAAGTGTCATTTTGGTTCCCGGAGACTGATGATCCCCTGTTTGCCATGTCTTCAAAGGGAAGTTTTGACACTTTTGGGTGTTGATTGTGATTCCAGCATGTGTTGGAAGACCAGAAGAAGGGAAGAATGCCTCGCCAAACCCCCTTCAGTGCCCAGCAGAGTGGCAGAAGCCCATTTTTTTGGAACCATGGAAAATTGCAAAAGTTGCATTGTGGTTCCTGGAGGCTGATGACACCCTGTTAGCTGCATCTTCACAAGGAAGTTTTGATCCTCTTGGGTGTCAATTGTGAATTCACAATGCATTCAAAGGCCAGAAACAAAGAAGGTGGCCTTGCTGCCGTTCAGCGCCCAGGTGAGTCCCAGAGTCCCACTTTCTCAGAACCGAAGAAAATTGCAAAAGTTCAATTCTGTTCCTGGAGACTGATGATCCCCTGTTAGCTGCATCTTCGCAAGGAAGTTTTGATCCTTTTGGGTGTCGATTGTGATTCAAGCATGTTTTGGAAGGCCTGCCATGAACAAAGAAGGAGGCCTCAACACCCCCTTCAGTGCCCAGCAGAGTGGCAGAGACCCACTTTCTCAGAACCGTAGAAAATTGTAAAAGTTGCAGTGTTCTTTTTGATGACTGATGATGCCCTGGTTGTTGCATCTTCACAGTGATGTTTTGACACTTTTGGGTGTCGATTGTGATTCAAGCAGGTCTTGGAAGGCCATGAAGAAAGAAGGTGGCCTCAACACACCCTTCAGTGCCCAGCAGAGTCGCAGAGTCCCACTTTGTCAGAACCGTAGAAAATTGTAAAAGTTGCAGTGTTCCTTTTGATGACTGACAACACCCTGGTTGTTGCATCTTCACATTCGAGTTTTTGATCCTTTCAGGTGTTGATTGTGAACCCACCACAAGAGCATTGAGGATGGAGCTTGCATGCTTGGGTGCTACTAATCATTCCATAGTCACAGTTTTGAACTTCCACACTGTGTGGCATGGAGAGGACCTGCTAGCTAGCACCACACCTACTGCTACCTACTAGAGCTACCTACTAGCTAGCTAGAGTTGCGAAAATGATCTAAGACCGGCATGCTTGCATTATTGGTTCTTCGAGCTTCTACTAGTGTAATGCGCGGTGCAGCACTGTTAAGTATCTTGCGATCCCGCATTTGATTCTCCGGATTGAGACCCGTTTCCAAATCGATCCTCTACTCTAGTAGCTAGCTAGATAGCTGGTACTGGTAGCTAGCTAGCTAGTAGTAGCTAGCTTGATGTCTCTTCAGTTGAAGGAGTCCCAATCAAGCAAAGAAGATGAAGTGTGAGCAAAACGAAATTCTCGAAATTCTCAGGCATCAACTGTAGCACCTGAACACGCAGCCAGTTCTCTCTACTACACAGTTGTACCGAACAGTAGCCACACTAACTGGCACCTACTAGCTAGCTAGCTAGTACACCACGATCGAGACCCCAATCACTGCATGTACACTAGCATAGCAGCGACCGTGCATGCTCCATCCTTCTGTTGCTCTGTCGATCCCGTGTCAGTAGCCAATAGCTATAGCTAGTAGTAGCTACAACAAACACCCAGCAGCTAGCTCTATCACTCGCTAGCGAGCTAGTAGGCTCCAATCTACTTTACTACTAGCCTAGCTGACTACCAGCTAGTAGCTAGTAGCTGTATCTTTGCCCTCCTTTTTGGCCATGGCTGCGCACCAGGAAGAAGGAAGGTATGACAGAAGCGTCTTGGAGGAGGAGAAGAAGAAGAGCCAGCAGGCAATGGAGGATGAGGAACATACATACGTTTTGAATGCACAAGAAGAAGAGGAGGAACACGCTTACGATGATCGCAAGACACCCAGAAAAAAACGAAAGCTGCACCATGCTGCTTTTGATCTGAACCATGATTCCACAACAGAGCAAGCACAGAACAACAAGAAACAAGGTCGACGACGATTGCAACAACAACAAGGACAAGAACATGGTAAAGAAATGGACGACGAGCAAGAAGGACTGACACGACAAAGTTCGATTCGGTACATTACAGATCCCATGACGGGCGAACGACAACGTCAAGGACATTTAATGGTCTTGTTGCCATTATCACGTCGAATCACAACCACCACAAGTGATGAAAGTACGTCTACGACAATCCAACAACAAACGCGAGAATTGATTGAGTTTCGAGTGTACGTGGAATTGAGTGCGTTTTTGGCGTTCAAGCATATTCAAAAACGAAGTGGAGCGGTATTACCGGAATTGCCACGCTTGTTGGACAAGTGTGATTTTACTTGGACCTATCGACATCACGATACAGAATTTTCCCCATTGCAAGCGGCCACGGCCTTGTGTGACTATATCAGTGAAACGGACAGAAACACAAGTAGCGGCAACCATCCAACGACTACTAGTATTCATAATCTATACGGCGCCAACAACGATACGGACAATACTATGCCAGACGAACTCCTGCAAGAGGCCAACAACAATGCCACAAATATAACTGTTGTGGACGTGTCCGACCTACAACCAGATGCAAATATAACTATCCTTGCCCCTACCAATGTCTCCATCATCGTGGATGATGGCATTTCGTTTAGTGGCGAACTAAATGCAGAAATATTCGATACCAGAAGTGACCAGTATGTTTCGGTTTATGAGGAAGACACGGCACCAGACCAACAGGAGATGCCTCTTCCAGGTACGAGAAAAAGACGGCTACTGGAACTTGAAAACCTCCTTGGAAATGACAATGAAACCAGTCAACAACAACCACAACAAGCACAAGAGCAACAACTACCATTACCACCACAACTACCCTTTGCCTTGATGGGAGCGGCTCGATCGGTGGTGTCCCAAACCCTGGCCATTTTAGGAAATGCCTATGATTTACCACAAATTTCCAGTTCCAGTACAGCTTCGACCCTCGATGATTTTCGATTGTTTGCACGAACGGTACCCACCAATCAAGGGGATGCTCAGGCCATTATTGCCAACCTCCAACAACTTGGAGTCAGTCATGTCGGTGTCTTATTCATCAACGACAATTGGGGACGCCGGTACGAGCAAGATGTACAGTTTTATGCGCAACGCTACAATCTTACCGTCCATTCCGTGGCGTACAATGACGAAGACGACTTGAATTCGGCCATGAGACAATTGGACAATTTCCAAGTCCGTTATTTTATTGGGATCATCAATCCCAATTCTTGGCGAGATGTGGTTCGGAAAGCATATCAACAAGGCATTATGGGACATGCCCAGAATCAATGGTTCTTGGGAGATTTGGTCGAATTGGTGGGCGACAACTTTGTGTTGGATCGTGAGACGGAATGGGATTTGGCACAAGCCTTACACGGAACGGGAGTCTATTTTTTAAAGTCGAATCCTCATCGAGGATTTGATCGAGCCATGACAGTCTTTGCCAACAGTCGACAAATGCAGGAGGAGTTCCTATCACTTCACGCCGAACCATCCCTGCTCGAAAATTTCACCTTTTCCCTCACCCCTGGACGATCCTTATTTCAATATTTAACGTACGATGCGGTCATCGCCTTGGGCTTGACGGCATGCGAAACTCCGGGTCTCTTTTCGGGACAAGAGTTTTATGATCAGCTCCTCAAAATTGATTTCAAGGGAGTCTCGGGAAGAGTCCATCTGAATGGAAAAACGGGAACACGGTTGGGGGACGGATTGGACTATCAAATTGTCAATCTGGTATTGAAAGAAGCAGGGGATGATAACAGCACACTATCCTTTCACGCAAGAGAGTCCATAACAATCAACTTGCCGCCCCAGGACCATAATGGATCCATCTCAGCATATACCGAAACCGTATCCTCCGAGTCAATGCCTGTCATTTATGTCGATCGACCCTTTGTATATTATGACAACACGACAACACCTCCGTTGGTACTCCCACCTGTGGATGAAAATATGAATTTGATACCCGATAGCGCCCGCATATTATGTCTCACGCTGGCAGCCTTTGTCATGCTATTTTCAATTGCTTGCGGAGTCTGGGCGCATGTCAACCGGCATGTCTATGTGGTGCAAGCCGCCCAACCGATATTCTTGATTCAGATTTGTGTAGGGACATTTCTCATCGCCGCCACAATCATCCCCTTGTCCTTTCAGGAGCCTCTGCCAGGATTGAATATCGCTTGCGCGGTATTCCCTTGGTGCGGCTGCCTTGGTTTTACCGTCGCCATTGCAGCTCTTTTTTCCAAGGCACACCGCGTCAACAAGCTCATGAACTCGGGTGCTGCCTTTCGACGAGTCAAGGTCAACCCCTCTGACGTTGTACGGCCCTTTCTGATTCTTCTTTCCATCAACATTGCGTTGTTGATTGGGTGGACGGCGTCGCCTTGGAGTCTTAAATGGCAACGGCGTTATTACCTGGGAGGGGTCGATTCCTTTAGTCGCCCCGTCGAGTCGTACGGAATGTGCGTGGCCGACGATAACATGTTTTTGATCTTTTTTGTGCCTCTTGCTGTGGCCAATGTATCCATCATGGTGATTGCGACCTTTGAAAGCTACAAGGGTCGAAAGCTCCCCAGTGAATTCAGTGAAACACGTTATCTGGCAGTTGCGATGGTCAGCCTGTGCGAGACGTTTACTCTTGGATGTAAGTACATGCCCCAAAGCGAGAACATTCTCGCATCTGTCTATCGAGTACGGCTAACCCTCTTTTCTACTATTTCACTGCATCTTTTGTGTTTAGCCACCACGATCGTCGCAGTACTCGATCAGCCGACAGCATTTTTCTTTGTCATGACAATGATAGTTTGTATTGCTTGTATGTCGATACTGTTGCCAGTATTTGTACCAAAATATCTTCAGCGACACGCCAAAGAGGGAACCGGACGAAAGACAGCCTCGTTACTGTCGGAGCACCATGGCAACAATCACACCAAGTCGTGTGGTGATTACCAATGGGCTGTCAAGCCTCCCACATCTTGTCAAAATCAATCAGAATTCCTTTCCGGCGTGAGCAGTGACGATCCTTCTTCCGCAAAGCAACTCCTTGCCAAACACGCCAATGAATTTTTGGCATCTCGTCCACAACCGATCATACGACACGACTCAGGGGAGAGTGGCCCAAAGAAACGCCAATCGTCGGAGTCTCAGCAGACTGGCTCCACTCGTTCCGGCCTATTTAGTAGTGGCGGCAGCAGTCGCATTACTTTTGGTAGTAGCAGTCGCTTTGGAAGCGGTCGCTTTTCGTTCAACGCCAACGCAAATCAAAAGCAATGGCGATCGAGCACGAATCTCCGCGGCACCAACTACAATATCGGCGACATCATCGACGATAACGAGGACATCGACAACGGCAATAGCAACAAAAAAAATATTTTGGACTCCTCCGAAGATCCTGAGCTGTTAATGGCAAGTGTTTTTGGCAATGCTGCAAACTCGGAACACGAGCCGATGACGACCACCACCGGCGTGGCAGTGGGCAGGGCCACACTCCTTCCGCATCAGCTGTCTTTTATCAATGAGGCCGATTCCATGGTGGAATCCACGGAATTTGATGACGTACCACCAATCGCCGAACGCAACGACGACGTGTTGTGTTCTTTGACCGAGGGAGTGAACGAGCATCTGAAGGCCCCAGACACCATGTTATGTACTTTGACAGAGGGAGAGAACGATCATCTGAAGGGCCCAGGCATGATCTCGCAGCAATTTGCCGAATCCAAATCCTTTTCCGATTCCATTTCTGATCATCATGGATCCGTTGGCAAAGATAACCACCGCAAAGACAATGAAACAAAGGAAGAAGAGGGCACCCAAGGGAAGGATGCTGCCACAGTAGAACTTCGAGGAGCATAAATTTTGATTTGTACACGTAGATATATAATCCAATAAATTATGTGATTTTAAAAAATGATGTCCTCAGTTGGAGATATCGCAGCTTTGTGGCAGGTTGCCCTTTACTGGCTAGTAGCAAGACAAAGATCTACACATCGAGCGAGAGATACTGGACTCATTCTCCCACGCTAGGTTGACAATCAATGATATCCTGTCAAAGGCACATCAATGGGAGCCTTGGGAGCAGTTATAGGCATAAATGAATCTAAGATAACCAGCATGGAGTTGTAGATAGTGTCATCTAGTCCAAGGTGAGGACTGCAGCTTTCTGGCTTACCCCTGTGAACAACTGTCTCTATCGCCTCAAACAACGCTTCTGATTAGGAGTTCACTTTTGCTTGCCACGGTTTTGTTCAGATCACTTTAGCTAGTCAATCACAAGAACCTAAATTAAATCAAACAATATAACTATTATTAGCTATCTATAAGTTTTGGGCCAAAGGGGGGTAGAATGGTTTTTTAGCCGTGATTCAAGCCACTGATACAGTCACGAACGGACTGACGTACTTTTTTTGATAACTCCCCCTCATTTCACAAAACGAAGTGCTTTAGTAAAGAACATCATGGTGATGGAGGGTGATGCAACCCAACAGCAATGTGTTGTTGTGATATCCCCTCATTCATGGCGCCCAACAACACAGGTCCAATAACTGTTGCTTGCTTCTTTGCATTAATTTTTGGTTTCCTCGCCAATAGCTAGCAAGTACTACAGCATGACTACCATGAGCAGCAACCATTTTCCGAGACACTTGGTGGCAGTTCTATTGTTTTTGTCCAAGGCGAGGATAATCCAAGGTTTTGCTCCTCCCACAAAAACTACCATACAGTCCCATAATCGAATATCAAAGTCCCAGCAGCTGTTCTCCACTGCAGAAACCACCAGTACTACAAACATTGAACCAGTCTTGAAATCGAATTTATTGGGTCCTGTCACTCCCTTGCAACTGGAATCCGACGACGATGGATTTGTCGCCAAAATGGGAGTTCCTACGTTTTTGGCGCCTGGCGGACATTTGGCCTCTGAAATTCAAAAGGATGCGCAACATCACAAAGTTTATTCGGCAGGATTGGAAGGAATTTTGAATCAGGGCCCCGCTTTGATGGTACACAATGTCTTGTCGCCTAGAATTTGTCACGAACTTATACAAGACTTGGAATCGTTGGGATTTGGTTCCTTTCAAGCCGGGAAAAACAATCACGGTGCCCTTCAACTATTGGTCAGCGACGCCATTCAAAAGGCGGTGGCCGCGAAATTGGCACCTCATATCAATGTGAAGCACGTTCAGGACTTGTTGCAAGAAATGGAACGTGCCACAGATAACAACAGCAATTCTAGCCAAGACAATGATATTCGACTCACGCTTTGTGGTCTCAACCGACGTTGGAGAATCTATCGATATGCTCCCGGTGGAGAAGAAACCTTTTCTCCGCATATTGATGCGGGATTTCCTCCTTCGAGTGTTAGTGAGAATGGCGCATTAATATGGGATTCGTCCGGAGACCAAGACATTGTGTCGAGATTGACAGTATTGATTTATCTCAATGACGATTTTGAAGGAGGAGAAACGAATTTTTATTTTCCTTCGACGGAAAAAGTATTGGCCTCTGTGAAACCTCGCACAGGATCGGTCTTGCTGTTTCCACAAGCCGTAGGAGAGGACGCCGTCGACTATGCCCGAAAGCATTGGCCTCTTCATGAAGGAGCTCCCGTGGAAAATGGTTCTCCCAAATATGTCATTCGATCCGATGTTCTGTTTCATACGGCCAAAGAGCCTTTGCCCTTGGAAGATCCACTGAGTTGTTATGACCACCTCGTCCGAGAGACCTTTCAGACACGATCGGCCGTGTTGGACGACAAATTTCTGAGTCACGTCCTGCCGCTATACAATCCACACATGGGCGTCGAAAATTTAGGACCTCTTCTATATTCTCTGATTCGATTTACCAAAGTCCAAAATGTGGTGGAAATTGGAGCAGGATATACCAGTGTTTGGATATTACAAGCTCTAAAAGATAACGACGAGGAAATGTCGCGCATTGCCGACTTGAACCAAGCCGGTCAAAATCGACTTTTGGATATTGAATGGAACGTTCCCGTTCATCATCGACCGCACGACAAGAAGCCCTCCTTGCTGTGCATTGACAATTGTCTTCATCAAAAAGAAACCGCTTCGGGGGCTGCCGCCGTGGCACAAACACTGGGCCTGGGCGAGTATTTTGAATTTTTACAAGGGGATGCCTATCAATTGGAATTGGAACCCGAAAGCATTGATTTGTTATGGTGTGACTTTGGAGTGGGATCGAGAATGGCGGAATTTGTTCCAGGTGCCTGGAAGAGTTTACGACCGGGTGGATTTTTATTGTGTCATTCCACAGTGACCAATCAAGGTACTCGCGATTGGTTGGAAGCTCTGCGGCGGCAAGAAGGAGAAAGTGTCACGGGGATACCGGCAGGCGAGTATTTGGAAATTAGTTTGTGGGAACCTCATAAGCGATACCAAAACTCTGTTTCCTTGATTCAAAAGAGACGGGATAGTACCGGAGAAGCCTTTTCGGAACCCATTCATTCTCAATATGCATAAACTATGATTATACTGAATGCTAAAATGAACAGAAATTGAAGCTAAGACTCTAAGCAGCAAACGATTGGATCAGAAATTGCCACATGTGGTCCTTCCTGGTCTCTCTGACTGCAGCTGTGAGTTATAGGATGGACATATCCTGGAGGCATCATCTCCTCACTCTGTATGTCGCTAGGGACATCCTGCGAAACAACTGCTCCTGGGTGACTCCGGGACAAAGCTTGAACTTAGCACCCCCAGAATTCATCTTAGAGCCCAGTCTAGTTTAGTGCCAGACATAGAATTATTTAGAGACTAAGCCCAGCACTAGTCTCACCAGTGTTATGATAGCTAGCATTAGTGGCAGCCTAACTTGAAATAGTATGTCATGCCCTATGATAATTGCTGTACAGTATGCAATTCCTGCAGTGCTGAAGCAAGCTCTTTCTTGAACAAGCTGAGGCGGCAGCAGCGAATCCAGAGTAGATTCAAAAAAGTCGGGAACTCTAGAATCCAAAGAAATGACATGAGGCTAGACCAATGTGTCATGGCCACTTGCCACAGGAAGCACATACCTTTGTATCTAAACATCGAGGCTTTATTTTGTTCTTCACATCTTGGTAGGGCGAGATTACTACCTACGGTATTGTACCAGTGTGGTACCTATTCGGTCATTTGTCAACCTTGTCCCCTTATATCTTTCTAATCGGAATGACCCTGGTTTTCCAGATAGTCATAGTAACAAATAAGCCCCTGGACGATGTCACTTACACAATGCGGTACTACTACCAGACGGCAGTACTTTCGGGCGAAGACTAGTCATGCAGCAATGCCAGCCGGCTGAAAGAGGGAGCAAACAGTACAATGGGTACAATGTACTGTAGTAGGCCCGTTACGTTATCACACACAGCAATTGAATACGAAGGAACTTAGACATCGCGATAGGAACACATGCACACTGTTGGTCCGCTTATCACCGCATCAACCACTGACCGTCAGCTACTATTAGTATGCACAGTGGCGGTATTACTTGATTTACTTCTTCCATTCAAGAGTAGACAGCGAACAGTAAGGCTTGTCCAGCAACACGGAGAAACCTAATAATAGCAATACCAGCTGACTTACAAAACAAAACCAACAACAAACAGTGTATCAAGAGAAGCACAACGAGGTAGTAGTGTAGCAGAGAGCTATATAGTACTAGATGACATACGACAGTCAAGTGCACACTACACTTTTGATAGCCAAGCAGCAGCAACACGAAATGACATCGATGCTCTCCAATTTGAATGTTCGTGGCGCGGCTATAGCCGCCACGACGCATTTGTCGTCTGCTTCTTCTTCCAATCATCATCAGCATCAACAAAAGCGTGTTCCCTACACCTCGGCTACCGCCATTCACAGTACTACTAGCAACAACAGCAGCAACGACAACGATGACAATCCACATACAACAAAGGGAAATGATGGTTCTTCTCCCTATCAAAAACAACGGCGGATTTGTCGGATTGCCACCTACGTTATCATTAGCTTGGGCTTGTACCAGCTCGTCTTTACCCATTTCATTGCGGGACTCGTGCCCGATATTGAAATTGATCCCACGACGGGACGAAAACGCGTCCGCCGAAGGCCCGAGCTCAGCCAAAAATTGTTGCCCGACGGACGAGTCGTCCAACGATCGCCCGTCGATGGTGTGATTGAAGGACACTTGCACTTGATTGATATTATATTGCCGCCCTATGAAGGTGGAGATGCTGTGGCCTACAACAAGGCATTGTTTGCAGATGGTCAATACCATGTCAAGGGCGTCTTTTGTGCTTTGGAATGGAGTCAACAAGCCGAACATCCAGCGTCCGTTCCCGTCTTTGACGACTTGATTCAACAATCGACCATGTGTGCCGTCACCAAACATACGGCGGACTTGTATAGCGTCACGAAAGAAGCTCGCAAATGGGATGTCCATTTCCGAAATATTACCTTGCACAAGAGAATTCAAAAACGAGAAAAATTACGGCACTTGCCACAACCCGAAGCCGAACCGATGGAACGGAGCATTCCACCGACCGCCTTGATCTTTCACGAGAGTCGCTGTGGATCGACGTTGGTCTCGAACATTTTGGCCTCCCTGACTCGCACCGCCGATTCCGCCGCACAAACAGAGGATGATACCGCCCCCCTGTCGTCGCGGGTGTACAGTGAAGCGGCACCTCCCATGAAAGCCTTGGAAGCGTGTCCGGCCTCGGCGGCCTTGAGCGCCCAAGGCGGGTGTGATGTCTTGTTGCACCATCAATTGATACGCGATGTCTTTTACATGATGGGACGGACGCAGCTACGACAAAGGGCCATCCAAACCAAGGGCGGTCGTTCTCACGACAACCATTATTTGTTTTACAAGTTGCAAGCCCGGGCCGTTCATTATTTGCCCCTCCTCGAGGCCGCCTTTGATCCGGATCCACTCCCGGCGTGGGTGTATCTTTACAGGGACAACATTCACGTCATGCAATCGCAATTTACCGGCAGTGTCGTCGATCCCAAATCCGAAGAACGCAATGTTTTGGGACAAAAGAAGGCTCCCAAATGTTTGGACGGATATCCCGATCCCAACGATGCCCAAAACAACAACAACAATGACGAAGAAAATGAACCCAAAGCGCCCGCCCAACAACAATACGAATTGTCGCCCAAGTCGTCCGTTCAAAAGTTGGTCCTGCAAAAGGGAAGACGATCCGTGGATAGTTTGAAAAAGGAAGAATATTGTGCTGCCAATCTGGTACGTACTCAGACTGTATTGTATTTTATTGTATTGTATTGTATTGTATCGTTGTCACTGTCTTTTTTCGGTCCTTTCCTTGATTTCTTTTGTGTACTCACACACTTACCTTTTATACTACTACTACTATTTAATTATTCACAGGCGAGTCTATCGGAATCCGCCATTCGCTTTTACGATGAACAAGCCCAAAAATCACAACCCAACTTTTTTGTCAATTACAAACAATTGCCCGATGCCATTTGGGATCACGTCCTGCCGAAATTGGGAGTGGAATTGCGGGCCAAGGATATTCATCGCATGGAAAAGGTGGCCGCCGTCTATGCTCAAGGACGAACGGGCGGCGCGGGCAACCAAAACGTGAAAAAAGGCAAACAGGTCAAGGTCTTTGTCGGGGACAATGAAGACAAAGAAGCCAATGTTCCCTTTGCCATTGCTCAAGCCGCACATGATTTTATGGATGCCACCTATGATACACTGGAAGCCTTGTCCAAAGAAACATTTGAAAAATCATGATGAATCAAATCAAGATGATGATGATTAGAAAGAAAAAGAGAAGGAACAATCGAGTTCCTCGTCATTGTTGTGCAGCAGCATCTAGAGTGTCTTCGAGGCCGACACAACTCGTCGCCAGGAGAGAATCTCCTCCGTCCTATACTTCCGTACATATACATTCCTCCAAGTCTCGAATGACTTTTCCAGCTTCCGATAGGACGGAGCACTCCCTTCCCTGCACACGCAGCCCAAGAAAAAGATGCTTCTTTTTTGGCTGGGCCAGCTTTCCGAACCTCCCACGCCAAAGACATGGGCATTGCCGCTACCCTCGCAGGATCACCATGCAGCGGCATATTTGCTGGCCGAACCAGAACAAGGAAGACTACAAAATGATACGATTCATACCTTATATTAGTAGGGATGCTTCCCGGATATAGCCAACTTCCTCACTTCCTTCCTCCGCCATCGGCATGGCTGCCGACATTTGAAACTATTGCCCAAGTGGCAGTGATGTGCTTGTTTTGGGACATTAGTTTGACTTTGAAACTAAGAAAAAGAATAGACCGTTTTTATGATTAGAAGTGAGCGCAAGTCCCCGATTCGACCGTACTAAAGCAGATAGGATCGTCTTGTTCATTTTTTCCGGTATTGGATTCAAGCGGGGAGAAGAAGTGATATTTCTTACACATCCTACATACAGTACAACAACTAGCTAGCTAGACCAACCAGCTAGTAGCATCAAATTCAATAGCATTATGACAATGGTGACAGCAGTAGAAATCATGGCATACTAGTACTATCATATTTCATGGTTTTTATTCGTTTTAAATCGTAGTTCTGCCAATCGAATGGGATCGGGTTGGCCCCTCTTCTTTTTCTTTTGGTTCTGGCTCTTTCCTCCAGACGATTGCGTAATGTCTGTCTCAAAAATATCAAAATATTCTCGCGCCATGTCAAAGAATTTGGATTCTCCCAAGCGTCGAACTTTGTATCCCAGGAATATGACGAGCGGTCGTTTCGGGGCATTGTCGTCGTGATGTTTTTGAAAGGCCAGGAGCGTTTCCAAAAGTCCAGGAAAGGCGGCATCATTGTTATATAAGAGTTCAGATCCAACAATAACATCGACACCGCCTTGGCACTCAAGTAGTATGGATCGCATATGCTCCTCATCCCCCCAATACAAAGGTTGCACCGATACTCGATCTTTTCTATTCAATTCAACATTTTGTTGCAACCATGACAAGGATGTCCACTCTTCTTGTGGTGATGGTTGTGTTTGTTTATTGTCGTCGTCCTTGTTATTTCTTTTTGGCGCAGTGATGGTTTCTACAAACTTGACGTCTGCATCCGTCAAAATGACATTGCAATGTGGTCCCAAGAGGGCAGCCAATCCAATGCCCAAAGTCCCACACCCAGATCCAAGTTCCAGAATAGTCGTTGGTGTGTTGGATAATGATAAGGATGATGATTGGAGAATGTGTTGAATCATGGGCAAAGGAACTGTCTTCCATAATTTGAGTCCTGTCAAATCGCCATCGCCTTCCACATCCCCCAGAAATAATTGATGTCGAATTTGAATGGTTGTATCATTGCAAACTCCACCGCCCAGGATGGATATCTCTTCCACGGTGGGATGTCCTACAACGACGTGTCCTCGTGCTGGCTTTGCTTGGCAGCAGGCGAGTTGTGGTGAAGGAATCCACGTGAGGAATCCTAGGGGATAACATGATCACTACTAGCAGCAGCAGCGTCGTTGGCAGAGGGCAGCACCATTTTTGGGAACTAGTAGGTAGTAGCAGCACCATTGTTGTCTTCTATGTTACTAGTACAAACCAGGCACGAGAAGCAACAGGTCATGCCATCCATCCTTTGTTTTGATGGCATGATGATGAAGGGAAACCATCCTTGATTGGGATTTCATCTATTTGAGTTGACGGACGCATGACGGTCACCTCGACCAGTACTAGCTCGCTATAGGTGAATATGTACATACAGTAGCAGTCTTTCCCTACTATCTCGTCGTTTCGATGATTTTCGTTTCATCCACGGTGTGAGGCCAAGAGGACAGGAGAGAGCGGCTGTGCGAGTTTTGTTGGAGCGCGGGGCGTGTCATCCCTTACGCTCACTAAATGACAGCATAGGACGCTCTGACGCGGAAACGGAATAGGTCACCTTTCTTCAGGTGAAGTGTCTTGGTTGCCGAAATCATGTTCTTCGTTGTTCTTCCGGGATAGGTCACCTTTCTTCAGGTGAAGCATCTTGGTTGCCGAAATCTTGGATGTCGCGCGTACGCACGAATCCGAATTTGCTATTTTCCTACTTTCCTACTTTCCTACTTCTCACAATCTAG
>Ga0163148_10004019_pt1 | contig 15691 bp, 9 predicted proteins | sample OliLakLV19MP7P2_FD_148606 | JGI IMG/M metagenome (GOLD analysis project Ga0163148, IMG submission 148606) | Freshwater microbial mat bacterial communities from Lake Vanda, McMurdo Dry Valleys, Antarctica- Oligotrophic Lake LV.19.MP7.P2 | ecosystem: Environmental > Aquatic > Freshwater > Lake >...
GAGTTTTCGCCGTCGACGTTCTCACGTGTCCCGATTGCGGCGGTGCGCGCAGGCTGATCGCCATGATCACCGACGGTCTCGTCGTGCGCAGGATCCTAGGGCCACCTCGAGCTGCCCAGCACAGCTCCGGCGATCGCTCCTGCCAGAGCGCCTCCCGAGCCCGAGTTCGCCTGGTAGTCCGCGACGCGAGCGAGCTGCGCACCTCCAAGGGGGCGCGGTGTGGTGGTGTCGTGCCCCGGGCCGCAAGCCCAGCGCCTCCGGCCGGCTCGAGGCGGCTCCCGAGGCTCTGCAGAACAGCTTGACGTGCATCCGAGGGACCGGATCCACTCGGATCCACTCGTCCGTGGGCTCGAGACCAAGGGGGAATCGGCCCGAACCGCGACCCTCTGTCGGGGGTCATCCGCTTGCAGTTCCCTGACGCTGCACGCTCTTCGGCGCGCCTTCAGCATGCGTTAGTGTCTCGCTCCGTGAATCACGATCCGCGCCTCCAGCGCATCCTGGACGAAGTCGTGGCGCTGCGTGCCGCGGTCCTGTCGGAAGCCGAGGTGTTCTTCGCCGCGTGGTCGGAGGCGATCACGAACGAGCGTTTCCGGCCGAGCGCCGAGAACCTCGCGCACTACCTGTGTCTGCGGCGGCGCGATCTGACGACGCTCCAACGGGAACTGTCGCCGTACGGGCTGTCGTCGCTCGGCCGATCGGCGCGCCGCGTGCGCGCGAACCTCGACGCTCTCGTCGCGTCGCTGGAACAGCTCGCGGGTCGGCGCCCCACGGTCGCACGGCCCACACCCGAGGCCCACAGCGCCGGTGACGAACGCGCGCGCTGGCGCACCGAACGCATCTTCGGCGCCGATCCCACGGGACCGTCGACGCGCATCATGGTCACGCTCGGCGAGGAACTCGCGGGCGACGTCGCGAGTTGCTCGGCGCTGATCGAGGCGGGCGCCGACGTCGCGCGCATCAACGGCGCGCGTGGCGGGCCCGACGTGTGGCGCGCGCAAGCTCAGGCCTGGCGTGCCGCCGCCGAACGCCTCGGACTCCGCGCTCCGGTGCAGATCGACATCGCCGGTCCGAAGTGTCGGACCGAGACGGTCGTGTGCGGCGGGGAACTGCGGCTCGAGCGCGGCATGCGCATCGCCCTGCTCGCAGCGAGCGCCGTCGAAGCGGGCGACGTGCACGCCGCCGCGACGATCAACTTCCCGCGCCTGCTCGCGCGGCTCACGATCGGCAACGAGGTCTTCTACGACGACGGGCGCCTCGGCGGCGCGGTCGTCGAATGCAGCCCCGAGCGCGTCGTGATCGAGGTGCGCGGCGCGCGCAAGAAGGGCGTGCGCCTGCGACCGACGAAGGGCGTGGCGTTCCCCGAACTCGAACTCGACCTGCCGGTGCTCGGCGACGCCGACGCGCCCGCGCTCGATTTCGCAGCCGAACACGCGGACATCGTCGCACTGTCGTTCGTGCAGCGGCCGCAGGACGTCGTGCTCCTGCAAGCCGAACTCGAGCGACGCCTCGCGGGCCGACCGCTGCCGCCGCTCGTGCTGAAGATCGAGACGCGCCTCGCCGTGCACAACCTGCCCCGCCTCGTCGTGCAGGCCGGCGCGCGCCAGCCCGTGGCCGTGATGATCGCGCGCGGCGATCTGGCCATCGAAGTCGGCTTCGAACGCTTGGCCGAGGTTCAAGGCGAGATCCTCGAGCTGTGCCGCGCCGCGCAGGTGCCGGTCGTGTGGGCGACGCAGGTACTCGAGAGCCTCGTGAAGGAGGGCTGGCCCAGCCGCGCCGAGGCCACCGACGCGAGCGCGAGCCAGGGTGCGGAGTGTGTGATGCTCAACCGCGGTCCGCACCAGCTCGCCGCCGTGCGCCTGCTCGACGGTGTGCTGCGGCGCATGGATCGCCACCGGGGAGCCAGCGGCCCGCGCCTCGCCGCGCTGCGCGCCTGGGACGGTCCGCAGGACCTGGCCTGATCCGGGAGGGGTGCGCGGCGCGCCGCTCGCGAGCCTCGAGGATGCGGCGTCGAGGTCCGATCCGACCGAGACGATGGCCTCCACCACAGTTGCAGCGATCGTGCCGATCGGCGAGGGCGAACAGGCCTTCATCGCCCATGTGGCCGAACAGGTCCGCGCTCAGCGCGTCGAGCTCGTTCTCGTCGACCAGACGTTCGACGGCGAACTCGCGTCGCGGGCGGCGGAACTCGGCGCATCGATCGTGCGTGAAGCCGCTTGCGCTTCTGTTCGTCGCGCCAAGCCTTGAACGTGTCGACCGCCGCCTGCAACGACTCGAGCGCGCCCCAGGCGCTGAACCACGCCGCGACGGCCGCTTGCCCGCTGGCCTTCTTCGAGCGACTCGCGACGCTCGTGCCCAAACCGCGAGCGCACCTGCTGACGTACCACGGCGTGCTCGCGCCCGCGGCGCAGTTGGAATGCCCCGGTTCGTCGCGAAGCGACGAATCGCGACGACGCATCAGCGTCGTTGCGAAGGGGATCCCGACCAGATCGTGCCCGGGCCGCGCGCGCTGACCGAGTCGCACCACGGTTCGACGGAACGCAACGCCGGCTGCTCGGACTCGGGTTCTCCCGACTTCCACGCCGCGCTCTCGAACCCAGCCAGAACCCGCCGGCTCCGTTGGGCCGAGCTCACAACGCCCGAGTTTTCGCCGTCGACGTTCTCACGTGTCCCGATTGCCGCGGTGCGCGCAGGCTGATCGCCATGATCACCGAGCGGCTGGTCGTGCGCAGGATCCTAGGGCCACCTCGAGCTGCCCAGCACAGCCCCGGCGAGCGCTCCTGCCAGAGCGCCTCCCGAGCCCGAGTTCGCCTGGTAGTCCGGCATGGGAGCGAGCTGCGCACCTCCAAAGAGGCGCGGTGTGGCGACGCCGTGCCCCGCGTCGCAAGCCCAGCGCCTCCGGCCGGGTCGACGCGGCTCCCGAGCCTGCCCGCAGCACCGAAACGGGGCTCCGAGGGACCGGATCCACTCGTCCGTGGGCTCGAAACCTCCCGGGAATCGGCCCGAAGCACTACCCTCTGTCGGGGGTCATCCGCTTGGAGTTCCTATACCCTCGTCGTCGGAGCCCCGGCGTCTCGTCGAAGACGAAGGATCTCTTCGTGCGCCTAGTCGACGCGTGGGTGCGTCTGGACCGGCACACGCCGCGCGCGGACTTCCTTGGGCTGACGCCGGAGGAACTTGACAAGATCGCGCCGCGCGCGGACGCTCATGTGCGTCGTGCTCGCTTCTACGAAGACGTCTGCTCGGCCTCGAGAGCGCGCGTGCTGCGCACGCCGCGCCTCGTGCTCGACGCATGGCCGAACGCGAAGCGGTCTGGTGCGCGCTCGAGCGCAACGGATTGGTCACCAGGATCCGAGGCGGAGGCAAGATCCCGGCCTTCAAAGCGGAAGGAGTTTCGTGAACACCACACCCGAGCTTCTCCGTGACCGAGGAGCACGTCTTCATGCTCGATCTGGCCTTTCCCCACGGAGACCGGGTGGCTCTGTCCCTCGCCCTACTGGCACGGCTCGAGTACTTCCCGACTGAATCACCCGAGATGATTGTTGCGCTATTTCCCCCGTCAACGGTCATCATCCGGGGCGCGCACTTAGCGCCTTTGTACGAAGGACTATGCGCTCGGCGCGTAGCGCGAGTGACCGTAGTTGGTGAGGTTTCCGTGGAAGGCCGGTTCCCCTCCGTGGTGACATCTATTGTGCGCAGACCTGGGGGATGAGCTAGTGTCCCGTCCCTGAGATCCGCTTGAGAAGTTTAGGTTTGTGCGCGGCGAACCGTTCGAGGATTTGCGTGCGCTGCTCGGTCTCTGCCAAGAGCAGCTCGCCGCCGTCGGAGCTGATCGTGCCGCCGTCGAATCGGGCGACGAGCTCACGATGGCCGGGGGCTTCGAACCGGAACTCGTGGACGCTACACTCTGTCCTCGCCGCTGGCCTCTGCTCGTTGGTCGTAGGACTTGTAACCATCCTCACTTACGAGCGAGACTGCGGCATGTTGACTCAATCGTGGTGAGAGATCCGGGCTAGCGCAACTTATCACGCGTATTTCGGGGACGGGACACTAGCATAAACCCTCGGGCGACCGGCATCGCGCGCATCCCGCGTCTACGTTTCGGTCCTGGCGAACGACCGATCCGCCTCGCGCGAGAAACGCCGCCGGATCATTCCGCACCGCGCGCGGCAGCGGGACTGGGCCAGTAGACTTGGCGCTCGCTGATGGATCGGTGGAGGCCTCGCGAGCGCCAGAACTCGTGACAGAAGTCGTAGATCGCGCGCTGCTCGGCGTCCGGGAGCGACATGCAATGCCCCATGCTGCGCGTTGAGAACCGCTCCGACCCGCGCAGGAGGACGATCTCGCCCCGGCCGATGTTTGCAGAGAGCACCTCGACTCCGGGGACCGAGCAATCCTGCGCGCGTGCGTGGATGTCCGTGAGATAGTCGCCCTCTCGCGGGTGAGCGTGTCCCTGGTGCTTCGCTTGCGCCAGAACGACCAAGAGCCCACCCTCCCGAACCCAGGCTCGGACGCTGGAGAGCCAAGCCGGGTCGGCTCCCCATGCATCGGACTCGGAGTCGGGGTTGAGCACTACGAGCGCCGCGAGGCCGGCGAGGCGCGAAGGCGAGCGTGGCACGACGCGCGTCTCCAGGCCGAGGCGAAGCGGGACCTGCACGAACGTCATGAAGTTCTGGTCCTCGACGCCCTCGGGCTGCGTGCCGAGAACGGGCGGCAACGCGGCGGCTCCTCCTTCGGCGACAAACCCGACGACGGGAGTCGGATCCTGGACCGGAGCCGATGGCAGACATAGTCCGGAGACGCGAGTCGCCCCGACGGCTGCGGCACAGTAGCCAATCATAGAGAACGTCGAGTACGCAATGCGCGACGACGTCCTGTGCATCCAGGGAAACGACATGAGCCAGGCCAGCGCGGCCAGGATTCCGGCTGAGCGGAGCGCGAAGACGCTGGGCGCGCGGTGGTCGAGCCAGGCGAGGGCGCGCTCGACGAACTCGGCATGGCCGTCCATGAAGAAGGCGAAGGACGACAGTACGGTGGAGTCTGTGAAGACGAGCACGCGCCCGTCCCCGATCCGACCGGCAGCCGCGGCGACCAGCGTTCCCTGCGGTGTGTGCGGGCGCGGAGGGACCGACCCGAAGTTGCTGTTCTTCGAGTAGTCGCCTTCGCGTGCCACAACCCTGCGCAGTGCGAGCACCGGGACGGCGGAGCCCGTGAGCTTCAACGAACAACCCGTCATGAACGCGATCGGCGGCAGCCCGACGGTGAGCGGATGGCCGAGCCAGGGCGAGGGTTCCCAGCGTGCGAAACCCGGCAGGTCGGCGTGCTCGACCGCGTCGTTGAGCAGCTCGATCCCGGCCGCGGTCGCGAACACGTTGAGAAACGAGTTCATCCCTCCCAGGTCCGTGTGATCGCCGATCAGAAAGAGACTTCCTCCCTCGTCCGTCCAGCGCAGGACCGCCTCGACTTCCTCGCGACCGAGCGCCACGTGGGGCGTCTTGAGCACGAGCATGTCGTAGTCCCTCAACAACTCTTCGGTGTATGGTTGGTCCGCATTGATCGTCAGGTCGTAGCGGCGCCCGAGGAACTCGCCGAATGTGGCGAAGGAGTAGGCGGAGAAGTCGCCGTAGCGCTCCGAATCGAGAAGACGCCCTGCGGGCTCCCACACGCCCGAGAGACGATCGTCAAGTAGTACGCGCCCAGCCTTGGGTTCGCCTGGAAGCTCCAGAAACGACGCGGCTCCGACGCAACCGGCCGCGAGCGCCCCGAACGCGAGGCGTCGTCGACCGACCGCGGGGAGTACACGCGGCTCCGTCACCGAGATCAGGAACCGTACGAGCGCGCCTCCGCCCGCGCAGACGAGAATGGTGGCGAGGATCGTCAGCGATGGGCTCCACAGCGTGGCGATCCGCAGGTGCGCTCCGTCAGCGGCCTCGTCGTCGGCGCCCACGTACATCAGTACGCCCACCGAGAAGCGCAGGACCGCCACGACGGCGAGCAGCAAGAGCGCCGGCGGGATCCACGACAGCGCCAGCCGGCCGAGGATCCCGAGCGCGAGCAGAGCCATCACGCCGGTCGAGACGGCGAGTTCGCGGAGCCCGGTGAACTGAGAACACGCCAGGAACTCTGTGAGCTCACCTTCGTGGAACACGAACGCGCGTCCGTCGTGGGTTGCGATCCGATCAAGCACAGGCGAGAGCAGGAGAGTCGCTCCTCGCGCGATTGCGTCCGAGCCCCAAGAGAAGCGCGGTTCGAAGAACGCGTAGAGGACGTCGAGCGCGATCACGCCGAGCAGCACCAGTGAGAGCATGCCGAAGCGACCGCGCGGGCCGCGGATCAAAAAGGCCGCGGCCCCCCCTAGCGCCAACCCCCACCCCACCACCGGGTGCACCGTCGACATGTAGGTCGGACGTAGCAGGAGGATCCCGCCAACGAAAACACCGAGTCCGATCGAGTGCAGGTTCGAAAGCTCGGAGCCAGCGTCCGTGACCGTAGCGTGATCTCGTTCCATCACTCGACCTCGGGCTGGCCGTAAACGTCCACGGCGAACGGCGCCGGGAGAGTCTCGCGCGCGACATCGAGCCGCCCGCGGAGGAAGCGGACGCACAGATCGATCAGCAGGCGTTGGTTGCCCGGCCATTCGCCTGTCGTACTCTCCACGTTGGCGCTGCTCATGACGCGCGTGTCGCCGATGACTACCAGCCAGCCTCGATCGACCGGACGGGCCAGCGCGAAGACGGCCCCGCCGGACTCGATAAGCGCCACGTCGCCCGGACGCCGCTCGAACTGGAGTGGGGATGCGTCGAGGAGGCGCGGCAGATCGGGACGCTGAACGGGGATCTCGGGCACGCTGCCCACGCTCTCGGTCATGATGCCGACTCCGAAGCCGTCGAGTACGGGAGCGAGCGCTGTTGCATCGCGCCCGGTCGCGCAGCAGACAAGGGTTCCCCCGTGCTCGACGAAGCGCCGTAGCGCGATACGCTCCTCCCGGCCGTACGGCGACGTCGGGGCGACGAGGAGCAGTCCGCGTGCTCGCTCGAGGATCCGTGGGTCCCAGTGCGCGAAGTCTAGGACTATCGCGCCGGTGCGTAATGCGGCCATCTTGAAGGGCCAGATCTCGTTCCACTCCCCACCGGCGTCTCCGATGCGCGGGCCATGGGTGCGGTCGACAAGCACCGCGTCTACAGACGAAGTCTGCCGCGCGTCGGACCAGCGGACTGGCAAGTCTGTGAGGCACGCCGCCGCCCAGCAACCGAGCCAGAGGCTCGCGCTTGACTGGAGGGCACGGAAGAGACCCCAAAGCGTAAGCGAGATGCCGCCGAGGGCGAGCGAGGTCACGAGGGACCAAGGCAGGTCGAGGTTGCTGCTCGCGAGGCGATCCAAGACTGGCGCGACGTGGGTGTGGAAAGAGGACTCCAGCGCTGCGTTCTGGAACGCCGACGTGTCGCCGTACACGCGCAGGCTGCCTTTCCCGATGCGCGCGCCCGCGACGACGCACAGATCTCCTAAGCGTTCGTCCGGTTGAAAGCGGTAGTCGCCGAGGAACGCGCCCGTGACGTTGTTGCGGATGCCAGCGTCTCCGAAGCCGTAGCGTGCCGTGACGATCGGAAATGCGGGACCTTCGAGCGCGAGGCTGGCACCCACGGCGATGCCCGCGTCGTGGGCGGTCACGGAAGTCTGAGGCTCCGCGCGACACCACTCGAGCTCGCGCCTCCACGAACGGCCGAGGAAGTACGCTGAATCGAAACGGAAGCGGATACCGTGCTCGGCGAGCAGCGTGTTTCCGCCGCGCGCGCACCCGAAGATGTCGGTGTGGTCGCCGAGGACGAGGAGCCCACCGCCCGCCTCGAGGAATTCACGGATGCGGGCGCGCTCGGGACCGCCCCACTCGTGCGGGCAGTTGATCAGCACGAGCACCTGTCCCGCGCCGACGAGGCTGCGGTCGAGATCCACGGCTCGGACGGTCTTGACGTCCCAGCCCGCGTGCTGCAGGTAGACCGGTAGCAAGCCGAACATCCCGCCGCTGAATGCTCCCACTTCCTGCGTCGTGGGGCGATCCCAGTCGAAGCCGCCGTGGTTCAGGAAGAGCACCGTCTTGGGCCCGGGTTTGGAGCGAACGCTCGGCAGGCCCTGGAACGCGGACCAGCACGCGAACCCGAGGAAGAGCGCGATCGCCGCGGTGGACCACGTGCGGCGGAGCGTTCGGCGATCGACGAGGTCGGCCCGCTGTGTGTTCGCGACCGACAAACCGCCCGCCCAGGACAGGCCGACGATCAGGCTCGTGAGCAGGACCTGGACCGGCAGGTTGGCGAAGAGACCCGGCGCGTGCCCGTGGCTGGCGTAGACGCCTATGTAGCGCGTGACTGCGGCGCCGAGGGGATACTGCACGAGCCAGAGCGCGACGATCCACACCGCGAAGCCGACGCGGACGAGGGGCCGACTTCCGCGGCGGTGCCACGCGACCGCAATCAAGGCGCAGACCGTGACGAGGCCGCCGTGCGCGGAGAGCGAGAGCCTCTCACCCGGAGGCGCGAGGAGCACGAAGCGCGTCAGCGGTCCGAAGAACCCCTCGACGAGGTTGCCCGCGTCCGGCTGAGCTTCGACGCCCAGTACGAAGAGGGTCGCCGTGCCGACGCACGCCATCCAGCTCCGTCCGCGAACACCGAAGGTCAGGGCGCCGAACAGGAGGTAGGACCAGAGCCGCGCATTCTCCGACGGTCCGTACAGGGCAGCGGCGCACGCCACGAGGGCGGCGGAGAATTGCGCGAGGCCGCCGGCTGTGCCCGCCGCGATCAGTACTCCGCCGATGACGAGCGCAGGAACGAACGCCCGTTCCGCTTCGCTCGCCGGTCCAGCGAGGCCGAGGGTGGTGAACAAACCGTACCAGTAGAGCGAGATCACCCACCACGCAATTGCGACGTCACCGGTCGGCGGATTCCGGAACGGTCTAATGGTCATGGGCGTGCAACGGCGGGGGGGTGCTCGCGAGAACGATCGACGTGGTCGCCGTGTCCGCCGCAGCGCGCGCGGCCAGCGAGTACGAGCCGGCCGGGAGATGCGGGATCCACGTGGCGAAGTCGGGAAGAAGCCGACCCTCGGCGAGTCGGAGTTCCCTCACGACGTCACCGTTGCCGTCGCGCAGCACGAGCACCTCGTCCGCCGCGAAGACCCCGCCTGGAACGCGGATGCCCTCCGTGTGCAGCGCGATCTCGATCCACTGAGCCGCCGCTTCGCGCAGAGGGACGACCTGCGCGACGGAGGAGCACAGTGCTCCGTTCCTCCGGTCGAAGGCGTAGACGGAGACTGGACCCGGGCTCACGTCGGGCACCCAGAAGTATCCGTCTTCATTGCGGGCCGCGCCCTCCCAGACCCGCCGACCCTGGACGGCGATACCGAGGTGCTCGCGGTCTAGCTGAATCGCGCCCTTTAGCAGGCCGCAGACTGCCATGCTACCCGGGACTGACGCACCCCCTCGCTCGAACCGCAGGACGTCGTCCTCGCCATCGACGACGATTGCCTGGATGGATCCGGCGCCTCCGTTGCGATCTGCGAACGAATGACCGAGCAGACGTCCGCGCGGCACGCAGACACGCACTTCGGCGAAAGGCCCGGTGAAGCCCTTGAGGAGTGCGCCTTCAGCCGTCTCCAGCACGAACGGGACGAATGGTAAGTACGTGCGGACCGACACTTCGACCCCGCGTGTGGGCGCGATCTGCAAACGGCTTCGTCGCTCGAGCTCGACGCACAGCGGCGCGTACCCAGGGAGCAGAACTGTCAGGGTGCCGGGATCGGGAGAAACGGAGAGCATCAGCGGGTCCTCGCCGCGCGTCGTCCCAATAGATGTCCGTTCTGACGTGCGACTCGTGCAGGCGATGGGGAAGCGCGTCAAGAGAGGCCTCCGCGGCGTGGGCTCCCAGATCCAGTGAAACTCGCCGACCGCCGCTTTAGCGTCGGAGAATTCCAGTTCTAGCCGAGCGCCGTCGCGCGAGATCCGAACCTCAGGCCCAACCACGTCGCTCGAGGGCGAGACGATTTGGGCGAGCTCCGCAGGTGGGGGCATCGCCGGCAAAGTCAACGGAGATGCGATCGATGCCGAGTCGAGGTGGAGCCGTCGAAGGCCGCTTGCGCCGACGTCGGTGTTCAGCGTGATCCAAGGTCCAATCCCGCGAACGCGCACGCGCGGGTATTCGAACCCATCTGCTGTCCAACCCACGGGCAGTCGGACGCGGCCGTACTCGTCCGTGGTGCGCTCGACGATCTCGCGATTTGAGCCGCACGCGTCGACTTCGAGCTCGACATCGACCGCCGCTCGGCCGTCCTCGAAAATCGCGTCGCATTCGACGTGGGTCGACTCCCCGATCACCACGCGTAGTCCCTGCGCACCGTAGCCGTCCGCGTAGGCCACGTGCTCGAGCACCGTGCGGACGCCGCCGCCGTGATCGAGCGAGACGCGCTTCATGCCGTAGGAGAGGTTCGTCAGGAGGAAACGGCCGTCGGCATCGGTGATGGCGCGCGCTTCACGGACCGGACGCGGCCAGTCGAGGCCAGCGAGGGACTCGCTGCCGTAGCTGGCTATCTCCAACTCGAGGTGCGAAGCGGGCCGACCGTCCTCCCAGTAGATGAAGCCCTCGAGCCGAGCGGCGCGATCGCGCAGGAACTCGCGGGCGTCCAAGCTCTTGGCCGCGGCCCTCCGACTCGCGCTGGCGAGGACCACCTCACGGTCGGACAACAGTTCGTGCGCTAGCGTTCCCACCAGCGTGAGCGCGGCGACGGCCAGGCAGATCTCGGCCGCGGTCTCGGTTCGCCATACGACGTGTTGAGGCTTCGTCTCGACGCGAGGAGGAAACGGACGCTGGAACGTGGGGGGGCGTCGCATGCCGGGTTCGCGGCCGTTAGCGGACGGAAAGGTCCATGGTCCGTTGCTCACCCGGGCCGAGATCGACCTCCCTGAGCAGCCCCGAGATCACCAGCGTGTCCAAGTCGAGCCGCGGCGCTTTCGCGAGGTCGGTGTTCGCAAGATCCGCCGGGAGTCGGCTGCGCTCGAACGCTACGGCGGAAGTGACGGAGAGACTCCAGTCACCGTGGGGCAGAGAGCAACTCGCCGCTCCTTTGGGCAACTCTATGCGGAGGCTGCGGCCGAACCACGTCCCGCACACCTCGCCCTTAACGCGCAGGTCCAGTTGTCCGAGCGCCCATTCGCTGTCTGTCGTTCGGATCCTGAGCACTGCGGGCGCGGCGAGCCGGACCACGCGACTTTCGGGTGTGCTGCCTGGATGGAGCTCACCCAAGGCGGTGAACGCCAAGCCCTCGGGCGACTGGCCAACGAGCACCAAGCCACCCACGGCAGGAATTCGCAGTGCGAAGGTCCCATCCGTTTGCGTGAGCGCAGGACGCCAGAGGCCCGCCTGCGCGGACGCGTCGAGCGGCCGGCCCCGCTCGTGCATCGACAAGCGCTGCTCAAGCAAGAACGGAAGCTGATCGACAGGCACGATGCCGACGACCGCAAGGACGCCGCTACCCGTGTCTGGCGCCACGACGCGTCCCTCGATCCGCGCGGACGCTATGCGCCACTCCACGCGCTCGTTCGCGGATCGCAGATCTACTTCCCGCCGAAGTGGCGCGCCGAGGTCCCCGTGCCACGCTTCGAGGATGTACCTCCCGAAAGGCCGCCCGCAGAAGCGCTGAATGCCCTGATGATCGGTCTCGGCCACGAACCCGTCGCGACGCATCGCGCTCCGGTTGCGCGTCCATTCGAGGTCTTCGTCTTGCGCGCGCCAGAGCGACACGGTCGCTCCACGGAGCACGTCCTGGTCCAGGACGATCAGCGCCTCGATGCAGCCTCGGCCGGGTGCCGCGAGCTCGCATGCACTCCTCTCGCCCGCACGGACGGTCACGGCCGTCCACTCCGATTCATCGGGTGGCGTGGGCAAAGCGGCCACCGACAATCGGTACTCGCCCGGCGGCAGTCGATCGAGCTCGAGGTGCCCGTCGTCATCCGTGCGCAACCGACGCAGGTCGCGCGGCCCTGAACGCCGACTCGGATCCGCGGACGGATTGGGCGAACGAAGCCAGATGTCTGCCGCGGCGGCTGCTTCCCCCGAAGGCGGCTGCACCCGGATGCCGAGCTGGCCTCCCGCCGACAGCTCGATCCGCACGGCCTCAGTCTGCGACCCGTCGCGGAAATCGACGTCGATCGGGCCTGCGGGGGCATGGTCGGGATGCAGCACGCGCAGCTTGCCGCGCAGGGGCTCGTCGAGACTTAGCCTCGCCAGCCCGTCGATATCGGTTGTGTCGGTCGTTTCGACTAGGCCGCGCGCGTGGAGCACCGGCGAGCCCTCGAAGGAGCCGCGAACCTCGGCCGCGGCGATCGGCCTCAGGCTACCGGCCTCGACGACCTGCACCAGCAGATGGGCCGCTGGCACCAGCGACACGATCTGCGCACCGGGCCTGGCCAGCGTCGGCCGCACCGCCTCGGAGCGCGCGTATCCCGGTGCGCGCGCCCAGATCGTCAGTCGCGCCGAATCGTCGACCGCCGGGATCTCGACGCGCGTGAGGCCCCCCGGTGCAGCTCGAGGCAGCGAACTCGAAGAGCCTCGTCCCCACTCGAGGCGGACCTCCACCGTCGCGGTCGGGATTCGTCGCCCACTCGCTCGATCCTGGACCTCTATCTCGAGTTCGAACGTGGGCAGCCACCGCAAAACCAGCGCCTCCCCGTCGTGTCCCGACTGAACCGCGTCGGTAAGCGGCAGCGTCGGTTCCGTTGAGGAGTAGCCGCGGACGGTGTACGCCGCGGTGCCAAGGCTGGGCAGCCCTTCGAATTGGAATGAGCCCTGTGCATCGGGCGAAGTCGCCGCCGCCTCGGGGATCGGTCGTGGCGACAAAAATGTGTCCGGTGCGTCGCCAGAGATACGCGCCGTGGGCCAAGCGCGCACGACGCAGTTCGCTGCCTTCTCCGCCGGCAGCCCGTCGATTCGACCGGCGAGCACGACGCGATGATCCAGGGTGAGCACGGCGCTTCGCTCCCACGGTGGACCGTTCGCTTGTCCCTCGAACAGCGTGGGCGTTCGATCCGGCGCGCGCACGAGGAGGAGCACCGGTCCTCGCGCGAGTGCGTCCAGTTGCGCGCGACCGAGCGCGTCGGTACGCGCCCACGGCTCGCCGCGCCGGCTCGGCGGCCCAACAATCTCGCCGATCCCGGCTGGTTCCGTCACCCGCTGGATCTCGGCGGCCGCGATCGGAGCGCCGGCGGCGTCCACGACGCTCACGCTCAGAGCGAGTCCCTCCTCGAGTCGCAGATCGCCGAGATCGATTGAACCGGTCGGGTCTGGTTCGGGCAGCGGATCGAGCTCCAGCGGCGCGAGCCGGGCGTCCCGCGAGCGGAGTCGCGAAGGGATCGGGGATTCGAGAGAGAGCGAGAACTCACCGTCCGCCCCGCTGCTCGCCAAGGGAGCCCCGAGCGGGTCTCGGGACGGATCGTGGATCCGGACTCCAGCGACGACCCCGCCGTGCGCGTCCACGAACCTCCCGCGGATTGGAACACGTCGGTCGCTCGAAGCCGATGAATCGAGCGGATCGCGACCGGCGGACACCTGCGCACTCGGCACCGAGATAGCGGATCGGCCGCCTACGGGCGGCATCCCAGCGTCGGAGGAGGCCGGCGCGAGGCGGATCGACTCCACCTCTCGGGTCGACCCGGTGGGCGCATCGACCGAGGTCGAAGCAGAATCCCGCCAGACGAGAAAAAGCAGCAGCGTCGCGCCGACGGCGCCTGCGCACAGCATCCAGATACCGGTCGACGGTCTGGCTAGCGGGGCCACTGAGATGATCCTTCGAGTTGCACGTAGGGTAGCTTCGACCCGGCTGCGATCGAGAACTCGCGGGGACATCTAGCGTGCCCGCTATCAACCACTTCCATGTTGAATCTCCGTGACCGGGCGCCCGGGGCGCGGCGGAATTCTGTGCCGACTTTGAGCGGGAGGAGAAAACAGCTCCCCAATCGCCCCCACGTGATGAGAGGCCTGGGAGTCGAAAGTGAGATTGCCCCGGAGGGGTATTTCCGGGGCCTACTTCGGGGGATCGGATCGCGGCCCGTCACCGATCGAGGCTCGGGTGTGGAGCGGATTCTGGGCGACCGCGCGGACGCCCGGAATCGCAGTTAGCCGTGGCAAGTCCCATCGTTGCCGGGCCCGTTGTTGTTACCGTTGCCGTCCCAGGAGGAGCAGTGACCCGAGCCGCCGAAAGGGCTCGCGCTGCACGAACCGCCGGTGCCGGCGACGCCCGTAGTGCACGAACCGCCGGAACCTGTCGTGACCGAACAGGCCGTTCCGGCGCCGCTCGTTGAGTGTGTGCTGCAATGGCTCATCATTCCGGAGGAGGAGCACGTGGCCTGTCCCGTCGCGGAGCAGGAAGCCCTGCCGTCAGATCCTGCCACCGAACAATGCGCGGCGAATCCGAACGCCGAGCATGATTGCGTCGAGGTGCCCCCGCCGAGCACGCCCGCCGAGCAGCGCCCTCCAGGCCCGCCGTTCGTCGCATAGGCGCTGCACATCGTGGACATCTCGTTGGCCGAGCACTCGGAGGAACTCGCCGCGCCGCCGTTGCCGACGCTGCAGGTCTCTCCCTGCGAGCCGGTAGAACACCACTCTGCGCCTGGACCCGTCGAACTCGGCAGCGGTTCGGGATCGTTGCCTAAAGCGCCGGGCATCGGCGCGAGCCAGGCGAAGGTCGCGGTTGCCGGCAGCATCGCGACAGTAAGGACACCCTTTGTCGCGGGCCGGTAGTTCGACGCGGTCGTGGCGTAGACGCGGGTGCTGAAGCACTCAAAAGCGACGACGCCAACAATTGCGGCGAATGACAAGTACACAGCAGAATTCACGCGAGAATGCATGGTTGCTCCTAACGAAGCATCGAGACCAGCATGGCTCGCATTCCGACGCATACATCGGCTCGGGCCATGAATCGCGATGGTTCTCTGGAAAGGGAAGGAATGCGGAAGTCGGATCCGACGGCGGTACCGCCGACGCAGAGGCGAGGGTAGGCGCTCGGAACACCATGTCAATGTCCGTTCGGATTTACGTGGCGACATTCCCACAGGCGGGACGAGTTCGTCGGTCGGCGAGCCATTTCGGCCGAGGCCGCAGCCGGATCTGCGCCGCGCTCGCGGGAGGCACTGCTGGGTGTAACGAAACCCCTTCCGCTTCCATGAGCCCACGCACCGCCGGGTATCCGTCCCACCCCGAGCGGCAATGCCATTAGGCTCCAGCGTGTCACCACGCGAAGCACGGCGTCGGCGGTCGGCAGCATGTGGAGGATGGCCGTCGTCGCCAGCCGCGAGACAATGCAGCAGCGAGACTCCCATTCGCGTACAGGCTGGATGGCACGTCATCGTGAGGGGCGAGTCGAATTCAGCAAGACTGACCTGCTCATCCTCTCGCTCGTGATACTTGCATGTGATAGGATGCGGACTCTGCGCCTCATCTGTGGCGCCCAACACACGACCAAGAATATTCATCAGAATCATGGCAAGTTCCAACGCAGACACCCGAGTCTGAAAATTTCCGTGCCACTGACGTCCATTGTAGCAGAATTCACGCAGTTGTTTCGAGCGCATTCTGCGCTATCCACGAGCGCGAGTTTCGTCGGGACCAACGCGATTTCTCCCGCGCTGGGCCGCTCAGTCCAGAATTGCTGACCACCA
>Ga0163148_10004022_pt1 | contig 15685 bp, 9 predicted proteins | sample OliLakLV19MP7P2_FD_148606 | JGI IMG/M metagenome (GOLD analysis project Ga0163148, IMG submission 148606) | Freshwater microbial mat bacterial communities from Lake Vanda, McMurdo Dry Valleys, Antarctica- Oligotrophic Lake LV.19.MP7.P2 | ecosystem: Environmental > Aquatic > Freshwater > Lake >...
AGAGGTCACTATATCAATAGCTGCACAAGCGGCAGCATTGGCTTTTTCAAGAATAAAACTACGTGGAGCTACAAGTCTTAATTCATTAAATCCAAGGTTCATCATAGCTCGGGCAACGGCACCGATGTTTAGACTATCTTGGGGCGATACCAATACTATTGCGAAGTTTGATTGGATGTTTGAATTCATACTTGATAATTAAAAACATATAGTGTTTTTCAAAAGTCTTTGCCGAATCACGAGATATGGCAATAGAGACTATATATTAAGTACCCGATAAATTTTAGCCTACCTAGCCTTGAAGGTATATTCATGGCATTCTCAGGAAGATGTCAACTTCGCAGCTTAACACCCCGTCTGGGACTAAAACCTTAGGTAAATTTGATCTACTGGCCTATCTTCAGATTGCCAGACCTGATCACTGGTTTAAAAACATCTTTGTGATTCCTGGGATTATTCTAGGTTTTTTCTTCTACCCTCACCAGCTTGAGGTCTTCTCTTTTGGAGACATCATTCTCAGTCTGATTGCTACTTGTCTTATCGCTTCTAGCAATTATGTATTAAACGAAATCTTAGATGCCCCATCAGATCTTCACCATCCACTAAAGCATGCTCGGCCAATTCCTTCTGGGCGAGTGAGTTTACCAATTGCTTATTTAGAATGGCTAGTTTTAGCAGCAATTGGCTTTTACATCAGCTTTTCTTTTAGCGTTTATTTAGGTTCTGCCTGTCTGGCACTTTGGATAATGGGAATAGTTTACAATGTTCCCCCTTTAAGAACCAAAGATGTGCCTTATCTAGATGTGCTAAGCGAGTCTGTTAATAATCCTCTACGACTTGCAATAGGTTGGTATGCTACAGGTTTAGGTTCCATTCCACCGCTTTCTGTAATTTTAGCTTATTGGATGTTCGGTGCTTATTTGATGGCGGTTAAGCGCTTTGCTGAATTTAGAACCATCGGAGATCCGGCTTTAGCTGGACAATACAGAAGCTCTTTTAAGTTTTATGATGAAAAGCGGTTACTAATTAGCATCATCTTCTATGTTTCATTATTTGCAATGTTCGCAGCGGTATTTCTCACCCGTTACCGTCTTGAATTACTTCTAGCTGCACCAATTACAGCGTATGCTTTAGCCTACTATCTTGAACTAGGTTTTAGAAAGCATAGTCCTGTGGAACACCCCGAAGGGTTATACAAAGAACCACTGCTGATGTTTATTGTGGCACTCAACGTTCTAGTGGTTGCTGTCCTTTTCTTTGTTGATATTCCGATCATTCAAGATCTGATTCATCCTTGGCATCTGCCACCTCATCCACCACACTAAGCTTGTCTGTGACCTCATACACCTCAATCTGACGAAGTCCCCATACTTTATGTTGAGCACCCTTAGCTACATAAAGTTTAATAGCGGTAGTACGTTCCGGTAAGAAACCAAAAGTTAACTCGGTATATTGGTGTCCGGGGAAACGTGATTTTGATCCTAGTCTGACACGATGCATCAAGCCTTTTGAACCACTAACAATTTCTCTCCACTTACCATTTTGAAGGATCGCAATTTTTACCCTATGGGTATCTTTATAAAAGTGTTTAGCATTGGAGTACAAACGTACAAAATGAATCGTAGTTGGCTTATTAAAATCAATCTGAATCCACGGTTTTCCACCTATCAAAGAACTTTCCCAAAGAGTATCAATTTGACCATCAACTAAATTATTTACGGCTTGAGAGTTGTTATTTGTGGAGACTCTGAAACTTGATGGATTGACAGGAGAAACCGAACGACCGCTTAGAAGACGAAAATTGCGAAAGACTACGAATGCTCCAATGGAGACTTGATCTGCAGTAAGCTGATTTTTCGCTAGTAGACGATTGAAACGTCCGCGCTGAAACACACCGCCACTATCTTTTAATGTAACGTACGCCGCATTCGGATCGGAATCCACCTCCTTAAGTAAGGGAGAAAGTGGCCAACCTGGGAAACGCTCATTAAACGGCTGGGAACAAATAACCTTTCCAGCAGATTCAAATGATATTCGGTAAATCAACCACCATGACCCGTAACAGTGAGTAATATTATTTTCTTCTAAATACTTTAGCAACGGAGTCAGGGCAGGAGTCCGTGGGATTCCATCAGAAAATCGTGGCTTCTCCCAATGTCTCATCACATCAATGGAGTTGTAAACATTTATCAATGCGATTGAGACTACAATAGTCCCGACGATGACCCGTGCGGAAATCCTCTTACTAAATGTATACAGAAACCCCATTAAGAAAGGGAAATACCAAGCTACTGGAAGTAGATACCGATATTTTACTCCGAACCCAGCCAAGGCAGCCAGAACAAGAGAGAGCCAAATCGCTCCGAGAAATATATCGTGCAGCTCTAAGCTCGGCCATATTCTATTGCGTATTAGCTGGATAAAGCGCCAAATTCTCGCGCCTGTTAAAACAATTAATACGACAATAAAAAAATATAGAAACGGTTTTACCAAAAAAGCGAAAGTACCCCACCGAAAATCCATGTCCGGAAAGAGGCAAGGACTAATTCCCAAGGTGATTGGCAAGATCTTAAAAATGATAGGATCCCAGAGTCGAGAAAGCGCTTCGAGAGCAGACACTGTATCAGTCACCTTTTCATAAGCGTTAGGAAGTCTCATAGCCATGAGGTATGGGATCATTCCTAGCAGGAATGATGGCATAAAAAATAAAGTGTTTTTCAATGCTGACTTAAAACTAGTTCCCCAACAGATCGCCATTGCAACCATGGCCACTATCGGCAACGAAAGTAGATGGGTACTGAGTGCCATCCCGGCGGCCAAGCCCATTGGAATTGCCCAAAGATGCTCCTTGCCCTTGTAACGTCCTATCGCAAAAAGAAGTGGCAGGGCCCAAGCAAATGTAATTGTAGTTGTGTACTGTGGAATTATAAACGCAGCCTGTCGCATCAGAAAATAAGTAGATGGTATGAGAATAAGAAGAAGTCCAGGCCAACACTCTTTCAAAGACGAACTGTAGCGATAAATTAAAGCAAAACCAAAGAGAGAGAGGCAACTTATGACGGCTAAAATAAATCGCGCACCAAAGGCATCAGGCGGAAGAAAGTCGACAAAGAGAGAGAGCAGATAAGCTTCTAAAGGAAACTGATAAGGTTGAGTCCAAAATAACAATGGATAATTCCCGTTTGCGATATCTCGGGCCATGAGCATATTAAGTGCTTCATCTGTAATAGTAGGCAGGTGGGTAATGCTTACATTAAAGAATGTCACTCGCAGATAAATTCCAAAAAGCGTAGCTGCAAGCAGAAAGGTTAATCCGCTCCACTTAAGGACTGGAGATATCTTAACATGACTCATTTTCTAATATTCTCGCTGCAGATATAATTAATAAATCTAATAATCTTAAACTACCGGCTCAGGGAATACTCCGCCAGCATCGAGAAAGGTACGCAAGGCGACAACATCGATCACGACAGACTGCTCATCTCTGTATAATAAGAATGGATATTTTTCCTGAGCGATCTCACGCGGAATTCTCTTATAGAAATATTTATCTGCGAAAGGTTTTGTAAGTTCCTTAACTAGCACATCAAATGGAGCAAAATAAGTGGTCGCAGCTAGGGCATCAACATAAAAAGCCCGCCGCTTATAAATAAAATGGGTAATCCCTTCGGGCTCAACTAGCGCTAAAAATTCTTTCGGATCTAGCGCATAATGAGCTTTTAATGAAATCACTATTCGCCGGCTCATCTCTTTATAATATTTATCGTAGAACGGGTGAGCTGTTTCGTTAGTGACAAAGGCACGCCGTTTTCCGAATAACTGAACCCCGTCTATGTGCGAAGGATATCCAGCTATCCGGGCATCTCGTGGTAGACTCTGACTAACCCATGGCCAAAGAGCCCCTCTCACGAATCGAGGCATATTAAAATTAGCATCGCCTGTTAGACCCATTCCGGATCCCCAAGCAACAAGAGAAGTAACTAAAAGAAGTCCAAGCGTGCCTCGAGCTGCTCCACGCAAAATGGTAGAGCCATCTCTCTTTGAAAGTAAACGCCACACTGCTAGAGGAACAAATGTTACAAAAAAGATCGCTAATGGCATCTGAATGTATCGCTGTGGGACAAAGAGATTAAATGCAAATAGTCTAGCTGCCCAATAAGAAAGTAATATTGTGGCTAAGAACATTACGCCTTCAACCCCGAAGGTTGAACGTTTAAATAAAAATCCAGCAAGAAGAGTCGTGATACAAATCGCAATTACTATAGTTGGTATCCAGTCTTCTGCTAGATCACTCGCCCGGGTTAAAGAGGTATTGAATGCCTGAAAACCAAACTCTCGAATCTCTGTCCAGGCTGGCCACAGAGGAACCATTTTAAATCTTCCATTTTCAATTGAGAATTCTGGCATTTGCGTGGCTTGTGAATACGAAACCATCTGGCCTAAATACTCTGGCTTTTGAACCCCGTAGAAAGCTAAAAAAGCAAGCACGGGAATAGCAAACGCAAATTGAACTAGGGGTCTCACAGACTCTGTCCTTGATTCTCGCTGTATCACCCGCCAAAGAAGCACTAAACCGTAGCAGCCGGTCATAAAAAGAGCTGACGGAGCATGAAGCAACCAGGATATAGCCAATAGCAAGATTGTCGATTTGTGGTGTTTTCCTAAGAGGCAGTAAACAAACGTAGCAAGAAGTGGCACCGCCCAACCGCGGGGAACTCCTCCGCTAAGACGCTGCATTGTATTTCGTGTATGTAATAACCAGGTAACGCTAAAACATGCTGGAATAAATCCCGCAGATCTTTGGACAGCAGCAAAGAGAAAACCAACTGCCAAAATTACTTGTATTAACATAATCCAATGCCCGGTCATCACCGGATTATGAGTTAACTGGGTCAGTCCCATTCCAAGCCAATAATGGATTGGTGGGAGGTAATGCTTCATCATGTCAGAGATCATATCAGCAGGTGTAAACACTCCAGGATCGATCACCTCATGAAAGATGAAGGCCTGCTGCAGTGAATCATCATTAGTCCAGCGTGGATCAAACCAACGTCCTTGCAAACTCTGTACGAACATCACAATGTATGCGCTCATGAGCCCAAAAACTATCAAGTTAATTATTGGGGTTGAGCGAGGAGCTGCGAACAAGGTGTCAGTTTCATGTCTAAAAACGACCTGATCTTCATCATCTTCTTGTGTATGAAAGTTTTTATATGGGCGCATGAAAATGACATTCGAATAACAGAGTTAATCAGTTCAAAATAGCATGCTGAAGGAGTAGAATAAACCACCCTTATAGATCCTCAAAAGAATCAGCCTTGCGGAGCATATAAGATCAAATAAATCTCAAAGTGATCTTTGTATAAAGATTCTAATAAACTCCTGATGGGATAAACACTTTTAAGCATTGAATTTTTTGTTCTCTAAGGGCCTGTTGCGAAACTACCTCCGTTACAAGAAAAGAGAGATTTGAGCCGAGACGAGGAAATCGAGAGAGAAAACCACAAGAATATCCATTGGGATATGTTGAGGATTTTCTTTAGATGACTGACGAAGGCGCAGGACTAAGATCTCTTTTTGCAGTAGGAGAGAGTTTCGCAACAGGCCCTTAAAGTACGATCTTTAGGATCGATTTGGCTGTATTTCAGTCTGTATCTCACTCTGTATTTCACTCTCTATTTCACTCTGTTGCTCCATTCTCGTATATGGCAGTAATGACTATCGTAAGTCCAAAAAGAACTTTCCTAAAGAAAATCATTATTTGGACTTAGAATCCCCCGAAGGGATGACTATATGTAAATCTTTTAGGGCCTTTTTTGGAGAATTCATGAAAATTTCTACTCTTGTTCTTTCATTTGGAGTTTTTTTTGCTGCTGCTAGCGTCAGAGCAGACACGATTACCTTAGTTGCAGATGTTTGGTGTCCATATAACTGCGGGACTAAAGATTCTAATCCTGGAATCTTAATTGAAGTTGCCAAATATGCTCTTGGCAAAGCTGGTCATTCAGTTGAATACACGAATGTTCCCTGGGCCAGGGCAATTGAGGATAGTCGGGTTGGAAAATACTCTGGAATTGTTGGAGCATATAAAGAGGATGCCCCCGACTTCGTTTTTCCTGAAAAGGGCATAATGCCATCAAGTAATGATTTCTTTGTTAAGGCTGGCTCAACTTGGAAGTTTGAAAGCATCGCATCTCTTGCCTCTGTAAGTCTTGGTACTATACATGAGTATAGCTATGGGGATGAGATTGATAAGTATATTGAAGCTAATCATAAAGATCCTACAAAAATTCAGATGGGAGCTGGTGACGATGCTTTAGCTAAGAACATTGAAAAACTTTTAGCTGGTAGAATCGGAGCAATGATCGAGGATGCTGCAGTAATGAGTTACCAGTTAAAACAGAGTGGAAAAACCGGACAAATTGTTAAAGCAGGAACTTTTGGTGGGGATGATGTTCATGTTGCCTTCTCTCCTAAAAATCCTAATTCTCAAGCCTATGCAAAACTCATGACTGATGGCTTAAATGAGTTAGTCATCAATGGAGAATTTGAGAAAATTAAAGCAAAATATCAATAGTTTACTCCAATAGGCACTCGCTAAAGAAGCTTAAGTTTAACAAGTCGAGTGCCGACAATTTTCCTTAGTTAGTCATGCTAAGGGAGATTGATACAGTGAGTGTAAAAATTGGAGTAACACACAAAGCCGCAATTATTGTGGCACTTATCTCTTCCACAGTACTGACAGGCTTTGGATATTTTGATTATCAAAAAGAAGCAAGACAGCTGGTTGTAGGAGTTGAGCAGAAGTTGCAACTGACAGTCAATCGAGTTGTCACAATTTCTAGTCCAGCTTTATGGAATCTTGAAGTTGGACAGATCGAATCTACTCTAAGTGCTGAGGCTATCGATCCAGATGTTGATTCAATAGTGGTAAAAGAAGGAAATACTCCGCAAGAATTTAAAATTACAAAATCAGTTTCAAAAAATTTAGGAGAAAGTGTTCTTTCGACAGAAGATCAAAGAATAGGTGTATTTTCAACTTCAAGAGAGGTAAGTTTTCAAGATAAAGTTATTGGTCTTGTTGTTGTGAATTTTAACGACAAGGCATTGAAAGCTAGATTGCAAGAGACACTTTATAGTAAGGTTGTACAAACAATAGTTTTAAATATTTGCATTATATTAACTCTTTTTGTGGCTTTGAGTAGGCTTTTGGTTCGGCCTCTGACAAATGTGATTACAGGATTGTTGCAACAATCTCAGAGATTATCTGAAGGTGCAGAAATACTGAATAGAGATAGTGCTGGTCTAGCAACTGGAGCAACTGAGCAGGCTAAAGCTTTAGAGGCAACTGCACAATCTTTAGAGGAAATATCAACTACGACTGCTTCTACCGTAGAGTCCATCGAAGTTGCTAGATCCCTAGTTGATAAAGCAAAAACTTCAGCTCAGGAGAGTCAAAAACTTGCTGGAGAATTATCTGATGCAATGAAATTGATTGCCATAGCAAGTCAAAGTACATCTGAGATCATTTCGACTATTGAATCGATCGCTTTTCAAACAAATTTATTAGCACTAAACGCTGCAGTTGAAGCAGCAAGAGCAGGTGATGCAGGAAAAGGATTTGCCGTCGTAGCTGAGGAGGTTCGTAGTTTAGCCAAGAGATCGTCTTTGGCAGCTAAGGAGACAACTCATAAAATCGAAGAAGCTCTGCAAGCTACTAGAGGTGGTTTTTCTATGAGTCGTCGTGTTAGCGATGAATTGGGTGGAATCTCATTAAAGGTTATTGAGATTGATGATTTAATGACTAAGGTAGACATCGCTGCTAAAAAGCAACGTCAAGGGATCATGATGATCAAAAATGGAGCTGAGAAGATAATGGGGCTCACTCAAGCGACTGCTGATGGAGCAAGAAGAAGTAACGAGACTGCAATTTCAGTTGAAGGTCAAGCCTCTGCGCTTGAGGTGCAAGTCGATTCACTGAAAACATTGGTGTAGTTTTTACCCGTTTTAAAATGACGAAGCATTATATTTTGTGTCGAGGGACTCTAGTGCCTCATGTACCTTTCTTAGGTCAAAGAACTTATCGGATGCCCCACTACTTAATTTGAAATATCTGACTTAATTGGATCTGAGCCAAGTTCAACTTCTTTGCCATCAAGAATTCCATCTTTATCTGAGTCGGCATCAAAAGGATTGCAACCAAGGGCGATCTCAAGATCGTCTCTTAATCCGTCATCATCCGTATCGCTACTTGAGGGGTTAGTTCCTTCGGAATTTTCGTATTCAGTACTTAAGCCATCTTTATCAGGATCGTTAGGAATACTATTTTTGTCATTTACATTAGTTCCAGAAAGTTTCTCTGCCCCATCCCTCGCTCCGTCCCCATCCGTATCGCCATTGAATGGGTTGCTACCAAGTTGAATTTCAAGATCGTTACTAATGCCATCACCATCATCATCCATTCCTTTTAGTCTTTGGGCCAAAGAAGTAGCCCTGATTCCTTTTGGAAATGATTCTGGATCCTGTGGATCGGTGTTATATTTATTTTCAATAGAATCTGAATAGCCATCTTGATCAGGATCGGAAACTGCTCCTGCAACAAGTTCTTTTGAATCTTTAGATTTTTCATCGCTCCATTGTGCACCCCAGTTTAAGTCTGGATTTGTATTTGTGCCCAGTGCAGCAAGACTTTCAAGTAAAGTATCTCCATTTCTTATTCCATTAGCAGCTAAAGTAGCGGCTGATACAGAAGGGGAGGCAGATGGGCTTGCTGATGGTGTTGGGGTCGGAGTGGCAGTTTCATCTGGAGTCGGAGTTTCATCAGGTGTTGGAGTTTCGTCAGGTGTTGGAGTTTCGTCAGGTGTTGGAGTTTCGTCAGGTGTCGGCGTAGGTGTTGGTGTTGCCTCGGCCGTTGGAGTGACACTGGTTGTAGATCCAAGATCGTAGTTCTCTTGGCAAGCTCTTGTGCCACTTACTAAAGTAGCAAGAAGTACCAAAGAGAATACGAAGAGTATATTTTGGGCAAAACGATCTGTCATATAATTGAACACATCTTATTGGATTGGGCACTTCAATGGAAGATCTAAAAAACGGGGAATAACCTTAATATAGTGTTTTTCAAAAGTCTTTGCCGAATCACAAGATATGTCAATGGAGACTAAGTCAAATCTTGTTTCTTATTAACCTTTCGGGTTAGCTATAATTTTTGAAAATGAAAAACACTATTTATTATCCCTCCGCGGGATTGTAACTTTCAAAAGCCTTTTCTTTTCGGCAAAGACTTTTTGAAAGTTACTATAAAGGGCCTGTTGCAAAACTCTATCCTACTGCGAAAAGCGATCTTTGGCCTGCGACATCGACAGTCTTCGAGAGAAAAGCCTCAACATATCCAGAGGATATGCTTACGGTTTTCTCTCTCGACTTCCTTGTCTCGGCTCAAATTTCACTTTTCTCGTTACGGAGATAGTTTTGCAACAGGCCCATAAAACAAAAAATCACTAATAATTATTATATTGATTGAGACATGTAAAATATCAGAGTCAGATTCGCTTTTGCATCAAAGAAATAGTTATTTAGCACTTGAAGAGACTATATAGTTATCCCAATAAGTAATTGCCGAATACTTTTCTCTTGAAAACCTTCGGTTTACTTAAAACATTTAGTTGGGATAACTGTTTATAAATTATTAAAAGATGAGGGAGTATGACTATGCACCAAAAACAACCTTGCCCCACTTAAATGGCAGCAATTTATTTTTAAGCTTCGTGATTTTATTTTTTAGCTTTATGCGATCATTTCCAGTTTTAAGAATCATTAAATTTTTTGTTGCTTTAAGAGCAGATGAGAGAGATTTTAATTGCATATCAAGTTTATGAGCGATATCGGAATTTGGATTATTGGGTCCGAGGTTTAGAGTTACTGAATTTGAATAGAGAGAACCATTCGAACCTATAAATTTAAGTTGAAAATTATAGATTTCATTTTGCAATGATGAATTTCTTGGAATTCTTAACTTAATTTTCTGGTTACCTTTTTTAATTGTACCTTTTAACTTAGTAGAATTCAGACTTGGAGTAGTAATAAGTACAAATTGACCGTTATTATTGCTTATAATACTAAGGGTGAGCATTTCTCCAGAGGACACTTCTGGATTTTCAATTGTTAAAGATAGATCTGAATCTCCAGGTGTCGGAGAAGGTGATGGATTGGGTGTTTCAGAAGGAGATGGAGAAGGAGACGGTGAAAGATCCGGAGTTTCGTCAATCACATTCAGAGCTACTTGGCAGTCAATTACAAATTGATCAATTGTTTTTTGATACATTTGTCTATTATTAGCATTGTCCATTGCAATAATATTAAGAACATCACTGCTGTTTAGGCCAGAGATAGGGAAAAGAATAAAACCAGGATTATTTGTTAAGTTATTTTGAGTTAAGACAGAGACGGTATTTACTTGAATTTCAATTCTTTTGATAAGTCCAGAATCATCCCAAAAACCAACTTTTAATTCCTCAGGAGCACAGCTTGTAGAATCACTTAAAGCTCCATCAACTGTTGGATGATAATGATCGTCTTTAAACTTCAATCCCAATGCACCAGGATTATCTCGAGGCATATGGTAGTCAATCCATTGACCAAACTTTCTAACCCAACGGGCAGCATCTAGGTTAGATCCATCACAAAGATTTGGATGAGATGTATGACGAAATCCGTAGTTGAGTAGTCCATAATAATCATTTGGATTAGATGGATTTTGTGGATAGCCGTTATTTGGTCCGCCATCCCAATACGGTTTGTATTTGGTTAAATTATTATCTCTTCCATCAGTACGCTCATTTCTTGCGGCCCACCAAGCTGGACTTCCCATCGCTCCTAAAAAGCTTGCAGCGAATCTTTTACCAATTAATTCTCCACGAGCAGAAATTTCATCTGTATATTTTAAGGCTTTTTGAGCCTGTATCGCTTGGGCATGTGGTGTTGGCGTGTTTGAATTATGACAACTGCCACAATATTGATCAAATTTTGGATAGATATCAACACGCCATTCGGGAAGAGTTATAGTTGGATCAGATGATTGAGCCATGAATGGAGTACAAGTAGAATCATATTCAACATATGGTGTTCCGCTAACTAGATTTAGAGCTGAATGTGTATCAGCATGAGTTCCACTGAATTGAATTCCTGCTCCGGGTTTATGATTATGACATCCCCCGCAATCAGTTCTACTTTCTCCTGGTTTGAGGGCGTGCCAACTTCTTACGTCAGTTAATTTCATGCCATAGCGTTTACTAATTAATTGCAAATCAAATGGTATATTTGCAGGAATTATTGCTTTGAACGAGGTGTCAGTTTGACCTTGAATCGAATAAATACCAAGTAATTTCGAAGCCTCTTTTTTATATCCAGTTTGTCCTTCGCCATCTGTGTTAAAACCTGGGCTGTAATCAGAAGATAGGCTTGGTTTATTGCTTGTAATATTTATACTAACACCTAAGACTAGATCCTTATTAATAATAGATTCACAAAAGTTATTTCTATTATTTACATAAGTAAGACCATCGGTATTGTTGATTAATTCATCTCGATCACTTTCAAGTCCGGCTAATGTAGCATTTGGACTAAAAGGAACTGTTCCTTGTTGAAAAGAGTATCCAGTTGAACAGTCAAAAGGTAACCTATCGGTGTTATCAAGGGCAGAAGTTCCAACTTCAGCATATGGCATACCTGCAGAAATATTATTTGAAGGGTTTCGTGCTGTTTCTGAAAATTGCTGTTGTTCATCAGAAGTTCTTTCTTGCCAAGAAATAACCGGCGTTGGCCAAATAAGATTATTTTGCCGAGAGGAATCTCTAACGACAATTCTGATTCCGCTCTCTGAGCTAACATTAACGCTTTCGATGGGATCGAAAGCATTTAGATTTGGTCGAAATCCAATAAATGAACGATAAACATTTCTCTGACACTCAGAAGTTAAAGGGTTGTATTGAGTATGTTTTCCATTCGAGGTGGTGGGAGAGTAACCAAAAAATATTTCATCAGCTTTTCCACAACGCGGAGTTGTAAATTTTCCACGATAAGCTCCCGCCGCAACGATATATTTCGATGGGATATCTGTAGAAATTGCATTACTAGTTAATGGATAAGATCCAACTTGTGCCGGACTAGCTGCATAATATAGATAATTAGCACCATATGTATTTTGACCTGCTTTTGAGAGATCGACTGCCCAAAGGGATCCAAAGCCTTCGTTGTTTTGATTGTAATATCTGTCTGCTACAAGGTAATCTCCAGGCGCAGGACCTTTTGTTTTAACGCAAAAAGAACTTAAGTGAATAAGCTCAGGGTTTGAACCATATCCGATAATTGGATACCACTTGCCAACTGAATCTAGTCCTTGAATTTGCCAGTTTCTTGGATCTTCAGTTGATGCTTGGTAAGAAAATGCGAAACCATTTCTTAAAGGAGAAGGACTTAATGCAGAAGTTGTTGTGTAGTATTGAAACTGTTGCGAGTTTGAAATAGTACCATCACTATTTAAATCTGCGATCATTAAGTTAAAATTATGAGCAGCATCTCCAATACTTGCTTTTCGATTTGATGAGCGCATTCTTTTTTCATCAGAAACATAGAGTAATTTTAATCCCTCAACAGTGCGAATCTCGATTGGATGCATATGCACATTGCCCCATTGATTTGGGCCAGTTGTCGCAGACAGAACTTGATTCATTGCTTTTTTGTCACGATTAGCAATTTGTTGATAACCAGAGCTGTCATTTTGGCGAGTGGTAAGTCGTTGAGCAGCTAGAGTTGCGGGGTCGAGATTAAAATTATTTAATAATGGTTCTAACTTAATGGAATAAAGATCCGCTCCCTTTCGAGATAGACAGTAACCACCTTCATTACAATTCACTTCAAGATTGGCATCATGAAAATAAGAAAAATAAACAGTTTTGCCATCTTCAGATATATTCGGCTCTACGACAGAGCCGTAAGTCAGTGGGCTGGGAGAAGTATCAATAATTGAAGTATGTGCCGCTAATGGAAAAAGTTTTTTGCTTTGTCCATTTGGAAGTAATATCCATAGTTCGTTTCCCGGACTAGGATCATTAGCACTCAAAACGTCAGTTCCGATATTATAATTTCCGACTCGAGTTGGTGCTGTAAAAGATTGTTCAGGGGTATTTTGACTGTTATCGTGATCGTATGAACAGGTCGATGAGGCCTGTACTTGTTCGATTATTGGGGCAGTAACATAGATCATCGGATAAACTGGTAAATAATAGCTAGGATCGTTTGGATGGTTGATGGCACTATCAGGTGTAAAAGCCATAACAACCGATGATAAGAGAGTAGATAAAAGTGTGTAACGAACTACTGAAGAGTACGCATGAAATGGCTGAAGCTTAGTGCTCCAATTAATTGATATAAAATTTAATATATTCAAGATCTTAACGCCTTTCTTGGCATCTACAGGAAAGGCCCTTTCTTAAGCTTGAATACATATAGGCAATTTATATACCTGATTAAGATTCCTTTTGGGGATTTGTTGCGCGATGTGTTGTGGCTCCTATATAACTATAGCCCACAGATCAATTTAAAATAATTTTAGGGTAGGAGTTTTTTTATGGCACATGAATTACCACCATTACCGTACGAGTACACCGCACTTGAGCCTCATATCGATGCTCAAACGATGAAGCTCCATCACGATTTGCACCATGCAGGATACGTTAAGGGCTTAAATACAGCCGAAGATAAACTTGCCGCCGCACGGGAAGGTAATGATTTTTCCCTAGTTAAGCATTGGGAGCGAGAGCTTGCCTTTCACGGAGCTGGCCATTTTCTACACTGCATTTTTTGGCAAAACATGTCCTCTAAAGGTGGCGGTGAAGCTAGTGGAAAATTAGCTGACGCTATTAAGGCCCGCTTTGGTAATTTTAATGCTTTTATGGCTCAATTCAAAGCTGCCGGCACAGCAGTAGAAGGATCTGGTTGGGTACTTTTAACTAAAAACTTGATGACTAAGAATTTGGAAATTTTAACATCCGAGAAGCATCAAGATCTTTCTCAGTGGGTAACAGTTCCTTTATTAGCTTGTGATGTCTGGGAGCATGCTTACTATCTTAAATACCAGAATCGTCGAGCAGAATACGTAGAAGCATTTAGTAAAGTCATTAATTGGAATGATGTTGGCGATCGCTATAATCAGCTTTAATGCATTTAGTTGGGATAACTATTTATTATTCCAATATTATAGAGCCCATTTATACTAAAAATAAGTGGGCTCTTTTTTTATTCTCGCAATAATTTAATCTGAGCTAAGATAATTGAGGTAGCAGTTTCGCAACGTAGAATCCTTTGTCCTAAACTGATCCCCTTAAAGCCAAGTTTTTTAAATTCCTCTCTTTCAAAATCATTCCAGCCAGACTCAGGTCCAATTGCAATTTGACAGGGACTTCCCTTATTAAGTTTGCATATTGAAGATAGCTTGAGGTTTTGATCTAGGGGTGTTGTATCGCAAATAATTGAAGTAGCCGTGGGATCATTATTGATTTGTATTTTTAGATAATCATCAATAAATGCTTTAAAAAATGGATGAACTTTAACAGTAGGTGGGGTTGAGTCACAGCATTGTTCAAGACCCTTAATAAGTTCATACAACAGATCTTCTTGTCGTAAGATATGTGAGCTTAGGTAACTCTTTTCTGAATTCTCACACCGTACAAAATGAAGTTCTGATATACCCAGCACAGTTGCTAAGTGAATAATTTTTTTTTGAGTCTGAGGGCGAGGTATAGCTACAATAAGACTGGTTGGTTCTCTTAGGGGAGGTAGTGAGTTTAAAGAAATTTCAATAATAACTTCTAATTTGTTTGAAGTGGTTATAATGCCTTTGCCAATCTGGCCATAAAGCTGGGCAACTGAGATATTTCTACCAACTTTTAGATCGTGAAGATCTTGAAGATATTTTAGATGTGCACCTTTGATGGTTGCTATTGAACCATTGATTTCTTCTTTAAATATAATTAGGGAGTTCATTACTTAATAGAAGTCAGAAACATGCTCGCCCTTCTGAGGAGAAAAGGCGAGCAGAATCTTTAATACTTAGTGAATACGAGAATAAGTTAATTCCATCATTTTAATTTTTTGATCGGTACTATTTTGAAATGTTTCAAAGCGATATGTGTTTTTATCTAGGAATGTAATTACTTCTTGACTTTGCATTTCTTCTCTTGTCATTGGACAAACCATTGAGGATTCAAGAGTTAGGGAGTTGTCATTAACTGTTTTACCCTCACTCTTCATCATCATTGTGCTCATAGAATCGATCCAGGTTGAAAAGTATTTCTTACCTAGATTGTCATATCCCATTGTTCCTTGTCCTTCGAAGGGTTTACCCATAAATTTACCTTTATACTTTTGATCAAGATAACGTCCACCATAGATCAATTTCGATGAGGCAACTCCAGAGCTAATCTCTGGTTCAGCCGTTGGATCCATCCAAAATTTTGCATTTACTTTCCATTCACCAGCCATTTTACTTAATAGCTTATGTTCGGGTTTTAATTCAGAAGCTTCCACCATATTTTTCTGAATAGTTTCTGGAGATAAGTTAGAGATGGCAGAATTTGTTTTTGTAGAAGCGCAGGCAAGGACAAAAATCGACAATAGAGCAATTAGTATT
>Ga0163148_10004024_pt1 | contig 15681 bp, 8 predicted proteins | sample OliLakLV19MP7P2_FD_148606 | JGI IMG/M metagenome (GOLD analysis project Ga0163148, IMG submission 148606) | Freshwater microbial mat bacterial communities from Lake Vanda, McMurdo Dry Valleys, Antarctica- Oligotrophic Lake LV.19.MP7.P2 | ecosystem: Environmental > Aquatic > Freshwater > Lake >...
TGGTATTGGAACCAGCATTGGTTGTTGCTCGTGCCATAGAAGCTGACTTGTCTGGTTTTCCGGCTGATTTGACGTAGGAAATGGCTTGATCGCGGGAATTGCTGCTACTGCCTCCTCCTTTGGCCGCTCTGGAGGCTCTGGAATCCAATATCGCTTCTTGACGTTGTAATTGTAAATTATTGCGGTGCTGCATAGAGATACCAATAGCAATGGCAACGACGGCGACTGTGGCCGCCCCGCCCAAGACCAACAGTTGTTTTCGTCGTTTCTTTTGCCGCACATTTTCGTTGACGCCTGGGCCAAAGCCCATTGCTACATACGCCTTGGGCCATTTGAGCTGCTTTGCAAGTTGTTGTACCGTCTCGGGGGTATCCTGTCCCGATTCCTCAAGATTGTCCGCCTCGTCGTTATCCATGATTGTTTTCGCTTCTTTGCAAGCAGTCGATTTAGAGGTACCATCATCGTCGTTTTCTTTGGGAGCAGCGGCATTGGACCGATTCCTCAATTCGCTCAACGCACGTCGATCTTTTCGAGTTTTGGGCGACAATCCTTGCCGTTCTCTTGTTCGTTGTTTGAGCACCCAGTCTGCTTTGGCTGATCTCGCCAATGCCCAGGCAGGCGGTGCATGAAAAAGGGAAATATTGGGATACATTTTCAGTATGGGTTCTGCTTGCACGGGATCAAAATACCGCGTGGCAAGGTCGAGCAATTTGCGGGGTGGGACACGGCGCATAAACGAAATCGCTGTATCAATGAGGTCTTGAAATGGTACATGTGCAGGAATTCCCATGCTGACAACTTGCGCATGTCCTTCGGTCAGGATTAAATCTTCTCGGTGCATCATTCCTTCGTTTCCACTCAATAAGGATACTTCTCTGCCCCGAGTTGTGGATCCCTTATCACTCGAGGATAAATGACTGGCCATGTCGGAATCCAAACTAATCGAAGTTGTTTCACCATCTCCAATTTCTTCATCATCACTGACATATCCATCTCCGACACGGTACTTCCATCCCACCATGCTAGAGTTTTTGGGCAATCCACTAAGTGCATGATGCAATTCGGCGAATTCACACGGTGTGGATAGAATTTCTTGTCGATTGGACGGATGGCACAGCATGGCCACACTGAGATAAATGGGCATGAGTGGATGTGACACAAGGAAGCAATCGAAAAGTCTCTTGACGAGTGCTGTATCTCGAATGTCATGACTAAACCAGGTCAACATCCAACTGAGGGCAAAAAAGGGTTCCATTCCACAGGCGTACAAATGAGCATGAACTTCGGGATCCATAATGCGCAACAATGGGAAAAGGACCATTCTGAGAGCCGTCTGCAGTTGCAAAAAATTGGATCTCATGGGTTCTCGAAAATGAGACAAGGATACATGATAGAGTACTTTGGAGGACAATTCGAGTCCCATAGTGGCAGCCTGTGCTGCAGCTGTTGTTGTGGACATCGATTCATCCGTCGCATGATGTTGTTGTTGTGAGCCGGTACCGGTAGTTGCGGAAATATGCCGTTGTAGTTGTTGCTGTTCTTTTTGCTGTTGCATGGCTTTGATGGAGGCACCCCCCAGGGCAGCCAAAAAGATGCTGGCGACATCATGATATCCTTGATAATAACACAAACGATCTTCTCCATCCCCCGTCAAAGTCAAGGCTAATACTTCTTCCGGGTCTTGTTCTTCCGACATGGCCAAAGTCAAATTGATCAAATCGCCAAGACGCCGTTGTTTGCGTCGCAAAATACGTGAAATCTTTTTCCGATTTTTGTTGAGCATGATGCGACGTCGGGTCCGTTGACCACCCGTCAACAAGTGCCACGTACATCGTGTGACATCGCGTTCAACTTGTTCGGCATCTTGGCATGTAATAATCACCATGTCCCGATGGGTGTTGTTTTTGAATTGGTTTGTCTCACTATCAAAGGACGCCAACGACGTGGTATCGTCTGGTTGCATGGCGGCCGCCGCAGCTGTATCATGTTGATCAAAGGGTCCCCCCGTAAAGGCGGTGTGGTTGTTTTCATTGGGACTTTGACTTCCTACATTCTTCAAAACATTCTTACGGGGAGTCGCAGAATCATTACTACCGTTTGGATCGTGTTTACGGGGTGGTGAAGAGACAGCAATCACTTTGGTTTTGTCAACATTATGTTGATTGTCTTCTTCAAAGGATCGCGTTAAACCGACCAATTTGGGCCACGCTCGGCGGCGGAGTGTGTCTGATATGATATACGTGTTTTTATTATGATTGATGGAAGATCAAGCAAGGAAGAAGTAAATAATGGTGAGGCAAGTTGGGGGACACGATGATATCAGTGCAGGTAGTACATAGTACTGCTCAAGTACTAACAAGATTGCACTCCTCAGGTGCCGCACACAGTCATTGCACTGCACTGCACTGCACCAATCAACTCTACTACAAATATATATATATATATATATACTGAACACACAAGCACGGCTTTCTTACCGTTGACAAGACCGCCTTCTGTGAGTGCCAATTCTCGTAATCTCCAGAGATCCACATCGGGTTCCAACAAGACCAAATTGATCTCTTCTGCTTTTTCACGCATCAGCGCTTGCTTGGAATGAGGATTCGACGGCGAGGATGGGGGACCCAACTTCATGGTGCTAGCTAGACTAGTACTGGAGCAGTGGAGGGTGGGTGGATGGTAACGATCGTTGTTGTTGATGTTGTTGTTGTGGGTTCAGACAGAGACAAGGTGACGTGATCAAGGCTGCTCTACGAATACTACAGAATTTTGCTAGGAAACAACTACGGCGCCCAAGCTAATAGGTAACTGCCCTTGGCCTAAAGTAATTGTACTGTACTGTTGATGAGGATCGATCGCTTATTAATATAAATCAAGAAATGAGACCAACGTGGTGTGTTGTGACCAAGCTGTGTATGGAGGGTTAGGTTCAAGTTCTACAGTGGATGCTGCGTAGCCTTGGTATGCCCGGGCATAATAAATCTATCTGTGTATGACTCGCTGTGTTTTGATTTGTTGGGAGTGTTTTCGGCGCAGGGGAAAATTCCACCAATAAAAAGTCGGAGAGTCAGCCGTGAACGAAGAGGAAGAAATTCAAAACATTCCCGTTTTTACCTGCAATTGAATTTGAATGTTCCCAACTTTCCTTAGTGACATCCGTGATTCAGAGCGTGACTGATATGCGAACCTTCCCCATCACAACCACCAAAAAACACAACGCTCAACGAACAATCATCGATCGAGAATCCATGTCTTGAGCTGAGTGAGCTCGAGAGAAGACAACCCCGACGCAGTGACAAATAAATTGAAGTGTAGCATCGTAGAGAGATCGAGGAAAAGAGAAGCTTCGAGAGATCATTGATTCATTCATTATCTACTAGCTAGCTAGCTGCATCGTCTTGGTGATACAATATAGCAACAAAGCATAGAAAGCAAGATCGAACATTCTACAACAATTAATCAATCCAACAGAAAACTTCGAAAGATCCAACTAACTCTACAATTACAGCACGATCCATAGTCGATACTCTTATTGAGAAGGAAAGCACAGCTTGTTGATTCATTTTAATTCCATAATAAGAATATCAAATAATGGGTGGCGCACAATCCCACTTTGGCAGCACGGACTGGGACCAAGCAGATGGCGGTGTCAAGGACGCTACACAAACATTTGACGGAGCCAAACCGACAGAATCACATGCACTGTTTACGCTTATTAAAAACAAATCTCCCGTCAACCAACGCGACTATATCATGAGCAATGAAGACGATGACATGCTGTACACCACAGCAGCCATCCAAGGAACTACCAAAGACTTTGATCTCATGACGGGAGGGACAACAGCTACCAAACTCTTTCATATACACACAGACCCTTCCGATCACGCCAAATGGATTATTTATTCGTACAAAGCTACCTTTGAAGGACAGACGCCGGCAACCAATACTCAAAACATTAAAGTGGAAGAACCACTCTTCGCCAAGGCCGTAGTCACCATTGCCTGGGATAAGTATCATGGAGTCATTAGTCTCTACGAAGCAGCGCCTGATAATTCCACGACCGAAGGAACCGTGTCCAACGATCACTTGATTCGCATTGAAGAAATCAAAAGCATCACACCACAGTTTCAAAGCTTTTTGCCGGCCATGGGATTGTTGCATCCCAAGTTGTGTGGCTACTGGGTTCGTGAATACACTCCCAAAACGGATCGAACCAAAATGCACTTGGCCAAGGGGACCGATATTGCCCTGCACTGTATCTTGGCTGTCATTACCAATTTGCTTCGTTTGGAACGTCAAGCCGACTCTTCGTGATGAGTTGACTTGACTTTCTTCACTTACTTGTTGATGGATGGAAGCAACTCACTCTTCCACCGTTACTATGATTAGGACTTCTTTCATATAATGTTTGAGCGCCAGAGGCGGAAAGATCTTGGAATGTAGAAAGAACTCAGTTGCATCCTGCAATTCAACTACCTCCAAACGGTTGTTGATATTGTTGGATGCAAAATTTGTGTTGAAAATTGTGATGGATATTTAAAATCCAAATACTACCAGTACAGTATGACTTGTGACCAAACCAGAACAATTCACCAGTTTGTGGGTCTGCCTTTCCTATCTATTTTTTAAATGTTAAAAAAGAATGGTAGCATTTATTGGCATGCATGCATCTCTGTGAGTATGGGCTGCACTTCTTTCAAGTGCATGGATGTAAACATGTATTCCATTGCTGACTGTTTGTATGTATGACTTGTAGGCACGTACCTATGGCCCATTGATCCAATGTGATTCGACGGATCTATCGTCACAAATAATGGCACCATCCACAGTATCATTGTCATCATCTACTTGAATCACCGAACATATACCACTAGTAGCAGTGTTTGATGACGGCGGTGTATTGGTTTTCGTTGCAGTCGTCGGACTTCCTAGTTCGACACTGACCACATATTTTGGCTTGAAATGAGACGGACTAAAATTGACACGAAGGGTTCTGGAAAAAGCATGCAACTTGAAATCCAGGCCATAAAGGCTCCGAATATGATCCGTATTAGGAGGCTGTCGCATGTTAGTTGTCAAGCTATGTGTTGTACGTTCTGTTCTGTTTGTGGGGGTATCTTTGTGGATGGTTTTTTGCGCATCAACAAGGGTAGAAGTTTAGTGGGATACATGCTTGTGACCTCGAAAACCTTTTTACAAGCCATCGACCGTGGTTCGTGCGTAGCGATTCAAAAATTAGCGTGCGACGACCGCTGAAGGTGCGCGCGCGTCATCCAGCGGCGAGCTAATATTATTTATTTCACGGTATTTAGAGAGCGAGCGACCGTCTTCCGCAAGGCATAGCCCTAGCCTTACCTAAACAGTAGCCTCCTAGTTTTGTTTCAGACTCCGGTCGCTCCCTCGCTCGAGTGCTCGACACTCACGCACTCAGGATTTTCCGTTTCAAACGCAACAACGATGCCATGAAGTTTCATCCCTTCCCCAGAGTTGTGGCTATCGTATTTAATTACCTCATTTGAAATCAATCGCCCCTCATAGATAGCCAGCTACTAGTAGTATATCACTTGTCGGGCTGACTACGCCACGAAGGACCGAAATTTAAGCTTGTCGTTGCTACCAAATGTTGTCTGAAACAGGCGAAATTCTTATTGGTTGATTCATTCATTCGCTAGTTTTGAAAATAAACGATAGCACTGACTGTGGCATCAAGGGCGTCATCTCACTCACTGACTGACTGATAGCTAGCGACCATGGAGACCAGGAATCAGAAGCCGGAAAAATCGGCAGCATCCGGAACAGGTGGATCGCCTTGGCAATACGAATGGAAACAACCTCAATGGCACGTCGTCCAAGATGGCGAAGAATCCACTTCGTATCAATCCACCTTTGAAGACGTACGCGAAGGAATTACCCTTTGTATGACATCGGCGCATGTATCCCACGAAGAACTCCCAGAAGCTCTTCGTCTGGACAGAAGTGACGTTGAAAACAATACTACAATTGATGAAGAGAATGACGACAAGAGCACAGCAACGGACAGCGACAACCAGCAAAAGAAAAAGGCTGCTAATGCTAGTGCTACTGATCCGTGGAGTTCTCTCGTCTTGACCGTCACAGTGGTGGCATCCCCCTTTTGCACATCGCACGATGACTTTCCATCGTCGTCGTCCTCCAGCTACAATGAAAGCAGTGCCAGTTCTACAATTTCCAGCGTCGCCGGGGATTTAGTACCTAGTGGAGACTTGTTGGTACTGGAAATTGTGCGACAACCAGGTCCAAATGGGCTGGATGCATCTTCCAAGCAGAATGGTGATTCTTCTCGCGGGGGTGAAAATGACGACGACGAAGAAGAAACCAAAAACGACGAAGAGAACCCCACAGCAGCAGAGCCGCAGCGGATCTTGTGGAAAGTTCTACGCTGGCCGGGAGTGGCGTTACAAGAAAATCTTGCACGAACTGCCAATCAAGACGACGACGAAAACAATCAGCCTTCGTGGCGCCAATTTCTTCCCGGATGGCTGGGTGGAACTCCACGATCGTCCCAAAGGTCCTTTGACAATTTGAATAATGATGGTACTGCAATTGGGGTCGTCGCGGCATGCCTTTGTCGACGACTCATGGACGAGGATATAAAACAAGCCGAAGCATTCGACGCCTTGGATACCATGACGTTTCTAAGTTTGGGGATGGACCCCGAAGTCGGCAACCACCAATCGGCATCGAAGGCACAATCCGAAGGGGCGGGCGATGACAATGATGCTGACACGAGCAGCGAAAATCTTGAGCAGAAAGACCAAGACGTGGATGTTTCGACACCCGTTCCAGACTTGGTCTTAGCCTGCTTGTGTAGTGATGGGAGCATTCATGTGTACTCGCCGTGGAAATTGCTCGAACGATCCTTGACGGCAAAGGCAGACTTGAAAAAGAAAGAACAAGATGATGCTTTTCACAACTCCATGTCGGCCTTCTTGTTGGGAGATTATGTTTTTGAACAGTTGCAAAGCAACATTTGGCCATTGAGTCAGCCAGAATCCACCATCAAACTGACAGTACCAATTCGAAAGAAGGGAAATACAAATCATTTACAAGATTCCTCCACTACGGCTGGCCCGTCCAGTGAAGAAGCTGGTGGCAAGGCAGAAGGAGGGAAGGTTTCCTTGTGGGACAAGGAGCTGTGGAATCCTAATGTTGATCCATTTACCGCAATCTACCGCACAGTAAACAACGTCCCGACTCATTGCATTTCAGCTTTTGAGTATATCGTCATAGCTGGACGAGGCAGACGCGTTAAGCGGAGGGGAGACGGCAGTTCGAGGAAGGGGGGTCGGTCTGCTTTCTTGCAAGGTGGCTTTCTTACACTGCTGTCGCTGCGCCACTTTTCAGAAATTCGCACTCTTTATCTTCCATTTAGCCCAACAAGTCTTTCTCCTTTTATATGGGGTGGCATGAAATTTGTATTTGTCATCGGTGATAGAGGGATTGCAGTGGCCATTCGCATTGATATATCCATGCATAACAGCGTTGTGTGCGGGGAGGCTCCAAAGGCGGCCTCGCACGATCCCAATGACCCAATTATCCCTACAGTTAGCTCTGATCATAGTCTCCTATCACATCAATCGACACTCAGTGCCACAACAGAACGAGAAAAACAAAAGAAACCACGCTGTTTCATTCACCGATTTCAAATCCTACCTGTTATCCTGCCGGATACTATTACCGACGAAACCGAGGCGATATCCATTGCAATTGCCAGCTTGTTTGGTTCCTCTCCATTCACGTCCCCCCCGAGTATGGCTTTGGTTTGCCGCAATCCCACCAAAAGTAATGTCATTGTCATGCGGAGGACGCTGGAATCTGTTGATTACGTTCGTCCAACGTTGACTGCACCGTCTTGCAGGCTTTTTCGAGGATATCGGCGTTCCAGAGATCGCAGAATTTTGGCCATAGACACTGCTTTCGATCCGAGACACGTAGCTCAAATTAAGGCATCGCCGGCGGAAGGAACAGCGGACGCGCCCTCTCCAGCGCTGGGAATTGCGTCGCCTCCATGGTGCTACGTTGGGCAGGTAAGCGCGAAAACAAGAAATTTTCACTGCTTGGATAATTTGCTTGTGTCTCCCTCACCTCGGCTCTTGTTCATTGTAGGGATGGAGCTTGCTCGGAAGCATGGGGCATACATATTTTATTTGCTGGGATGGAGCAACTGCAGGACTTGGAGCTTACGTACAAGTGCTCAGCCCGACGGGAGATTGCACTAGTGGCTTGATTTGCGACATACTTCCGATCAATCCCTACACAACACGAATACTCGACCAGAATTATAGGGAGGGTCTGGACTTGCCGTTTACTCAGGATACAATACGAGACAGTAAACTTCGGCGAGTTATTAGTGAGGAACGCAGCAAACAAAGCATTGAAGACAGCAATACCGACCCATCAGATAGTGAGACGGACGATGTCGTGAGAGAGGCAATTCGCAGCATTTCCGTGCTCGAATATAAAGAGAATGCCATTGGTTCAAGCAACCGCAAGGTACAGAACTATTCGCACCGCGAGAAGTCCATCCGGCTGCTCCGAAAATGCCCAATATGGTCGCAGCTTGATGGTACCAGGAAGCATAGGATTCGCTTGGAAGGACGTGGTAAGCACTGCAACTGCAGAGGTGTGTAGTGCTGGTTGCATTTGGTGCCGATATTCTGGACTAATGATCCCTGTTTGTAATCTTCCACAAATTATGGCTTGCAGTGCCTGCTGTCAACGTCAGGCTGCAAAATGACGCTAGTATTCCTCTAATGTTGTCGGTACGACGCATCTGTGCAGAAAATGGAGTTGCTACCCCATTCTATCAAATTCTTTCGTGGTTATCAAATAAAAAAGATTATTTCACGGCAGCATCAATTGCTCTGGATCTTTTGCGCGATGCTGGCACTCTCGGACGTCTCTGGAGGTCATTCGATAGGATTGACGAAGATGATGAAAGGACAAGGTTGGAGGGCTTACTGGATGGAATATTGCCCATACAAGACGACAACATCAACAACAGCAATGTCGATTCAAATATACCGTCGACAATTATGCAGCTGGCTGATATGACTGTTGGCTGCCTCACTAGGGGTGGCTTCCCTATGTCGTCTACTCTCGAATATTTTGTGCAGCAAGATCACAATTACGATGTAGGCAGAACTTGCTTAGTACTTGCGGCGGCAACAGCACAAGCAATATCCGGCGATGAAGCTGAAGTGTCTGTGATGGGGGATGGTTACGAACCACCAGAAGATCAAGTTGAGCGTATTCAAGACATCTTGTGGCCAGTGCGGTGTCTACTTCAAGTTGGCGTCTCACGCAACAAGCTTATGCATGCTCTAGCACTAATAAATGCTGCAATCCCTGACGAGCTAAGGCGGAAAAGGCACCACAACAGCGTTGATTCTATGGAGCTTTGCAAAGCTCTTGTGAAACTCATAATTCGGTCATCCAAAGATGCCATTTCGCTTCTTCTTGATATTGTTGATGAACACGAAAGGAAGCGATTCTGGTACTCCCTGGATCACGATACGCAATTGGAGCTTGCACTTGTATTCATCGCAAACGATGGCACAGGGGAGTGTCCTTTCCTTTTGCAACTGGAAGTCCGATCATGGGCCATGCACTATCTGCAAACGTGTCTACAAGAAGTTGCCTCAAGCGGTGGTCGAGGTCTCGCCGAGGTGCCAACAGAGTGGTTAAAAAATCTTTGCTCGGCATGCCTTGTTAACGCGCGATGTGATCTTAGCGGCTTATTGGTTCGACCGGATGATGAAGCCAAAACTGAGTCCAGGGATGATGGATTGACAGAACATGCACGCGATCTGACAGTTACTCGAGAGGCATTGATTGCAGGACATAATTCTGGGAGTCTTGATTACAACCTCTTGGTTCCTGCATTGTTGCTGTTGAATATCCGCGACTCCAAGTGGTGCGATGACAGCTGGGTTTCTACCCAATCGATTCTCAATGCGGCGTGTAATTTGGCTGGCCGTGTTACGGCAGAAGAGCCGCTATTCGCATTCGATAGCAGCACTCTCATGAGGGAGTGTTTCCTTGCAGAGAATATTAGCGCAGGGGCTAATTTGGTCGGAGGTAAAAACGGTTTAATTTTGGAATGCTGTTCCATTCTGATGGATTGTAGTGACATGTCGATGGAAGATGCCGAACATTTTTTGACCCAAGATACCATGAAATCGCAATCCACAGATAATGGCTCTTCAGAAACAGAGAAAGTTGCTGATGAGTTTGTGTTGGGATATGGACATCAGCAGGTGCTGTGGCTGCTGGACCAGCACCTGCTACAAGTGAAAACCTACGGAGAATTTGATTCCCCTCCGGCACGTGGAAAGGTGGATCCGGTCTTCGCTGCTCGAGTCTGTCTACGAACCTGGTACAGTATTACTAGGGCTCACTTATCTAGCGCCTCGGGGTGGCTGGCCATGTGGCTTCGGCAACAACTTGGAATCGATGACGAACGTGTCAGCAATAAGCGATTACCATGTTCTGCGCTTAGCCGGGTGTTACTTTGGCATGCTGGCTCCAAAGACGAGGGGGTGGTACTTGCCGAGCAGTTAGAGTTGGAGACCAGGTTCCTTGTTCAGCTCTCACAGGCATGTTGGAGTCTAGTGGAAGCAGTTCCACCGTCATTTGCCGACGAACTCTTACAGCAAGATGCCGCGGATGGCCCAAACCTGAAACGGACTACCACTTCAGACAGCTATGTTTCAAGAAAATAAATAAGCTGTACATGCTACATTTCTATAATCGACTTTGTGGCTTCTTCGTCTCTCTTTGGCATAAAATGTGGATATGATCTATTTCTGGCAAGCTCTTCAAATGCGGTGGATTCCGCCAGTGAATCATGTCCTTTATGTCACCCAATTTCTCGCAGAGATCTTGTCGAGCTTCTTCAATCTCGGATTCTGTGATAATGTCCCCTCCAATTTTCCAAAGTAGGTAATGAAATATTCCTTCATCTGTGTAATAGGGAAAATCATTCAAAACAAGGACCTTTTGTATTTCCTTTACTTCTGAGAGGGGTGGATACGCTTCGTAAACATCATGGTTCTTGTCATGTTGCTTTACCAACCGTTTTTCAAATCCAAATTTGCTACATAGAATATGATCGTAGACACTCTTCCATTCACACTTAAGCTTGCGCATATAAGTTTGATATTCAATTTCTTGTGCAACGCTTCTCGACAACCTAGCAAGGTTATTTTCCTTTAAAATAAGAGTTTTCAATTCCTTCCACGTCATTGGCTCGGTTCGATACCCATACTGTCGCTCGGGCAAAACAATATCATTGCCGTGGTCGGCAGGCTTGTTGTTGTCGTCTGTCTCTGAAAATGACAAAGCCGATGACCTGGAAGACGTCGTACGAGTGCCACTTCTATTGTCGCCCTCCTGTCTAGCGTTTCCAGAAGAAAATGATTCTGGCAAAAACGCCACCGCCTTGCACAAGTGGAATGATCGTTGGCCCGGAAAGAATAAGGATCGAGCTTGAACTGCCTGCCGTGGAAGCGACAACATGATGACCAAAATGGAAAAAAATGGACGCCTCATTCCAAAACTTGCAATGCGAGTCGAGTCGAGTTGAGCTAAAGTGTAGTGCAATGTGGTAGTCGCCTTGCTCCTATGAAGCAGAAAATACTGTATAGCACAACACCAAGTTTTCAATGATGGTTGAAATTGAATGGTAAGTTGTGCCAGTTGAGTGTTGGGCCAATATCGTACTCTGTTTTGGCCGACAGGTCGAAAACACCTCCATGGAAAATCAAAAAATGATTGATTTTATCTGGGTGGTGGATCTTTGCGATCTTTGTCTCTCTTGGCGCACACTGTCTCCCACCTATGTACCGCTAGAGTTCGCATTACAACATGTCTTTTCTCGGACTTGGCTTCACAATTTTATAAGAAGTTGTTGACATCATCATTCATTGCACGAAAGTCATTCATTGAAGATTGATTGATGGACAATCTATCGCGAGAAACCATTGTAAATTAATGACGAGATTCACAAATGGATGTCGTGTCGGGTTGGGGCCATACTTTAGTCTTCTAAAGTTCAAATTCCAAATCATCGGCTATTGGTGATCAGTCACAGGAAACACTAATGGTATCATTGCACCTTCCATACCACAATATCAAGCATAGGCCTATATATCTATATTTCAAAGACTGCAATAATGAGACGTAATTTCGGTTTGATTTTCTTGGTATTGTTGAGAGCTCCATCGTGTCGTGCCTTTCTGTTGTCCTCGTGTCCTGCTTGTCAATATCGCAGCCAAATCTCTGGCACATTTAGAATAGATGCACTGACCAATCAAGAGGATGAGGCAAATGATGATGAGAGCCCCCAAGAAAAATCATCCTCCTCCCTGCCTTTTGCCACCTATCCCATGCTACAATGGAATTTAACAAGCCTGCTGAATGTCAACAACAGCCCTTCTGACAAAAATATCCATCTTCTTCGAAAAGTCTATCAAGATGCAGTGCAAGCTTTCCAAGATACTACCGAAGAAATTATGGCCATGGATTACCCAACCGACCAACCCGATCCATCATTATCATTGCAGCCAGTCCAGATATTTATTCAATCCTATTCTCATGATCGAGGTCACGATGGGAGGTTTGCTATACCACCACAGAGGCAACAACAACAAGATGGTGCAGCTAGCCCCAAGAAGGATTGTGATCGTAATGTTTTTTATTCCATGCCGGGCAATCTGGCATTTTCTATGGAACACCCACTTTCATATATTCGAGACACTCTTTCCTATCGACCATTGGTTTCGCCATCAGAACAGCAGCAGCAGCCTCCCAACCACAAATCGAAAAAAGAAGAAGAGGTAGTGGTTGTCCTGCCGGGTCTGCATACCCCGATTCAATCCGCTTGGGACCAACTCCAGTTTCTGTCCAATGTCATGGATGGAATGCCCATGGCACTCCTTCAGGTTGGTAGTTTTGCTTGTCACCAGAGTGGTACTTCACCATCAACCACATCAACACCAACACCACCAACAGCAGCAAACTCTACTGTGCTGATAAATTTGACACCCGATGCTTTGGATGAATTGCGGTCCTTGGATTTGATTCTCGAGCCAGAATCAACTCCATCGTCATCATCATCATCATCCGAAGAGTATTTCCGCATTGGCCTTGGAGACTTGGATCTAATGCGACCCTTGTTGGCCAATACCCAAATTATCATTGACAATCCACAACTACTACTACAAGTAGAAGACCTCTTGGTGGTAGAGGCCTTGGTCAAGTTACTGGATGTTGCTGTCGACTCGGTACGGACGCCAACATCACAAGAAGAAGATGATCCACACCTTGTATTATTTTGTTCCAGTATCAATGCGCACCTTGTGGCCTCGGCCATTCAGAGATGGAAATACTTGGCCATCACACCCTTGTCTTCGAATAACGAGCTTCGATGTGCGACTGCACTTACTCAAGAGCAAGCTGAAGCGCTGTTACGAGAAGCTGTAACGATTGTCACTCTCAATTCATTATGTCAAACCTTTCCGGATGGTCCAGCATACATCCATATTTCCATGCACGATGACCAGTTGGCAAAGCAATTTGGAATTCGTCGTCGCGACCATACTTCTACTACAGACCATAATGATGGAGGAGGCCAAGATGCACTGATCCTTCGCGCTATTTCTCCGTATAGGCCTCACCACATTACAGACGATGGCATTGACGAGCAATCAACCAATCAACTGTATTATAGCAACGATGCCCACAATATTTGTGCCTGCGCCATCCAATTTCTCTACTTGACGTTACGGATCAATGGTCTAACAACGCTTCGAGAACTCTATCATGCCGGATGTCAACCGACACCCAAGCTCGACATTAAACCGTCGCTTTATGCGCTAACCTATGATGCTGCGATTGGAAATCTTGAAATGCCACAAGATGAATTGCTGCTGGCAACGATTCAAGCTACAGGAGCCGAGCGTTGGTTGTGGTGGCCAATCCACAGCAGCGATGCGGAAGATGACGATGACTCGCCATTGCCGGATGCACTGTATGCCCTAGCAACCATGGAGGAACATTTTGGGTATGGTGCCTACGAGGAGATCTGGGAGGCTTGTAGGTAGTGGAGGGCGAGGAGGCGTACAAGTTTGTGATTACTCTTCTGACCTTGGCGGAATGTGGATCCCCAAACAGGCTTCGAGGGCAGAGTCTGAGATCTTGATAAATTCAGAAAAAACATCAATCCAAAACCTTCAATTAACTACTTCAAGGACTGTGAAACCACCAGGGGTGACAATCACTTCTAAGGAAAAGCATGCCCTGTTGAGGAACGTCATTGCCTTCAAGGCCAAGCCAGCAGGTGTCGGTGGACAAGACGCGGTCATCGGTCGAGTGAGAAGTGAGGTAGATGCCTACGAGGACAGCAGTAAGGAATTATGCAGTACGCTTCCATTGGGATCTTGCACCAGTGTGCAGCCATATGATTTATATCCATGGCCCTTCAGAGCCGCAGATTACGAAATAACGAAATTATGCTTCTATTTCAGCTTTCTTTACTATTTAATAATTATTGTTTCGTTCATTCAAACATCTGAGAGACATGAAAGTACATTTCGACCGCCCTTTTACCTGTTGATCGCCCTTTCACTGCTTTTACACGTAGTTCAACCCTTTGCAACGCGCGAATACTTACTAAAACATGCGAGCAAGGACGGCATCAGCAGCATCTTCGCATTCTTCTGGGAAGGTTCGTTTGGCCGCTTCCAGGAGAGGCGCAGTCTGCGATCGGTGAAGCTCCGGCAAGTTTGCGTTGGGGAATTCTGTGAGTTCGAAGAGTGCCTTACACCCATGTTGCTGGACTCCCACCGATTGAGGATGAGCTGCAATGGCGTTGACAATGGCAGTCAGACCGCTTACGCTAGCGACAATTGTAGCCCTCTCCGCCCCTCCGTAGTGAACAATGGACGCGATGGCCCCACAGGCTTCCTCTTGCACACCCGAATCGCCAACATGAGCCTGCATCGCACCGACAATAGCTGCCACGGCTCCCGAAGCCACAAAACTGACTTCCCTTTTACCATCAGCTTGTGCCAGCAATCTGAGTGCATGGCAAGCCTTTTCTTGCACAATGACTTCATTAGGATGGGCCTTCATGGCATTGACTACGGCAGCCACGGCGGAAAGGCTTATTCGAAGGATCGAGTCTTCCTCTGCTGCTTTGGACAGTTTACCAATGGCCACACAGCCCAGCATTTGTACTCCAGCGTCCTCTGTGACAACAAACAGGAAGTATCAAGATGAGAGTGAGTTAGATATATATTTCTCTACCGAGAGAGAGAGAGAGGTAGCTATCTTGTGTTTTCAAACAAATAAAAGTATGCTTACCTTCATGAGCCCACATGCTGGTCGACACTTCAGCAACATCGACATCATCCTGTTGTACCAGCATGATAGCATCGTGCTGTTCATCCTTGATGACCGTGTCCTTCATTCGAGGTGTTGTGTTGGTGTCAGGCATCACGTCATCGTCGTCCTTTTTTTCAGATTCATCATCGTCCACCGTGCTCAAAATCCGTCTTAAATTCGGGTGAGGTTCCAAGTCGGTTTGTTCCAATGCTTGGGGAAAGGCATCGTAGAGGCTCTTGATACCACCACCAATCC
>Ga0163148_10004025_pt1 | contig 15673 bp, 11 predicted proteins | sample OliLakLV19MP7P2_FD_148606 | JGI IMG/M metagenome (GOLD analysis project Ga0163148, IMG submission 148606) | Freshwater microbial mat bacterial communities from Lake Vanda, McMurdo Dry Valleys, Antarctica- Oligotrophic Lake LV.19.MP7.P2 | ecosystem: Environmental > Aquatic > Freshwater > Lake >...
GATGGTATTTTAGCCGGCAATATCAGGGAAATTTATCCCAAAATCGGTTTAATTTATTCTGATATTTATCTTATCGAATCGGAATGTTTTGACTGTAAAACTAAAAAGCATAATTTATATCCATTTTTTCTGAGAAATACAATATTAAATAATTTATGTAAATTTGATATCAAGGACATTGCAGTTAAATAAAATTGTAATTTCACATTCTGTAGAATTTTCTATTCAATAGATGGTTTATAAATTTTAATATACTTAAATGCCACTTATTGGACATATAATGTTTTATTATCCCTTCTTGGCGGAGTTGATAGTTAAGTAAGGGCATCAGAAGGAATTTTTAGTTGAATTGTATTAGATATTTGGTGTTACAGAATTGGGACTATATTTACTGGAGCGGCTCATCGGTTATTAGTTGGTTTGATTTAAATTAAAATCTTTAAATTGCCTAAATTATTAATGGTTTAACATATTGATTAACAACTATATATATATATCTTCTCGCTGAAACGGAAATATTATTATAAAATACCAAATAATTAAGTAACTTACACTTAATTCTCTATTTTGGGAAGTAAAATTAAATGAATATTTTATGAAAAAATTTAGTTTTATTACTGCACTTATCCTTACCGTATCCTCAATAAATTGGGGGGGGTGATTTACGCCAATGAACCAACTAATGGATTTACGACTTGGTCCGTTAGTGGATCCTGTTCAGCTTGTACCTGCACAGAAAATTCAGATGGAACTTTTAATTTTGATTTTACATGTAACGGGACAACAGGAGTTTGCGCAAGTGGAACTGTTGGAGGAACAACTACAATAAATTGTGATGGTTGTTGCAATGGTGGGATAGTTGCTGGTGTGCCCTATGAGTATGATTCGCATACTGTTACACCAATAACTTCAACTAAATGGAAAGTTAGAATAGTTGGGGTAGTAGTTGGCAATTAGTTTTTGTGAAATTAGCAAAATATCTAAATGTGAATTTTAGATATGCTGTTATTTCTTAAGCAATGTATTAATAATCCGGAATTCAGAACTATTTAGAATTTTTTTATTTTGAGAGTTTAATTTATTGATAACAAATTAAACGTTCGTTTTTATTATATATAAAAATAGGTAACGAATGGATGAATTAATTCATAAAAACACATGGAAAATGAATCTTAAACAAAATTAAATATGTTTTATGAAATTAACCATCATTTTCTTAATTATTCAATTAAATGTAATTACTGTTAAATCCCAATGCAATGAATACTTTTCTAATGAAAAGGAAAATTACTATTTATTTAGCTTAAATTCTATGTCATGTTATAAATACAGAGGAGAAATTATTGATTGTTTAAAGCACGCAGAAAAACAGGGCATTTCTATAAAACTATTAATTGGTGAAATGTCATTGGAGGAAGCCAATTATTTTATCAAGAATCAATTATTATTCGATACAAATACAATACCCTTAATGCAAAACAAGAACCTGGCAAATTGTTTATTAACAGGTGGGTTTGACATATTTCGAATTGTAAAAAACGGATCACTGGAATATTTGACTTCAGAAGAATTTTTAACAATGGAAAATTCTCTTAAAATGCATTTTATTCCAATAGATACTATTGTGCTTAACGCTGACATTGTTCCTTTAAATGAACGGGAAGAATATTTTTTACTGGATGAGAATTCGCTTTTGGCACATAATCCTGCACTTAATAATTTGACCATATTTCGATTAAGCGATGGCAAACAAGTATTGGAAGTCACTAAACGCCCGTGGAGTTTAAGTGTTTTAGATGCCGTTCAGATCAAAAGTGATTTTCTATTTAATTCCGCTGAGGTTTATGATTCGATGATTAAAATGGGAATAGAACCAATCGCGGTCAATAAGGTATTTAAATATAGTGATAACCTATTTTATGCATTAATTAATTGTATCTACCCTATCGCCTTTGATCCTATTGAAAACCATTTAACACTGGCAAATAGACAAGGAATTATAGAATTTTCGAAAGAACTTCAATTAGTGGACATTCTTTTATTCTCAAATGAATCTCTTGAAAATATCGGCAAACCAAATAATTTTCTGGCTAGATTGAGTAATGGTAAATATATTACCTTGTATGCCGACAAGGATAGCATAGAATGTGCTGATGATAAAAATACGTGTCTAGTCTTTAATGAATTTTATCAAAATGGTAATGATCTAATATTCAACAAACAAACAACCCTTGCTGTCCCGCTCTTTTTTAAGACCAAAACTGATGAATTATTTTTGCATGCACTAATCCCGGCTTACTATAATGGAAATTCTTATGCAGTTTATAAGTATGCCCCTATTATAAAAGCATTTAATGATTCAATGACAATTCGAATCACATGTGATACAACGTATTTGTCTAATATCAGAGCAAAACATTTAGGGGAAGTGAAAAGTGCATATACCTCTTACTTTATCAATCATTTCCTTTTTTATCAGAATTATGCCGTTTTTGCAATTGGCCTTCGCACATTTGAAAAAAATCAATCGTTTAAAGTATGTTTAAGTAAATTGAATGAAAATTGCTACTCTTGCACTACAATTTCTGATCCTATTTTCTTAAATTCCATTCAATTTATTTCTAATGATATTTATTATGTCATCAAAAATGGTGTAATTTACAAATTTGGCATTTCCTTAGAATACAATTAATCAGATATGATAAATATGTATGTCACGACGGCAATTTCATAACTATTAATACATTTATAGCATGATATTTCGATTAAACTATTGTTATGTAATGCCTCATTTTATTTGCCCGATACTTATTTGTAATATTGTAATTTACGATGTAACATAGAAATTTGCATGTCGCTCTAAAAAATATTTTATTTAATTCCTGAAAGAACAATAATTTTATCGTTTGAATTCTTACAATTACATAGCAATAAATAAATTGAATAATAAATGAAAATATTCCTTTCTTTTTGGAACTGATACCATAACATGGAACAATGGCGTTGAAAAGCTTCAATGGAAATTTGTGGGTGATATTTATTTTTATGATCGAAAGATCGATCTTAAAGGTAAGCCACTGGCAGAACATAGTTTTGGGCATATTCTGACGATGTTTTTTAGAGAGGATAAATTAATTGGGATAATTTTGGAAAATGAAATTCCGTAAATCATTTATAATTTACTTACACCCAAACCCGGTAAATTATTTGGAAACATTAATCCATCTTTAAGTATAAATCCTCCTGAAACGATACTTTCAATAATATCAAAACTTCCATCCAGATCTAGATATTTTGTATTCTTACAAGTGTAGGCGGCATGCAATGCAGCTGTTATGCTAACAAGACTTTCATCATTGCAACCCCAAAATAAATTTACCTTAGATTTAAGTGCTATATCTGCAATTTGTTTCGCTGCTTTTATTCCTCCGCACTTCATCAACTTAATATTGAAAACTCCAAATGGTGTTCCAATGCGGCTAAGTGCCTCCGCCGATGTGGTATTTATTAACGACTCGTCAGCAACTAATTTATTTTTTTGTGCCTCAGGCAAACTTAATAATTCCAAATCTTTGTTAAAAGGAAGTGGCTGTTCAATCAATTCAATATTCAATTTTTCGGTGGAAGAAATAAATTGTTTTAATTGCAAAAGGGTGTAGCCCTCATTGGCATCCACTCTGATACGCATCGAAGTTTCAAAAGTTTCTAAAAGAATTGAAACTCTTTCAATATCCTGCTCAACATTTGCCCCAGTTTTTATTTTCAGAATATGGAAACCTAATTTTTGGTATTCTTTTGCTTCCATGAGCATTTCCGAAATTTCTTTTATTCCTATCGTTATGGAAGTTGGCAAAGGGTCAATACATTTTTTGTAAATATCGATAACAGAAATATTTTTATATTTTCCATAAGCGTCATGTAATGCAATATCAATTGCAGCCTGTGTTCCGGGGAGTCCACTAAAATGAGTAACAACTTCATCTATCATTAACGGGAAATCCTTTATATCTCTGCCAATCAATTGTAATAAAAAATCGTTTTGTAAATGTTGAAGTGTTGAAGCCGGCGTTTCACCAACTACTTCTGCAAAAGGATTTGCAGCTCCTAAGCCAATGATACCATTTTCTAATTCAATTTCAAGGTAAACTATTTCTGTTTCGGTAAAGGTCTGGTAGGAAATGCTATAGGGTTTTGTTAATGGAATTTTTTCAAGATATGCTCTTATTGATTTTATTTTCATGCTCATGATTTTAGAAGTTCCTTTATCTTAGGAATAATTTTCTCTACGCCTTGTTGAATAGGCAACAATACCGGAATTTGTAACTCCCTTTCATATTCCCGTTGAAATTCTTCTGCCTCAGCAACACTGCATAATTCCGTATTTAATGCCAGTGCAATTACTTTAGCGCCATACATATTAATGAGTTCAATTTCTGAGGTTACATCCGGAATTTCTCCCCAAACAGGATCATGTTCATAATATTTTCTTTTAGGGGCATGCACTAAAATCACATTTTTTGCATTTCCCGAGATCAGTAATTCCGATCCGCATGGGCCACTGGGATTGCGTAATGCAGATTGACCTTCTACTAATATAATTTCCGCCTTCGTTTCTTTCCAACATGAAACAATTGCATGTTCTAATTCTCCTGAAATAAAATCATTTAAAGTGGAATCAAAAATAAATCCATATTTTCCACCTTGAAGCCAACCTGTTTGACCGGTATAGATCATTTGTGTTTTAATGTTCTCTCTTTCACATGCTTGTCGGATAAGTCGGCAGGTAGTGCGTTTACCTATTGCACAATCTGTTCCTATAACTGCAATTACAGGGGCTGATACCGTAAAAATTTCGCCCGTCCAGAAATGAAGATCTTTTTTATCTTTTGGTTTGCGTACATCTATTAAGTCAACATTGTATTGTTCTGCAAGTTGTACGAGTTCAGGTATATTCACAAGATATTCATGCAGTCCATTTACAATAGTCATTTTATTTTTAATGCAGGTTTCAATAATTGGAATAAAATTATCAGGTAATATTCCTCCAACTGTTGCGATGCCAATAATGCAATAACGAATGTCGGGTATTAATGTTAAAACATTTTCTACTTCACCAAAAATGGGAATATTTCTTTTTGTACCATCTAATACTTCTCCTGCATCTTTACCCGCATGTAATGAATCAATTATACCTACAATTTCAAATCGTTCGGTTCCGCGTATTAAACCATGTGCAGTTTTTGCATCCGATTCGTGTAACATACCGGCGGTTAATACTATAGCTTTGGGTTTGTTATTGATATTCAAAATTATTTATGTTTTAATTAATAAATATTAATTCCGGATAATCATTTCAAAAAGTATTATTATGATTATTACTCTGCAATAATTGCATCATACTCTCCGGTCCTGCTCAAAAATTTCCCCGGAAACACATTGGTGGATGTTTTATTTTTATAAACAAGTTCTCCATTTACCCAAACCATTAATATTCCTTCCGATAATGCTTTGGAGTTTTCAATATTCGCTTTGTCAATTACAGTTTCCGGATCAAACAATACAAGATCTGCATAATATCCCCTCGCTATTATTCCTCTGTCTTTAATTCCAACTTGTTCGGCAGTGAGTGCTGTCATTTTGTTGATGCAAGTTTCCAGACTCATTATTTTTTGTTCACGCACATAATATCCAAGAACACGCGTAAAAGCACCATATCCTCTTGGATGTCCTCCATTAGCGCCATCGGAACAAATATTAGTATGCGACCAACTTAAAAAGGGAATAATATCCGATTCGCTCATCGACTTACCCATAATGGTTTCTATCCCATCTTCATTAGGATGCAATTTTCCATATTCTTCTGCGGCAGCAACTAAATACAATAAAGTTTGAGCAGGCGTTTCCTTTCGTATTGTTGAAATTTGAGAAACCGTTTTGCCAACATATTCTTTATTTGGTTTAAACCGAACCATAACGGACCCCTCCGGATCAAACAAGTGTTCTACCGCGTAATTTGCACCTGCCAAACTTGTAAAATCTTTTTTAGGAAACAACACGCGAACAGTACTGTTCCAAAATGTATAAGGATAACAATCTGCAGTTATATTAATTCCTTCCGCACGGGCTGATTCTAATTTTGATATAAGATCTGGGGCAGTTCCCCAATCATCCTTTAAGGCAATTTTAATATGCGATATCTGCACAGGTATTCTTGCTTGGCGCCCTATATCAATTATTTCTTCTACAGCATCAGCCATAGTAATATCTTCACTTCTTAAATGGCTTATATATTTTCCATTGTATTCTGATGCAACTTTAGCTAATTGAATTATTTCATTTTTGTTTGAATAAAACGCCGATTCATATTCTAATCCGGTGGATAAACCGAGAGAACCATTTTTCATTTCAACTCTTAAAATGGAAGCCATTTTTTTAATCTCTTCCGAAGTTGCAGGTCTGTTCAATTGATCAAATCCCATTACATTCTCACGCAAAGTGGAATGCCCCGTATATGTTGCGTAATTAATTGCAGGTTTAAAAAGGGATTTCATCGGGTTTATAAAATAACTATCTCCATCCTGACCCGCAACTATTGTTGTAATACCCTGACTTAATGCTGCAATTGCTTCAGGGTTTTCCTGTAGAGAACCTTCGAGGTGGCTGTGACTATCAATAAATCCCGGAGCGAGAATTTTTCCTCCGCCATCTATAACTTTTTCTTCTGTAAATTTTTTGAGATCACCTATTGCAATTATTTTATCGTCCTCAATTCTAACTGAAGCATCCCTTGCCGGAGATCCTGTTCCATCAACCACTTTTACATTGGTGATCAACAATGTTTCCGGTATTTTAAATTGTTGACCGTTAAAAATTTTTCGCGATGCTTGCGCCGCTAAATAATTATCACCACTGCTTAAAAGAATTAGTGTTCTGTTATTTTTTACATCCCTCAAAATGATATTACTAAATCCCACCCAACCGCCGGTATGCGAATATTGTTCGTTTACAATATCAATCCCCCAGCCAAATCCATAATTAAATGTGGAGCCATCATTTAATTTAACGGGTTCAAGTGCCTTTTTTAAGGTTTCCTGTTTTACGAGTTTGCTTTCATACAAACTTTGCTCCCATTTATAAAGATCTTCCACTGAGGAATAAATATTTCCATCACCGGTAACACCATCAACATTTATAAGATCATTTAATTTTTTTTCTCCGTTTATTTCTGAAAAACCATAAACATGGTTAGCCGGTACTTCCGGCATCTGTAAATGATAAACATAAGTGTCGTTTAAACCCAATGGTGTTGCAATGCCGTTTTTAAGGAAAACATTTAAAGGTTGTTTTGTGATTCGTTCAATTATAGTTGCGAGGAATACATAATTTGTATTGCAATAACTCCACGAAGCTCCAGGTGCAAATTCTAAACGCGGGGCATGAGTTTTATATAATAAAATTAATTTTTCGTTATTGAGTGTATCTAAAGTTTCTCTATATTGATTGTATAGATCAAAATATTCAGGTATTCCGGAAGTATGGGTAAGCAAATTTCGTATTGTTAAATTTTCATAGGGTAATTCAGGAAGATATTTTTTTATATTATCCTCTAAGTTTATCTTTCCCTCTTCCGATAGCATTAAAATACACATTCCAATAAATTGTTTCGAAACAGAGGCGAGGTTAAAGGATGAATTGGTTTGTAATTTTTCGCCTGTTTTAATATCTGTAACTCCGAATGCTTTTTTATACAATACCTTGCCATTTGAGGCATATAATACAGTTCCATTAAAACGATCTGTATTATATAATTGTGTAAGAATACTATCCAGATCTTTAACATATCCGTTTTCCTGAGAAAAACATCGGGAAGTTACAATTGTCAGTAATAATAGGGTTAATAAATTTTTCATAAACAGAGTATTGTTCTGCGCTAAAGTTAGAATAAATTTTATTAGTAAAAATGATCTTTTTCAATTGGGTTGCTGTATAATTTCAATTGTTTTTAAGTTTGTAACTTTGACTCACATTGTCGATTGGTATATATTCTAAAATAAAGGTATATTTGACAAGGGATAAAGTCCCTTAAAATGTGAATTTCAATTTTAATGGTTTAAATCGTCACTATGCTAAAATTAATTAAATCAATTCTATATGTTGCATTTTTATTCATTATTATACTATTGTCATCCTGTTCGTCACAGAAATCAGATGATGTTAAAACAGATAATTTAACCACGGCCACTCCAGCCTCTGAAGCTGTTATAGGTTTTTTGACCTGGTATAAATTGCATATGATGGATTTGAATGCTTATAAGCTTGTTACAAATAATGGTAATGAAACTCCGGAGCCCGGGAAACCTTATTCCGTTAACTTTCCGGAAACTGAAAAATATATCAATGCATTGCGGGCAAGCGGATTTATTTCTGACAAATATGCAGAGAATAGTAGAGCATATTTTAAAAAGTGTGAGGAAGCTTTCAGGGTCGAAAAACAATATGATGGCCCGCCCATGGGTTTTGATGCTGATCTCATTATGCTTTCACAGGATTTTGAATTAGATTTTTTAGATCAGGTGAAAATTACTTCGCATTCGGGAGCAACAAACAATGCGCATCTGATTTTGGAATTTCCAAACGAATTGAAACTTGCTTATGCAATGACTTTGGAAAATGGAAAATGGTTAATTGATGATATTCAGAATGTTTCTGTCAGATAATTTCTCATGTTACAAAAGGAACACAATTTAAGAACAGTTAATGTCACAAGATATATTATGCCTTTGCGCGAAGGCGGTTCATTACCTGCTTTGGCAGAAGCTGATGATGATTTTAAATACGTGTTGAAGTTCAGAGGTTCGGGACACGGAGTAAAAGTACTGATAGCGGAATTAATTGGAGGCGAAATTGCAAGATTGCTCGGACTCAGGGTTCCTGAATTGGTATTTGCAAATCTTGATGAAGCATTCGGACAAACAGAAGGCGATGAAGAAATTCAGGATATTTTGCAATGGAGCAAAGGATTAAATCTCGCCTTGCATTTTTTATCTGGTGCTATTACTTTCGATCCGCTGGTTACAAAAATTGACGAAAAATTAGCCTCCCAAATTGTTTGGCTCGATGCATTTATTACTAATGTAGACAGGACCTTTAAAAATACGAATATGTTGATTTGGCACAAAGAATTATGGCTCATCGATCATGGTGCATGTTTGTATTTTCATCATAATATTTCAAACTGGAAAACACAGGCTTTGAGTCCTTTTACGTTGATAAAAGATCATGTATTATTGACAGGTGCAACTATGTTGGAACAAATTAATGCGGAATTCAAATTAATTTTGACCGTAGATAAGATAAAGGCCATCACCCAATTAATTCCTGATGTATGGTTGCATTGGGAAGGCGCCGAAGAAACACCGGATGAATTGCGCGATATGTATTTTAATTTTTTAATTTCGCGATTAAATAATTCTGATATCTTTATAAAGGAAGCACAACATGCAAGAGAAACATCTTTATGAATATGCGATCATTCGTGTTTTGCCTGTTGTGGAACGGGAAGAATTTCTCAATGTCGGAATTATCCTGTTCTCTAAAAAAGCGAATTTTATCAAAGTATTGTATACAATCAATGAAACTAAACTGCGAGTTTTTTCCGGTGATGTGGATGTGCAGCAAATAAAAATGAATCTCGAATCTCTGGTAAAAATTGCCAACGGAGAAAAAAACTCCGGCCCAATTTCCGAGTTTGATGTTCCATCCCGTTTTCGCTGGTTAACTGCCGTAAGAAGTTCTGCAATTCAAGTTTCAAGACCACATCCGGGAATTACCAAAGATCTGGAGCTCACTGCAGCGAAATTATTTGAGGAGCTGGTATTATAATTTTTCTTTTAGAATTGTATTTTTTAATTTTACAGGTTAAGTTTTCCGCTAAGGCATTATTTATTTTTCAATGAAACATACACGTAAAAGTTTTATCAGACTCAGCGCTCTCGCCGGTACAGGATTTTTATTGGATGCCTGTGGAGTAGGAGGAGGTGGGAATAAAAGAGAGAGAGTGGAGGAGAATGAAGATTCTTCTGATACTATTGAGGAGAGAAAAGAATTTACATATTCTGTAAAACTAATTCGGAAAGAGGATGGCGAGTATGAGGAATTGCGCAAAGGGTTTAATAAACGCATCAACAACTTTCCGTTAGTAATTGCATTATGTACTTCTACAAAAGATGTTTCGGAGGCAATACAATATGCTAAAATAAATAAGCTGGCCGTCGCAATTAAAAGTGGTGGACATAGCATGGAGGGCTTTTCTTCCAATAATGGAGGACTTGTTATTAATTTATCTAAAATGAATTCGGTAGAATTTTTAGAGGATAATAAAATAAAGGTGGGTCCGGGTTGCACTTTATCAAATTTGTATGATCAGATTCTGCCAAGAAAAAGATTATTACCTGCAGGCTCCTGCGGAACTGTTGGAATAGGTGGTTTAACAATGGGTGGCGGATATGGCTTATTTTCCAGAAAATTTGGATTGACATGCGACCATTTATTGGAAGCAACATTTGTAGATGGAAACGGGAAAATACATTCCACCAAAGATGACCCCGAATTATTATGGGCATTGCGCGGCGGTGGCGCAGGTAATTTTGGGGTAACAACTGAATTAATTTTTCGCACACAGGAAGCTCCTCCAAAAATGACCTCCCATCATTTTAAAGCCAGAAAACTAAATGCAATAAGGGTAAAAAATATTTTGAAAAATTGGTTTGTTTTCGCAGAACAACTTCCCCAAACTTGTTTTTCAGCATTTGTATTAAATGGCAGCACATTAAATATTTTAGTCACAAATTTTGGTGATCATTCCATAATATTTCAAAAATCGTTGACAACACTTGCAGCCTTTACCGACGAATTCAGATCTGTTACCCCGATAGAAATTTCCAAAAAATTGAAAAATTATTACGGTTCCTTGTTGCCTGTATATTTTAAAAATTCTTCTGCAGGTCTCTACAAAAACTTCGTCGATATTTCCGGAATTATAGAATCGGTATTTGAAAAAATAATTCAAAATCCTGGTTTGATCTATCAGTTAAATACCTTAGGTGGTGAAATATCGAATCGCGAATTTGAAAAGGGTTCCTGTTATCCGCATCGTGCATATAATTATATCTCCGAATTGCAAGCTTATTGGGAAGATCCTGCACGGGAAGAAAAACTAAAAATGATTTCAGTTGAAATATTAGACATTTTTAAAAATAATGGAATCAATACCCAGTATATTAATTACTGCAGCACTGAATTTACAGATTGGGAACATGCATATTATGGAAATAATTATGCAAGGTTGCAACAAGTGAAGAAAAAATATGATGCAAATAACATTGTAAGGCACACGCAAAGTATAAGAATGAAATGAAACTATTCGCATTAGCCAATCTCTGGTTTGAGCTAAATAGTATAAAAAATGTAAAATGTTAGATAGGAAAAACCCCTACACGGGGTTAGGTATGATTTAATTGTATTTTACTTTAATAATTCCATCCATACCAGTGGTCAAATTACATTTTTATATTTGTAAATGGTTGGATTAATGTAATTATCAAAAAAAAATCCCGAACAGAAATAACCGTCCGAGATTTTGTTTAGGAATGATCAGTATTTATTTTTCTTTCACTTCTGCCACAACTGGAGCATTCATCGCGAGTTTTGCTTTAATCTTTTTTTCGATTTCATTTGCTAACTCCGGATTATCTTTCAATAATTCTTTAACTCCTTCACGACCCTGTCCGAGTTTAGTGCCTTCATAACTATACCAGGCTCCACTCTTTTGAACAACACCGCATTCAGCTCCCAAATCCACAATTTCTCCTATCTTCGAAATTCCTTCTCCATACATTATATCAAATTCTGCCTGACGAAAAGGAGGTGCAACTTTGTTTTTTACAATTTTTACCCGAACACGGTTACCAACCATTTCTTCCTTATCTTTTATTTGTCCGATACGGCGAATGTCGATTCTTACCGAAGCATAAAATTTAAGCGCATTTCCACCCGTAGTAGTTTCCGGATTTCCGAACATTACACCAATCTTTTCGCGTAACTGATTGATGAAAATACAGCAACATCCCGTGCGGCTGATTGTTCCTGTCAATTTACGAAGGGCCTGACTCATCAAACGGGCTTGTAATCCCATTTTGCTTTCTCCCATCTCTCCTTCTAATTCGGCTTTGGGAACTAAAGCGGCTACAGAGTCGATCACCACTACATCCAATGCGCCGGAACGAATTAAATGATCGGCAATTTCTAATCCTTGTTCACCGTAATCGGGTTGAGAGATTAAAAGATTCTCCACATCCACACCTAATTTTTCGGCATATCCCTTGTCAAAAGCGTGTTCTGCATCAATAATTGCGCAAATTCCGCCTTTTTTCTGTGCTTCTGCTATAATATGTATCGCCAAAGTGGTTTTTCCGGATGCTTCCGGGCCATAGATCTCAACTACCCGTCCACGAGGTATTCCACCAATACCCAATGCCAAATCCACACCAATGGATCCTGACGGTATTACGTCTTCCGCAACTACAGGCGAATCGCCCAATTTCATTACGGTGCCTTTTCCGTACAATTTATTAAGGCTGTCTACTGCAAGTCCTAAGGCCTTTGCTTTGTCATCATTTTTGTCTGCTGCCATTTTTTTTTAAGTTTTTAAGGTTTATAAGAAAATTAGTTGCATTTTGAGCACTTTTGTTTTTTTAGTTCCCAATGCATCTGCGAAGCTAAATAATTACGCTGCCAATAAAAATTAATTTTAGCGTTTGTAAACAGAATGTGGACAAAATCTAAAATTGTAAGGTTTGTTAAGGAAATGGGAACTCCGAAACATAAATACTTAACTTCGTCCTCAAAACTCAACTAAATGAAAAAATTACTCTTTTTATTAATTGCATCTTCTGTTGTTTTAATAGCCTGTATCGGTAAAAAAACAGAAGACAACAGCGTTTTGCAGCAAGAGGTGCAAACCTATCTCGACCAATACAATACCGAATACCAGAAATTGGTAGCTGCTGCCTCCGAAGGCCAATGGGTGCTTAACACACATATAGTGGAAGGGGATACCATTGCTAAAACCAATGCGGCAATATCTGATGAAGCTTACTCCAAATTCACAGGAAGTAAACTTAATATCGAAACTGCTCAAAAGTATCTTAAGGAAAAGGATAAACTAACGGATCTGCAGGTGAAACAATTGGATTATATTTTATTTTTCGCAGGAAATAATCCGGAAACTGCGGGCGATGTTGTTAAAAAAAGAATAGATGCCACCAATGCACAAACGGAAGCGCTTTTCGGATTTAAATATACAATTGGCAGAGATGCAGTTACTCCAAATAAACTGGATGGAATATTGCGTGAATCAACCGATCTAAAAGAAAGATTAGCCGCCTGGGAGGCAAGTAAAGAAGTTGGTAAAACGCTAAAAGATGGATTGGCAAATTTGCAGCAATTGAGAAATGCAAGTGTTACTCCGCTTGGTTATAAAGATTTTTTCGCTTATCAGGCAAGCGAGTACGGAATGACCAGTGAGGAAATGTTAGCGCTTACGCATAGCATGATTAATGATGTATGGCCTTTATATCGCGAATTACACACTTGGGCGCGTTACGAACTTGCAAAAAAATATAATCAGCCTGTGCCTGAATATTTACCTGCAGAGTGGTTGCCAAATCGTTGGGGACAAGACTGGACAGCTATGGTAAATGTGGAAGGATTGGATATTGATCCGGTATTAAAAACACATGATGCGGAATGGGTTGTAAAACAAGGAGAAGCATTTTGGATGAGTATGGGATTTCCTGCATTGCCAACTTCTTTTTATGAAAAATCATCTTTATACCCGGCACCCGAAGGAGCAGGATATTCGAAAAATAATCATGCAAGTGCATGGCATGTTGACCTGGATAAAGACCTTCGGTCGTTGATGAGTGTTGAAACAAACACAGAATGGTGGGGAACAGTTTTACATGAACTCGGACATATTTATTATTACAGTTCTTACTCTACTCCTGAAGTTCCATATGTATTAAGAACAGGTGCAAATCGCGGATATCACGAAGCATTTGGTTCTATGATAGGAATGGCAAGTTTACAAAAACCATTGTTGGAAAGTCAGGGTTTAATTACTGCAGGTGTTAAAACAGATGACACTCAAAAATTATTAAGTGAAGCATTGGATTTTATCGTTCACATTCCTTGGGGAAGTGGTGTGATGACAGAATTTGAATATGCATTATATGCACAAAATTTACCTAAAGATCAATATAATGCAAAGTGGTGGGAATTAGTTAAAAAATATCAGGGAATTGTTCCGCCAAATGTACGCGGAGAAGAATATTGTGATGCTGCAACTAAAACACATATTAATGATGACGCTGCACAGTATTATGATTATTCCATCAGCAATGTTTTATTGTTTCAGTTCCACGATTATATCGCAAAAAATATTTTAAAACAAGATCCGCATGCAACCAATTATTGGGGAAGTACAGCAACAGGCGATTTCTTAAAAAAGGTAATGGCACCCGGCGCAACTGTTGACTGGCGCGAACATTTAAAGGAATCGATAGGTAGCGATATGAGCGCAAAACCGATGCTGGATTATTTTCTTCCTTTAATGGATTATCTGAAAAAACAGAATGAAGGAAGAGTTTATACTTTGCCTGAAAAACCGGTATTCTGATTTAATTAATTAATAGAATAATAAAACGGCCTGAAAAATTTATTGTACTTTTCAGGTCGTTTTTTTATATCAGGAAATTGTAATTACCACGTTCCCAACCTTCTCCCCGCTCTCTACATATTTTGTTGCCGCCACAATTTTTTCTAAAGAATATTTTCTATCAATAGTGGCTTTATAATTTCCTCCTTCAATTAATTCTTTAAAAAATAAAATATCTTTTTTGCTGTCCGTTGGAATTGGAAATTTTACTTTTTTGTTGCTGAAAATTGCAGTATATGGAGTTAAAAAAACATTTTGTGCCCAATCACCAAGTTCTGTTGAATAATACACTCCGCCAGGATTGAGAATCTGTTTGCACTTTCCAAACGAACTTTTTCCAACCGCATCTAATACGGTGTCATATTTTGTATTAATTTTTGTAAAATCTTCTTTGGTATAATCAATAAATGTTGTGGCTCCCAACGACCTTATCATATCAAAGTGTTCTGTTTTACACACTGCAGTAATATCAGCACCATAATATTTTGCGAGTTGCACAGCAGCAGATCCGATGGAACCAGAAGCTCCATTGATAAGAATTTTTGGATTTGATTTAAAATCTATTTTCCTGATATAATTTATTGCAAGCATCAACCCATCACAAACAGCAGCCGCCTCTTCAAACGACATGTTTTCGGGTTTTAAAGCAATAGATTTATTTTCCGGTATACAAAAATATTCTGCATGTGTGCCGAATTTGAAGGTGTTTAAACCGAAAACTGCGTCGCCAACTTTAAATAAGGTAACATTATTTCCAATGCTTTCAACGATACCGGCAAATTCCGTTCCTAAAATATTTATTTTTGGTTTAAATATTCCGCTAAACAAACGCACAAATAAATATTCCGGCTGGCGGAATCCACAATCTGTACGGTTTACAGTTGTTGCGTGAATTTT
>Ga0163148_10004030_pt1 | contig 15665 bp, 13 predicted proteins | sample OliLakLV19MP7P2_FD_148606 | JGI IMG/M metagenome (GOLD analysis project Ga0163148, IMG submission 148606) | Freshwater microbial mat bacterial communities from Lake Vanda, McMurdo Dry Valleys, Antarctica- Oligotrophic Lake LV.19.MP7.P2 | ecosystem: Environmental > Aquatic > Freshwater > Lake >...
GGTTGTATGTATGTGTGTATGTCACATAAGGGAAGGTGCCCCTTGGGCAGTTCTGTCGGCAGGAGCCAGTGATTGATTTAATGTCTGCATGCATGTTGCATGATTCTGCCGGCAGAAGCCAGTGACCTACTTAACAAAGCAGTGTCTCACTGGTTACTTGGGCTGCTTGTGAATGATTACAAATGACCATTGGGTGATTGTTGGGTGTTGTTAAAGAATAGGGTCTGCCGACAGGATGAGAAGGACAAAATTGGTGAATGAGAACCCCAAAAATGATCAATGAGAACCCAAAATTGGGATTCTTTCTGTCGGCAGAATGAGAAGACTGGAGGCAAAGAGGTTTGTGACAGCAACATAACAAGTTAAGCAGGCTGTCATTTGTTTTTAAAAACTAGCTAGAAGGACAGGAAAAACAATTTAAGTGTCTCCACAAAAGAACTTGAGTTGTTAACAGAAACTGAGCTACCAGCAAAAAAATCTTGGGTGGTCTACCTAACTTTCAAAGTTGGGTGGAATTGATAATCTTGGGTGATCTACCCAACTTTTGAACTTAGCTGCAGACTAATCTTGGGTGGTCTACTTGACAAAGTTGTGTGGTCTACCCAAGTTTTGAAGTTAGCTGCCGACAGAAAGTTGGGTGGAATTGAAAAAGTTGTGTGGTCTACCCAACTTTTGAAGTTAGCTGCCAGACAGAAAGTTGGGTGGAATTGAGAAAGTTGTGTGGTCTACCCAACTTTTGAAGTTAGCTGCCGACAGAAAGTTGGGTGGAATTGAGAAAGTTGTGTGATTAACCCAACTTTTGAAGAAAGTTGTGCAATCTACCCAACTTTTGAACTCAGCGACAAAGTTGTGTGATCTACCCAACTTTTGAACAAAGTCGTGTGATCTACCCAACTTTTGCACTCATCTGCTGACAGAATTTGTTTTGGTGAATTCAAAGGACATCAGTGGAGGTTTCTGTAGGGATTGCAACCATGGCAAAAGACAGTGCAGCTAAGAGGAAGAGGAAGTCTCGTGCCAACCTCAGTCAAGAACAGCATGAAGAAGAATTGAAGGCGAATGCAAGACGGACAAAGTTGGCTCGTGAGAAAGAAAGAGAGGAAGAGATTTTATTGACAAAAGGGACTCCAAAAGGGATTCAAAAAGTGACTAAAAATGGCGTGGTTGTGTGTGTGCATGTGTGCATGCATGTCACATAAGGGAAGGTGCCCCTGGGACAGTGTTGATTTAAAAAAAGGTGCCAGTGAGACAGTGCTCACATAACAAAAGGTGCCAGTGAGACAGTGCTTAAACATGGAAAGGTGCCAGTCATGAGTGAGACAGGAGTTCTCAAAAATGTTGGTGGCCTACCACATCAGTGGCTTCCAGTCAATGATCATCTTTCTTTCAGAAACAAGAATCAAAAAGATGACCCATGACCAAACAAAATAATGACTTGTGGCTTCATTCACGAAAATTCAGTCCCTTGTTGCGACCAGACCACCAATTTCTAAGAACAGTTTTTGATAGTACTAGCTAGTACGCACGTAAAGTTCTGTAGAAGATGTACTGAGTGTCACCATGAGCCCACCGGTGACGAATGCACTCGACCATCCATCAACCATTCCGTTCTTCAGGCTACTACCTAGCTAGCTAGCTAGTAGCTAGTACTAGTACGCTTTGTGGGTGCTATCATCTATCTAGCAAGGGCACAAATTAATCATACACGCTTGCTTCTTTCACACAAGCCAACAATCGGTTTGGGTATAAATAGACACCACTATGAAGCAAGTAAGAATACATACAAGCGTGGCTCTCGCCATTGTCCTAGCATCCAATGAGTGTTTTTCGACTGCCTTTCTTCACTCTCCACCGTCGAAGCAGTTGCTGCAGCGCAATCCTCAGGTGGCCTGAGGTCTAATACCCCACCACAGACATGTCTTTTGCGACATCAGAGTTCTCCCCACTATGTAGCTGTGGACCGCCTCCTTTCTCATGATACTGAGGACAAGCATGAGAAGTCTCCGCCGTCCTCCTCCTCCTCCTCTTCCCGAAATAAAAATAACAACCAATTGCAGTCATTATGGGTATTTGTACATAATTTACAGAGAGAACGACGAGAAAACAACGGCAGCAGCAACAATAAATACAACAAGAATCGCGGTGGAGCAACACAACCTCCAAGGTCATCTCAATCGAGGCCTCCAAAACCCGCAACCGCAAGAACCACGGAAAGTGAGCCTGAAAAACGGCATAATCCTGCCAAATCACTGGTGCTCTTTTTGAGAAAAAATAAATTCAGTTTGGATCCAGCAGAAGGGAAAATCGCATCGACGACAACGACTTCCTCTCCAGCTGGGAATCAAAAGCAACCCCCACCCGAGGTCGAGCCTTTTTCCCGCGCCGTCGTACAAGCCATCCGCCTGGCGAGTGAACAAGGGGATTACAAGCTCATTCTTTCTCTAGTGGAAGCCTCCATTGACTTTGCCAACGAGTATCCCATCATTATGCCTCGAGTCTTTGGGGAAGCCATTGATGGATTATCGAAAACATCAGCCAACATGGCCAAGATCAATCAATTATGGAATCTGGGAACTTCGGAACAGTCTAAGACGTTCTTGACCGAGCCCTTGGGAACCTTTGAACTCAATGTAATGATCAAGACCATTGCTTCGCGAGGGAAAATAAGAGCCACGTTGAATTTTTACAATGAACATACGCAGCAATTACTGTCATCATCCAGTACAAGTCACCACCAAAATAACGAGACAATACTTGCCGACGCCATCCTCTCTATTGCACCCGATCCCTACACGCTCTCATCCATCTTTTCAGCACTGCAAGAGTCCATCACTGATGACGAACCCAGCAAGATGCAAAATTATTCTCAACCTACTACAACTGCGAATAGTAGTACGCCAGAAACAATCACTTCTGTGGGGCCACCTTCGCAGTGTTGGCAATGGAATGAGGCCATGAATTTACTCGAGTCCTACAAGATGCAAGAAAGTGCCTTGCCACCTCTCAACAATCACGTCTTTGCAAGTCTCCTCAAATTGAATGACCGAATTACCCAGATATTCTTGCCGCCCGCACATCATGGGCCGCGCATGGCACTCCATTTGCTAAATGCCATGCATAGCATCGGTATATCGCCCGATGTTGTCACTTGTACTCTTATCATTTCCAATTTGGGATACCAATGGAAGACAGCCGTCAATTTGCTCTACGCTATGAAAACCATGCCTCGTAGTAGTAGTACTGCCGGTACTGGCGAGCATCATCAAATATCCTCCTCCTGGACGTTGCCCCGCCCAAACGTTTACACGTACTCGGCAGTCATTACCATTTGTGCCCATTGTCATCAGTATCAAACAGCCATGGAATTGTTGCAGGAGATGAAAAACGACGACACTTTGGACTCGCCCAACACCTGGGTTTACAATGCCGCTCTTTTGGCGACTACGAGAAGTGACTCTCTCACCATACTGACTGGCGAAAGCAGCGCTGCTCTCCAACAGGAACATGCAACATCACCAAAGCCAAAGCGCAACAGAGATCGCTTGTTAATGGCGCTCAATCTATTGAGAGAAATGCAAGAAGACGGGGATAGATCCTGTCGCCCGGATACAGTCACATACAATACGGTATTAGCGACGCTCGATGGTATTGCGGGTCCTTCCGAACCGGATGCCGTGGCGGTGGATCGCCTAGAAAATCAATTCGCATCTTTGTTGGATCTTACGACGGAACGTGAAACGGAACATGCTTTTGAAGAGCGCGCAGCGCATTCGCTGATGGATGAAATGGAACAGAACGGCATTTTGCGAGATAGCATCACATATAGAAATGCACTGCTGGCAGTGCGATTCTCACACAATATTAGAACGTCTGTATGGCGTATTTTGGATCGAGCACTACGGGACCAAGGTGCCCTAGCTGCCAACGCCCGCCAGCTGGCTGGAAAGGCAGCTGATGGTGTGTCATTTGTATTTGATACCGCCATGGCTGTTTTAGCGTCTCATGGTGATGCAGACGGCGTTCTCCTGACGTTTGCGAAAATGATGGAGCATTCGACAGCAAAGTCGCACGTCATCACGGAGAGTATATTCGGGGCACAAATCAATTTCATACAATCGCTGGGTCACGCGAAAGGAAGCTCGAGCAGTGCCTTCATCCCTTTGTTTCTGGAAGCAACAAAAGGTGACCGTCTAGTTAAACTTGCTGTCACGAAAGAATACCCCTCGATGGACTCTCGTCTCTTTGTTTACAACACAAAGAACGAGGTGTTATTCTCTACCGCCATATCCTCGTGCATGGAAGCAAACGATATTGACAGCGCGAGGAAAGTTCTAGCCATGATGAAAGAAGAAGGTCTGCAGCCATCTGAACTGTCTTTGCAAGAGATCGCTAGGACGTATGCCCGCTTGGCGATCACGGCCTCTGGAGACGAAGCCAGCAGCTCCACTAGGCAACTATCCAAAAACCAGAAGCGCATGCAGCAAGAGGAGACGTCACTCGAAAGGACAGATGTAGCAGACGTACAACTCCCTGGCGAAGAAGAGCTTGTTACAGGGAACGAGGACATTATGGGGTTGTCAAAGAAGAGAGCCAGAAATGCTTACAATATTGCAACGAAGACTCTTAAAGATGCACCAGCAAGCTTACTTTCTACTGTGGCTCGATCTTGCGCGAGTGTTGGTTTGTGGAAAGAGGCCTCTTCGATCCTGAAGAGACTGCATAGTAGGATCCCGTTGCATATTCATGACTTGCAGAGTATCGGGTCCATTGGCGCGACACAAGCGGTGCTGCCGGGCCTCCATAGGGCACTCTTACGTGCTGCTTCTATCCAGGGAAACGTAACGGCTGCTTTGTGGTTTGTTGAGGACATCCAAAATTTGTCAAGGCGAATGGAAAAGTCTTCAAGGAGACAAAGAGAGGAAGAAGATGAGCTCTTCGCCTCTAGCACTGGCAATCAGGTCATACAACGCCAAGATCATGCTGCTGTTATACCATCTGATCATTTAGCAGAAACACTGGCTATGTCAGCAGAAGACTGGAAGCTCTTGATGATCGCGGCTGCCAAATGTGGGCACTGGCGTGTATGCTTAAGCACACTTCAGTTCTTGCGGCCTTTCGTAGAGGCAACTCACCCCTCTTCTCTCGGCATCACAGTTGAAGAGCGAAGTCGAAGGTATGACCATCTCGCTCCCGGCTTAGCGGTGGCAGTGAAATGTTTGGAAGTGCGAAGTCAGTACGGGTGGGCCATGCGTGTGATTGACGATTGGATTGAATGGTCAGGCAGGCGGCCTCCGAAAGCAGCTGTCCTCTCGGCAATCAGGATCTTGAGCCATCGTCATCGTGGAACAGAAGTAAACAATCTACTGGTGCGCTGTACTCTTGGCGATGGTGCAGCGTTGTTGTCGTATGGAAATGATGATACGAATAAATACGAAATGGCTCTTTATGTGGGTGCCATTATCGCTCTGCACAACGAAGGACTGTATAATGACGCTGATGATGCGTTCGTTGCCGCTGTGAACGCTAAGTTTTTACCATTTGATCTGAAAAGCGAAGATATCGATGGCAAACAGCACATTGTGCTGGATCTTCACGGCATGAATCTGCCTGTTGCACATTCTGCGGTTCGGGTAGCCCTGCGACAAGAGTTAGCATCGGCAAGTTGGACTAACGATGACAGCGGAGAGTCATCATTGATTATCGTCACGGGAATGGGGCGCGGCTCAGCCTTACGCATGAGACCAGTGTTGCGCCCAGAGGTGCAACGAATGTTGATAGAAGAGTTCTACCCCCCACTGAGCACAACGTCCATTCCTGGCAATATGGGCGCGTTGCGAGTTCCCGCCTCAAGCATTAGTGCTTGGCTCGCACACCAAAGGCGGCAAAAGGGCTCGCGTATGATGGCCGTTGCGTCTGTACTTCGTGGTTTATCTTCGGGTGACCGGATACGGCAAAGCCTCGCTCGGAAGATGCAAGCTCAAACAGAAGCCTCTCGCGATCAGGATGAGGAAGAGAGCAATGCTGCTCCCCAATGAGAAGCACACCCTCAACTATCATGCGTGTGTTGTGATGATTGTGCGTCGAGAATAAAGCAGCTATCGGGAGAGAAGTCGGTTGGATTGGCTAAGAAAATATGTATCATTAAATGCGTTTTAATTTTGTTCTACCTTTTGTGCAATCTTGACTTTCTATTTTCAAGATCATTCTCTTCGAAGCTAGCTGTGGTGCCAGAAAGAGCTTTATTATACTGCCGTTCCGAAAATGGCTAAACTGGCGTAAGCGAAAATTGGAGTTCTCTTCTCTTTCAGTTGCCGCCGTGAGTTCATGCTTCGGCTGTTGCGTTTAACCTACTAGCAGAAATGAAATCATACTCGTGCCATGCTTTCTCGTCAAAGGAGATCCCCTCAGGGTGGTCGTGTGTCTTGGGAGCCAACAGAGGAAATTGCGAGTCAATAATGTCCATCAATCCTTGATAAATTTTTCGGTTGCCAAGTTCATTCAAATGCAGACCATCCAACAGATATTTTGGGTAAACAGTGGCATTGTTTCCTTCGAGTAAGCTCCAGGTATCAACCAAGGCACAGACAGGTGCGGTAGTAGTGGTTTTGTCATGCGTGCTATTTTGAGCATTACAGTCTTGTACCACTTGCTTGACAGCATCACCGTAACGTTGGGTAATTTGATTGAGACGAGTGCTCTCTGTTTTGTTGATAAAGTTGGCGTATGCGACCTCATCCACAGGTGGTGGAGTAAAGAGAAAAATTGTGGGAAGTATAACGCCTTCCGGCAATGGTTGTTGTTGTTGGAGTCGCTGCCTCACCTTGACTGTGATTTCCAATAGATTGTGGTAATAGTCGTCGATCGATACATGTTGTGACTCTCCCGGCAGAGCCGCATCATTGGCACCGAAAAAGATGGTGACAAATAGAAGAGGACTTTCCTCCAAGATTGGTTCAATATTAGGCCATACGTCCAGTGCATGATTGCTGTTGTAGCCCCCAAACCCTCGATTTATGATATCGGCTCGGCGCGTGTAGGCACTGGCAAGGAGAGACGCCCACCCCACGAAACCATTTTCCCCAAATCCCCGTTGTGTCAAGCTGTCGCCAAACAAAAGAATATTTGGACGTCTCTTTGTTGTTCTGATGGAAGTAGTGTCAGGATTGGAGGGAGGGGACAAAGCACCACCACTTTGTTCACTTGCTGCTAACGGTAGCGCCGACGCAGTTTCATTCACCAATTGAGCATCGTCCAGGCTTGTAGACGACTTGGACAGGATCGCGGAGAGTTGCTTCACTTGATGATGATTAGAAGCTGTCATCACCAGAGTAATAAAGAGGAAGGAAAGGTACGAGACAAATTTGTTACGCCGGAGGCGTTGTTGCCGAAGCAAACGGACTAGGGATAATTGCGGGTCTGTGCAATTGTGTGACTCTATATCAGCTTGTGAGCTATAACTGGATGTCATAGTCAAGTTTTTATCTTATAATGCATAATACTTGTAGAGTCCGATTGATGATGTCCAAAGGACAAGAACTATCTACTGTACAGATACTGCATGTATGTATCAGCCTGTACTAGTACAAAGTAGTGACGATCAGCTAAACGAATGAATCAATTGAAAGAAAAAGTGAGCAAAATCTATTCGAAAGTAAACGGTCAGTTTTTCGCCAACGCTGGTCCCAACGCACCGGGCGCGCGCAATTTAAGGAAGCCCCTTTATTTGTCACTCAATGTTGTTCATCAGTTCCAAGCCAAAGTTGAACCAAGCTAGTGATGGATGGTTACAATGGCATGAAGAGAGGAGCAGGCTGTGTGGTGAGAGCTGTGGTGAGTGATGGAATCAAGGTTCCATTAGTGCAATGATTTGACTTGTTCAATGAGTTGCCCAATCTCCTTCAACAAGTGCAGGTGTTCAAGTTACATCATCAACAGGTTTTGTTGAGAAGAGCTTCTTAGGAATTTTGACTCAAATTCTATGCTTGGATCATCAAGTGGTTTGGGTTTGATGCACCAAAACTTGAACTGAAAAGAAGCACTAAATGAATCTCCTTTGACACACACAAAATCTTCTTTGGAAAAACATCTGAGCTTCCAACCTTTCTACTAGTAAAGCAAGCATGACAAGGTCCCTTTCAACAGCATACCAATTTACATTTTGATGATTGTGAAAGCAAACCAACTTTAGCACTAACAAGACGGACAAGTGTTGCATTCACCAGTCTGATGTCACTTAAAAATGTTTGCATCTGTCAAAGAAGGTTACCCTAACACTTCCATGCTTAGATTTAATTTAAAAAAGGCTTCTGTTTGTCATGGCGGCTCTATCAGTTTACTTCTGGACCACAGACATAATGTATGGTTCATAGTCATGAGATGATGAGAGGCTTTTGTGTCAAACTCTTGTGGTGGTGGTGTCACCCTAACCCTTCCGTTGTGATTGCCATGATGAAAGATGCCTGTTATTCATTGAATCCCGAACACAACTTACTTGAAACCCGGTATTTCTAAGATTCGGAGCTTTGATCTCGAATGTTATTCGCACAAAAGAAACAACCAAGATGTCCTTAACTGAAAGTAGTTACGGTGCACACATCAATGAGAAGCTTTCTGACTAAGAATCGAGACGTGTACACGTTGATTAGGGGGCGTAACTTGGTGAGAATAAAACTACGATCAGCTTTCTCAGACGCCACGACGTCTTGGTTCACACTCAAGATTGCGAAGTGTGTCATCTTATTAGATACTGGAGAAAAATGTGAGCATGGCATCTTGTCCGATTAGGCCAAGCGATCAATGGACGTGATAATCAATGCATGTCCAAACACATGACTAATGCGATGCTCATTATGCGTAAGAATGTGAATGGGTTGGACATTGACTCCCTACTAGCTACTAGCTAGTAACTTACCTTCGTCAAAAGAGGTGGTTAATACCTACATGTTACAGTAGAAGGCACACCGAAACAAATCCATTATATAGTGTAATCAAGCAAAACCTCAAGCAGCGAGATCCTACAAGGCATAATCTTCTTCATCCATCTATAAGATACAGATAGCAAGTTAGTCTTCATCAAGTACATAGGTGGATCAATCCATCCATCCATCCAACCACCCAAACATGACAGCAATGTTTCAAGGCATGCAGATATCCAACTTTGTGATTATCGTGGATAACCATGTCATTCCAACACAGAGTCTTCTACATCGAGTCCGTACCCGAGAAATGATGGAACGGTCTCAAGCACGCTGGGATGCTACGCCCGCCGGCAGCAACATCTCCAACAATGCCTCCTTGTCGGCACTCTCCTTTGATGATCACTCTGCCAGTATTGCTTCTCCTGGAAGCAACGGCAGCCATACCCGCTTAAACAGCAGTACCAATTCAAGCTTTTTCGGCCCTAAAGTACCTAGAAGACAGATCAGTCCTCCAGCATTGAAACGAGATGCCGTAGAGGACGGTGAGACCACCAGTGCCTCCTCTGCTGCCGTTGCAACCAACAGCAGTACAGGCACCAGCAGTACTAGCAGTGATCGTCCACATCTTCCCGTACGTTCCAAGAGTCCTCTGGTCCTTCAACATCGAACCGAGGACGACATGTCATCATCGGACTCGTCTTCCGACAATCATCCTTCGGAACGAAAACGATGGTCCCGGTACATGCCCCCTTCTCCCATGGTACCCAGCCGACATCATCTTCCTACGGAACAACCTCGCATGCCCAAACGCAAAGCGAGCGTCAAGACGGTTTGCGAGGAGTATGAGATCCAACAACTCTTACAATCCGATGGCAATGACGACGAGATGGACTTGGACTTGGAAGAAGGAGATTTGTTGAGCAGGAAGGATGCAGCGATGGATGATAATGAGAGTCATCAAAGCCAACAAAGCCAACAAGACTCGGAACCATCATTCTCTTCTGCTGATCACCATCATCAAGGACAACAACCACGACGGCCATCACGGAGACCAAGTCTACCCTCTCGTCAATCCAGCTTTGAAATCTTGCCGGCCACCCTACCCACGCGACAATCGAGCTTTGAAATTCGTCATCGTGCCTCCGTGAACGCGGCCGCTTCGCCCTTGTCCCAACGCGTCGTGGCAGAACTCTTGCAAAAGCCAGGACAACAACGACCACCTCCTTCGTTGCCGTCGGCTACGAGTACGAACTTCTCCTTGACTGCCGTAGCCATAGAACCGTTGCGGAGTCGGCCCCACCAAAGGTCCAGTTGGCCCTCGGCTGTTTCCAGACAAGAGGAGGATCCACCCAAAGCACCAGCACAGCAAGATACGAGTAGTTGTGACGAAGAGGAAGCGACAAGGTTTCACTCCTCTCTTCCTACCATTTTGCCGTCGGGGGTGCGTTCCCCATCCAGTCTCATGGTAGCCACTGCCGCTCCTGCCAAGCAGACATCTGCATTGACGACTACTACTACGTCTACCAGCAGAGAGCCCTCCTCCTCTTTTGGCAGCTCTCATCACTCCACTACTTCTTCTGCATCATCTTCCATCATCAAGAACGCGAGCCCGCACATACCGATCCGACGAAACTCGAGTTTGGATTCCTGTAGCAGTAACGACTCTTCTTCTTCTTCTTCCTCCGATGCTACTCCAAGTGGCTGTGGCGGCGGTGCCAAAGCTCCTGCTGCTTCCAAACAGCACCATCGCTTTCGCAATTATCGCGTTTCAACCGGTGTCAGTCAAAAACCAAGTCTTCCCGTTCGTACCTCGAGCTTTGATTTGAGCAAACTGTCCTCGCACAGTACTCACAGTCATGAGGACGAAGAGCACATGTTGCCGTGCCGTCAATCCAGTTTTCCTGGGTTGCGTACCACCCTTCAAAAGCTGTAATAGATTTTAAAATGAATTGTTAAATCTAATGAGATTAGTCTATCTACTACCTTGATTATAATACATTGCCATTATAAGGTAGTCATTATTTAGCACAATTCATCCCAGGGCTTGCCCTCCAATGGGATTCCCTCGGTCGAACCCTCTGGCATGGGAGCCAACGTCGGGTATTTGGATGAAATGAGATGCATGAGACCCTCATAGACTTTTCGATTGCCCTCTTCACTGAGATGCAATCCATCGCTCAGATACTTTCCAAACACATCGGGCGATGTATCGCCTTGCAGAGTTTCCCACACATCCAAAACACTACACCCATACTTTTCTCCTACTTGTTTTACGCGTTGTCCATAGGATCGGGCCACCTCGTTGTGTCTCCCATCCACTTCTACATTCCGAGCCTTTTTCCAGGCAGCGGGGTCGAAGGGAGGAGGTGTCATGAGAATAATAGGCGGCGGCGGTATCTCGTCATTACTGGGCTTTGTTTTGCCACTGCCAACACGAGATATATGCAAACATGCAACTGATGTAAGATTATAGAAAGAGGCATCGGCATGCTCAGTGGAACACACAACCTCTCTCTTACCGGATCGTGGTAATAATGGTTTCCAAATTCGTTCCATACTCTTCCAGCGGGACATGTTGCCGCTCACCCGGTAAAGCAGCGTCGTTGGCGCCAAAAAATACTGTACAGAATAAAATGCCGCTACTAGTATCACTTTGAGGAGGCGTGGCTGGAAAAATGGAGGGTAACAAATCGAGTGCAAACTTGGTATTGTATCCTGAATATCCTCGATTGAAAACATCTGTGGTTGTAATGTTTTTGGGGGGAGTTCGGAACGAAGGCTCATGTCAGAAGATGTAGCTGAGCAAATTTAAGAATTATTAAAAACCAAAAACTGCGCCTTTCTCACCGCATGCGTCTGTGCTTACCTGCACGACGTGAATAGTCGCTTGCCAACAGTGATGCCCAACCAATCTTTCCCTCCACCCCGAAACCTTGTTGCGTGATGGAATCGCCAAAGAGCACGATGGCGGGACGAATTCGTAGTGCTACCATCATATATAGAATCAGGTACCGTGCTGTCAAACTTGGGGGGTCAGCAAACTCTAATGGCGACAACAATAGGTCAGCACTCGTAACCTACAATAGCGATCGAAAACATAGCTGTTGGGCAGATACTACTAGCTACTACTAGCTACTAGCTAGCTAGTAGCTAGAGTACTAAATCACTGATTTCGTCAAGGTGCGAGGGTCAGGTACGTCAATCCGAAAGCACACCTGCTCCAATTGTGTATTAACCAGGTACCACTTCCTAGGTTTACTGTGGTGAGGTCTCTGGTGTTAGTCTATTTTGAGAAGTCAGCCAAAGCACCAATTCATGTACCAGATGCCTAATAGCCTGAGCTCCTGGGTCAGTTGTACCGCTTCCATAACACGTACAGCTGTACTGGCTAGTTGCCTTCTTTGTTGCTGCTCTTCAACGTGGATCAAGGGTGCTCAGTTGCATCCCAGGGAAATCTTCAAGAAATCTGATCATTCTAGGTGCTTTTAATTCTATTTTTGGATACTGTCTCTGTGCTACAAGTCGAAATTAATATAATGAGAAACGAGTAGAGAACGAATGCTTGAGTTGTCTCATTTTTTGCTATCTACTTTCTTTTGCAGGTCTGTGCTTCGACATTAATATCTGGATGTTCCTTGAAATGAAGGGGAGAAAAGCAATACTTTTTATCAAGATACGAGATGGTTTTTAAAATCTCATCAAATTAACTTTAGCCGATGAAGCGCTTCTCTCGGCGTGTGCACCAGTTGCTCAACCGTACAGCTAGCTAGCTAGGAGTTGTAGGACTCCATGAGTTTCTCGAGTTGCAATCGTTTGATAACGATGTGGTCGTTTGGAACATCCTTGCTCATTGCTTGCCATTCCAAAGCCACTGCTCGCCGCTCGTCGAGTATCATTTCTGTCAACAGCACAGGATCGATCAAAGCGGCACCGCCCTCATCTGTACTAAACCGTCCTGATGAAAAGAGCAGCTCCTCGAGAAAATCATCTGCGCGATTATACCGTTGGATTCCTGAAAAGTGGCTCACGAGCCGTTCCAAATAAAAATCACGCAAAAACATTCGGTACTTGGGATAATCATTTCCAACATCCCGGTGGAGGTCTCCGTTTAAGAATCGATGGATGCTCTCTTGCGTCGCCAAGAGAACCGCCAGATCAAAATTTCCTTTTCGAAGCGTGGAGGGAGCCATGCCATCAATAGGGTCGAGACTCCACCCCAAAAAGACCAAATTGTGGGGCGGAAATCTTCGAGGGCTGCCTTCTTCTCCCGACGACATGGTCACTTGCTTCCGTTTCCTTTTTTCTCCTGTACCCCCGCCAGCACTACTATCATTTTGTTGGTTTGGCTCGGTTTCCTGATCTTCTTCTTCATCTCGTTGATTGTCTATGTAATCCCAATAGCTATCCATCGTATGATATCCCATATTCGCGACAACTCCAAGATCGTTGGCGAACTCTTGGGCAATTTTTTCACGCACGGAAATGATTCGTGCGCAAATGGAAGCTGGATTGATTTCAATGTCATATTCTTTGGCCATGCCATTATACGATTGGATGGTAAAGGCTTCGACGGGCATTGTCAGCAGTTTTTCGAAATACGAATCCCAGGTAGCAAATTTTGTGGTGTTCATGGCACCAATCCCATGATAGATCAGCAATTGACTATACGAATTTCCATTGGGATTGGCGACATTGGGATTGCTGGTGAGGGCTGTGGTGGCTTCTGTGGTTCCTGTGAGCCGAGGTTCCCTAGAGCCGACGAGGTGAATGTCGATGACTGGTTGCGTATAGTTGTCGACCCATCGAACGGTCTGAGGATCTCGTAAACTACTCAGTACTAGCATGAAGGACTGAATGGCGCACTGGTTCATAAAGAGGAGAAAATCATTCGATAACTTCCAGGAACCACCACCACTTTTCCTCGCCGACTTGGTGATGTCATCATCGTTTACTGAGGACCACAACGGATAGAGAGGTTGTGTCTTCGAACATATTGTAGGTTGAGGTGCCACCAGAGCAACGAATCCAGTCGTCTCCGTGACTTGACACAACACCAAAAGTGCAGTAGCAACGACGGCACCAATGATCATTCTTACAAAAGTTTCTTGGAAATAATCGACTAATAAACTTGCTAAAATGTCAAGATCAGAGGAATCTTGGTGACACTGACTGCATGCAGAGGCAGCACAATAGCTTCCGTGATCAGATACTAGTACAGCGTATTGGTCTATTGCCTGGTGTTTGATCCGACAGAGTTGTTAGAGTGGAACCAATGTGTGCCGGGTGATGGCTGCATTCATTGATTGCAGCTGTTTTCCATGGATTTGCCGAACAATGGAATTCATTTCTCTTTCATGATCGCGCACTTGTCTGCAATTGCACTTCAGACGCACAGTGGTCATCAGTCAACTTGCTGGTCCACACATAATAATCATTTCTTCACTCCACACCTGGGAGAAATCATTTCACCAGAAAGTGAAGTTCTAGCCAGTCTACTAATAGGAGAGGAACAAGAATATGATAAGCTTGAAACAACGTGGCTATGCCTAGAACAATGTATGCTAAAGATTATACAAGATAGTAATGAGCTTTTTTGGAAGTACCTGTCACGGATTGGGTTTTTGCCATAATCACTAGTAGCGAGCTAGGTAGCGTTGCAGAAAGAGTCCTCAAAGATGTTGAGAAGCCTACAGTACATGAAAGTCTGTGATGGAATGGAAGGGGTCACAGTTTGGCAACCCATTGTTCTGAACCGACCCTGACCACACCGTTATTGGCCGATTACAAACCCTACTTTTATACATCATTGATTTGAAGGCAGGATATGTTATTCGGAAGCAAACGCATCCTCTGGCCAGATCTGAAAACAATCTTGAAATTTGCCGTGAAGGGCTATGCGAGTAGGTTCAGAGTTTCTAACTATGTTTTAAAACAGAATGAAATTAACATTCAATGTAGTCTAAAAGTTCATTGTTGCAAAACTGGCACAGACCATTTGTTTTTCCCGCTTATGAAATTTTACATACACTATATAGGCCGACAGGAACCAATTTCATAGTTGTCCACGTGCGACCACAAGTAGCTGGCAGTTACGCACTCTCAAGATCTTATCAGGCAATCAACCCAATCCACACGTATTGTCGTTAGCACTTTGACGGGTTTTCCTTTATGCTGTGGTACCCTTAGTGTCTGCTTCTCCTGATTCCATGGCCGGAAATTCAAAGATTTGCACATTGGAACGTTCCTTGGCCAAATGCCCCAATGTAGCTTTTCGGAATTTCACAATTTCTTGCCACTGTTTCTTGTCGGGATCGCCGCGTTCCATTCGTCTCACGTCAAGCTCTATTTGTTGTACGAAAATGCCGCATGTCGTCAAAAGCTTGTCGATGGTTGCAAGTTGATCCTCCTGGCTGGGCTCGGTTTTGTCCACCGATGGCCATTCTACCTCCATGAGCATTTCTTGGATTTGCCGAATGGTACGCGAGAGTTCTTCATCGTAAAATTCGAGGGGAGACTTTTTCGTCATGGTTTTCTTTGGAACCGGCAGTATCTTGACCAGCTACGTAGACACAACCAAGCGCAACAAGGACTCTTAGAAATGTGGTTATCAGTGGCGGCTCAGTTGAAGGCGTCTTCTTCTCCCTTGTGGGTGGTTATTCTCTTTATAGCAAAAGAAGGACAGCTGGTCGTCGCCTTCGTACTCCTTCTATTAGCTAGCTAGCAAGATATTTGACTACTATCTAGTAC
>Ga0163148_10004032_pt1 | contig 15658 bp, 16 predicted proteins | sample OliLakLV19MP7P2_FD_148606 | JGI IMG/M metagenome (GOLD analysis project Ga0163148, IMG submission 148606) | Freshwater microbial mat bacterial communities from Lake Vanda, McMurdo Dry Valleys, Antarctica- Oligotrophic Lake LV.19.MP7.P2 | ecosystem: Environmental > Aquatic > Freshwater > Lake >...
ATCGTATGGTCGTCTTTACCCAAGGATCCAAATGTACTCTTGTCGCACACAAGGGTACCGTGACCGAGTATGCCGTAGAAGAACTGGCCAAGGACAAGCTCGTGGATACCAACGGAGCCGGTGATGCCTTTGTGGGAGGTTTCTTGTCGCAGTTGGTGCAAGACAAGAGCATTGAAGATTGTGTCAAGGCAGGACACTGGGCTGCTAAATTCATCATTCAAACATCTGGAACCCAGTTGGACAAGGCTTGTGATTATGAAGGTTAATTAATTAATGAAATAGATAAATACGAAATAGTATTTAAATTTTATTGTTACGTTATAGCATGTTTATGATGAGGATATTTAATATTTCATGAGGCGAGTAAAAATTGATAATGTGGTGAAGTCAACTCGATCGTGACGAAGTAGTCACAGGGAACTCGGCATCTGTTGGCAGTACTGTAGATTTGCGCAGATACTATACTCGCATCACACACCCTTGTCGCTGTAGTAGGATAAAAAATCGGGATTGGATTCCAGCAAATAAAACACCACATTTGTATTTTCTCGTTCCTCCGTGATCTTGTCTAGAAACTCGCTTGGGGTGGCATTCACCAGCAAATGATAGTCCCGAATGCCACTCTGGTTCAACCGTAAGTAAAAATCAATTTTGGCACTTGCCAGATTTCCCTTCTCTGTGACTTTGACATTGTTGCCCCAAAAACTTAACGTGGTTATTGTTTCATTAGAGACCATGCCAGAGGCAATGGCATGAATAAAGTCGTCGTCCATTAACTCACAACGAACACTAAGTGACTCCAACTGGAGAGGAGGAGGAGGAGTAGAAGTATCTTCTATCAGAGGCCTGTATGCGGTGGTGATGGCATCGTCGATCATCTCATCATGATGAATATCAGCATCACCATCCTCGTGGATGCTGTTGGGTTCTGCATTTTCTGCAGTGCTATTTGGATCCTCAACAGTCTCTCCATTTTCTAAAACATTGCTGCTGCTGCTGTTGGTTGAAGTAGTGCCAGCTTCGCCTAGAAACTCTGTCAATGTTGACAACATCTCTTTTGTGGGCCGCCCAGGAAAGAACATGAGACACAACCCTTTCAAGTTGGGAGGTCGGATCCGTTGTAACGGCCCCACAAAAAAGCTGCTGTGGAAGTAGACCTTGAGCGACTCCAAGCTTTCCATATTGCAGATTGCCTCCGCCAATATTGTTTTTTCCTCATTGGTGGGAATGGTATCAAAGAAAGATTCATAAATGGTGACACGTTTGACGACTTGGTTGGCGTAAATTGCCTCTATCAAACGGGGAAAGTCTTCCAGTTCACGCAACGTAAGCTCCAGGCTATCATAATCCCAACGATTGCTCAGTAAAGCTGCCACTATCCAATCCTCGTCAGGTTCTTCTGGTATCAAATCTTCATCCGAAAATTGATACAGCTCCAAATCGTCATCGCCGTCGCTGCTGTTTGCATACATAACGTACGATCCATTGTCTTCTACCAAGGCGTTGGTGTTCCACAGTGCTTCATCTTCTTCGTCCGTACGTTCTTGTTCATAAATTTCGCCTCCTTCTTCCTCCTCGCCATCGCCACATAAAAGGGGGCCGCATCTATTGTTGCTGGCGTTATTTGGTATTGTCGAAGTAGCCATCACTCCCGTGTTTTCCTGCCGTGGTACTGCGTCGTCGTCGTCGTCGGAAAACTGGTAAGCCACCAAATCATTGTAGGAGTACCCAGAACTTTCTCCCAAAGAATAACAACCGGAGGATGTTTCGCTCATTATTGCCAATACAAGAGCTATATGGTGCTACTATTAGCTATACACAGTAGTCAGGTTACTTGTCAATCTGGTAGAGTGAAGATTTGTTGAACCGGTGATGGTACTTGTACAGTCAAGTGTGGTCGATGAATGGAAGCTATGACTACTGGAAGTCATCGATGAGGAGTGGTTGCATGAAAGTCGCAACTTGCTTGTCAGCGGAAAAACAGGTCGCACATTATCTCCATTCTACATTGGTAGCCCTTGGCAATCCAAGAAGCCCAACATGCCAGAGGACAAGAGCGACCAATGATCCATTTCCAGACAGAAACTTTACTGATGCACTTGAATACTACGCATGTACAGCTAAACAAAAAGAAGGAAGGAGCAATAGGTGGTAACAAGGCTACCCTGTTTGACACAGTTAGATAAATTGCAGGCCAGACTTAATTTCACACAATTGCTACCCCGTATTCAAGTTTGTGATCTTTTCTAATGCTTGTTTGTCAACTTAAACTATGTTATTTCCCCACGATAGCTAGCTAGGTGTGGCTGAGTCAGTGACTGCCCGTGGTACAAGCGATGGGTCGGATGAAAACAAATAAAACGTCGTATCGAGATCATCCCTGTAGTGGTCGAGTAATTCCACGACAACTTCCTTGCTGACACCATTTTTTTCTTGTTCTTTCCAGATCCGACGAACCCCCGATTGATTCAGCTGCAGGAGATGATCAATCGTTTCATTCGAATCGGGATAATACAATGAGTGACCCACCCGGACCCAATAGTCAATACGCTCCAAAATACAATTGGTTTGCAACATTTGGATCAGAGCCTCGTAACATTTGTCAGTACAACTAAAAGGTGGAAAGGAGACTGTCCTGAGTGTTTGGCTGCTTTGTATAGCTTGGGCAATCGCCTCAACAATCCGATCGTCGAGCATAAAGGGACTCGGCTTGTCGTGAGGATGAAGACTGCTGTCGTTGTTGTTGTTCTCGTCGTCTTCATCGTCGGGTGATGCAAGTTTGTAGTCAAAGCGGAAACATTCCAATTTCACGTAAATATGCTTCAAACGAGCCAGAGCACCCAATACTCCCTGAAAGTCGGTATTGTCGAATCCCACATCCAACGCACGGAGAGGAAGTGCTTCCAGTGCCGACACCAACAAGTGAAACCGTTCCGGCTGAGAAATGTCCAACTTGCACAGTCTCAAATTCTCCAATAAACGTGGTCTATACATGAGTAATGGCTCGATAAAGACGTGGCTGTTCTTGTAGACCAACAAGCTTTTCAAGGCAGGAAGTTGACACAGAGCGTGAGCCAGATTGGATTGATCCGATCGGGATAATCCCTCAAACGCCTCAATATGAACTTCCACTTCTTGCACCGTATGGTTGGCTTGAATAGCCTCAAGAAGAACATCAATGTCGGCAATACCATCATCGAGTTCAAGCCGCAAAAAGTCGCTCTCATTGGCCTTCAAGTTGGTAGTGATTTCTTCCATGGCCCAGGGATGACTGCAGCTATAACCACTGCAAGATTGATCCGATCTGCCATTTATTACATTGCTATCTTCCAAGGAGAATTCGTCTGTTTCGAACTCCTCGTAATCAAAATCATCATAATCATCAACACTTTCATCATCTTCCTCGCCATCTGTCGAATAACGATCACGCCCTGCCCACTTGCAGTAACTGTTATCTCCTGTTTCGGTTGTGCTTCCAACCAGACTGATCATGGAATCGTCCTGACGGCCACTGCCCTCGGAACCACGACCAAAATCATCCTCCTCTTCGTCGTCGGAGTCATCTAGGCTCCGCAAGTATCGAATCACGCTCCCATCCAAAGAGTCATCATCGTCATGTTCGGCATCGTTTGCTGCTTTCCCCATATCCCGTGCCCACGCGGCCCATGATTGACGAGATTCTAAAACTGCATCCATCTTGGTATACGTTTCTTTTTCTCTGCGCTAGTCCTGCTTCTTTCTACTAGCTAGCTACGAACTACTGTAATACTTGCACGTTGCTACCTGACGACCCGCTTTTCTGTTTATTCTTGTGGCGCCTCCACCTGACATGTTTTGTCACAATGGAACAACTATTAGGTTTCTCAACTGAAATTGGGATGAGTTTTAGTCGAGCAGTTGAAGACCAAATTTTTGGTCATGGATGGCGGTTGGGTGTGCACCTCTCCGGCTCTCGTCGTGCGCGGAAGATGTGAGCGGTCCAGGCGTTGTCACAAATGACGTCACACAAAATGGATCTTTCGTATCTTTCTTCTCGTTATTTTGTTCCTTCGCTCGCCCCCTTCCCTAATGTTGTAATTTCGTGTTGCAACAAGATGCATGCAATAGACAGCCGCACTTTGCACTACCCACACTTAATTGCAACAGAAAAGTTGTATAGCAAGATTGATAGATTGATATTATTATCTTCATGAAAATGGCGACCGAAAAGAAACAAAAGATGGCGTCAATTGAGGAGCGACTCAAGCCCGACACGATGCTCAAGATTATCTATGACTCTGCCGACGGTAGCGATGAAGAGGAAGAGCCCCCTCGATTTATCATTGCCTATTGGTCGATTCGCGGCTTGGCAGCTCCGATTCGTGCCATGTTGAGTGCGGCCCAAATCAATCACAAGGTGGCACTGTACGACGAGAAAGAATTGGGGGAGACGGCCATGTGGGATATGAAGTCGTATGTCACAGACAAGAAATGGCTTCGGGAAGAGTTCAACGCCTTTATGAACTTGCCCTTTCTCGTGGATTGCCACAAGGGAATTGTGATTGCTCAGACCAATGCCATTTTTTTGTATTTGAGCCGTGAATTAAACATGTGCGGAAAGGACTCGGTGCAACAAGCCAAGATTGACGAGATGATGTGTGAGACCATGGACTTTCGTGACAAGATGGTGGCGTTTGCCTATCGTTCTGATGGGTCCAAAGAAAAGGCACACGAGCTGTTGAAAAATGCCAAGGCGCACATTCGAAAATTCGAAGCTCATCTTGCCGAACAATATCCAGACTATTTCAAGAATATGGATCCACCCAACAGTGAGAATGCAGAAGAAAAGACTGCCGCTGAAGCGAAAGAGGGTGTAGCTCATTTGATTCCTGGGATCTTCACGGCTCCTGATTTCCACCTTTGGGAAATGTTGGACCAGTATGAAGGTCTGGCTCGGTGCTTTGACTTGCCCTTGTGGGCTGAAGACGGGGAGGATAAAAATACGGCCGTCTACTTTCACTGCCGACCCGATGTCAAGCCTGCGGACAGACTGTATCCTTACCTGGAAGAATTCAGAAACACATTCATGAGCCTGCCAGAGAATGCTCACTACATTGGCTCGTTTTTGCACAACGAGATCCCCTGCAACAATCCCACAGCAGTGTTTGCATCTACTGTCGATGATTTTAAACCGTACACACGCGGCCAGGAGGCACCATGGCGGGCCAAAGGGGAAGTTCTTGTGCGATGCAAAAAAGTCTCCACTTAATTCAAAAGTGGCTGTTGTAAAAGGAGAAGGATATCTGCAATACTTTTGCCAGGAGAACGGTTGGAGTATCTAGTTTTGTGAGCACACAGAACTCTCTTTGTCAATTCAGTATGATCAGACATCGACGGATTCTCTGCTACTACTAACTAGTAGCTTTCCTTTCAGTACTCGAAGCAGCTGCTCTAGCAGAGGTAGTAGGGGACAATCTTCGTAAATAGCATGTGGATACCAACTACAACACTCGTCTCATTGCTACTGCACTAGTTCTAAATCCAGCAGGTGCCGCAGCGACAAGGGAAGTCAGCGAATCTGTTCTCGTTTCTTCAAACCATCAAGTACTCGTAGTTGAGAACCCAGGTGCGTTCCTTCAGTCATCGTCTCTACTTATCTAGACCTACCCTAAATCAGTTGCAAGCTTTCTAACTGATAAAGCAACTTGAAGTCCAGTCCCGTAAATAGTCGTCTACTTCGATGCTAGCTGGCTAGTAGCTAGCTACTCTAATTGTAAAGTTCAGAAATAACTAATCTGGTTGCTTGGGAAGTGGTCAAGCGCTAGCAAACTACGAACAGATCACAGGTGTAGCAACATCATGTAAGTACTGTACTTGAAGCGGCCATAACTTCCGGCACTATTCCTGGTGCACGTGTAATATTCCTTAATATTGGCTTATCATCAGAAACTACCCCTGAAGCCATTCCAGTTCGTAAAGGAATAACCTGCAGCCACTGGCTTTCTTAAGGCATTTTTTAACCACTGGTCCCGGTAGGTACTGTTGCTAGCACAGTGCGTGCCATCAACACCGTTATAGTTGCGGGAACAGTGTTCGTAAAAAGACCGAAGAGCCATACTTCTATGTCTTTTTGAAAGAGATGGCCTCGGCGATTATGACACATGGAACTATGCGCCTCATGCATGACATCTCCAATGAGAAGGAACTTCAACACCAGTGTTTAGTACACCTTCGTTCGTTTTAAATAAGTACTCCAGTGCTACGGCCTCCTCCGGACAACTTGTTGCCGACCTTCCTTTCTAATCCTATCTGCGAGTTCCAGCCCACATTTGAACAGGCTAAGGTCTTAGTTAAAATTGCGAATCACGACCAAGAAAGTCATCTATAGTATTTTAGTATAACATATACCCCTATTCTTAATGAGATTTAATATTTTGAAAACTAAAGCACACGGTAAAGCCACTTATTAGATGATTGATGGATTGCCAACACAATACATTGATGTTTGTACTCCGTTGCATCGTAGGAGCCAGTACGTACAAACTAGCTAGCTCGTAGGCGCTACTGCTACTAGTAGTTAGTAGACTCCTTTCCTCATTACTTACTCCCTCACCTATTGCAGAAGTAGAGCACGATTACTGCATACTGTTTCTCTTTCAAATTACCAATATCTGCACCATCAGTTCAATTGCGAGCAATGCTGCACAGCCCTTTCCACAGTTGAATAGAAGACTTGCTAACTCTTGAAAAATTGGAGAAAAATACAACCCGAAAGCCGATTGTTGCGTGTAGAATAGCCTTCGAAGATATCAAGAGATGGAACGGGCGGAGGAGGAAGAGGGCGAGGAGAATGTTTCCTCGCCATCCGATGGACAGAACGAGGAACGGAAAGACGACCAGAAAAGGCCAACAGAAAACAAAGGTAAGAAAGATTCGGTCAACATTTGAGGAAGCTGGCTATGGCCCATGCATTTTGTTGAAGGCTTCATGTTACTTTTGCCCCTTTGTAATTGGCTTCGTCTTGTGTGGTCTTGCCCCCCCCCCCTTGGTCGAGCACTTACGGAAGTCAAAGTAGTGTCAGGTTCTTGCCAGTCGCATACTTTCGATATCTTTTCCATTCCATCTCACTCACATATTGCTTCCATTGCCAATTTTCCAAAGAAGAAGAGCGGCCTTCCAAGAAGAAGACTAGGGTAGGTAAATCTTCTTCTGGTGGACAAGAGGCAAATGTTGGTGCTTCGGGCAGCCAACTCCTCTCCGCGGATCTTGATGATAGTGCTCACGTGGGAAGCGCCACTGGAACATCTCCTCAACAGCAGCAGCCTGTTACCCCAGCTGAGAGCAAGAGCATCACCGACGCCTCAACATCTCGGTCAGAGAGCAAGGGTTTAACTACCCCCGGGGCGGCGGGTGTACCGGCGCCAAGTCCGGCATCCATGGAATTTCCGGCCCAGCTAATGGACCTTCTTCAGCGCAAAGCTGCACCGGACGCCATTTGGTTTCTTCAAGAAGGCGAGGCGATTGGTATCAATCAGGATAACATTGTCGAAAAGGTTCTCAACGAGCACTTTCGAGGCATGAAGTTCAACAGCTTGGTGCGAAACCTAAATCGATGGTAGGTGCCTTTTCTGCACTCCGTGTATGTTGTTTCGTGTACAACTCGGTATTCTCCAACTCTTTGTTGTCGCGTCTATTTACGGTTTTGTGCTGTAGGGGCTTTCGGAGAATTTCCCATCCTTCTCTCAGAGATAACCACCGGGGGTATCATCACCTTCTCTTTCAGAAAAACAAACCGCACCTGGTGCACCGCATGAAAAAGGACAGCAAAGCCCAAGAAGTTGTCCGGCAACTCGATCTGGAAGAACAAAAGGGGGAAGTCAACAAAGATGAGGAGGATAAACCAACCGAAGAAAGGAAGGATCCGCAGCCGGAGACGGGGGCTCAAAGCACGAGCCAGGGAAATACTATTCCGTCTGTTGCGTCCTCTGGAATCAGCTTACAACAGGGTCAGTGGGCGCAGCAGCAATACCCGCGAGGCTTCTTACCCGGGATGGTCGGATCTCCACAGCAGCAACAGCAGCAGCAACAACAACAACAACTGATATGGCAAGGACTAGCTGTTCAGCAACAACAGCAGCAGCAGCAGCGGGAATGGCAGCAGCAACAAAGTGCCTTTGCCAATCAATTGGGAACCTTGCCAGGATGGGGAACATACATGGGTCATTGGAGCATGCAGCCGACCATGCCACTGCCATTTCCTTTTGCTGCGGCAGGTTGGTCACAAGGTATGCCAGCGGCGGGGAACTTTTCCTTGCCCCGGACGGCGGCCGCAGCAGGACAAGGTCCGGCAGCGGCAATTAGCGGCGGCAACCCTGGGGGCGCGGGGGTATCCGCAGCAAGTGAAGATGATGATTGTGATGATCCGACAGAGACAGGAGACAACCCTCCTGCACAAGGGAGGTGACTCTCAACAAAGGTTGACGTCAGTATGAACATGCTTTTTCTGTCAACCATCATTATTTTTCGGGTGGGTTTCTTGAGAGAAGTTACCAGTTTGTTTTGTTGACATGGAATATGTAGGGTGGTAATGCCATGTATGCCAATAGTGAATGATTGTTAAAGCTTGTCAACTGCCACAGAAAAGAATGTGATTCAATTCCAGAGCAGACTCCCCACAGTTGACCCTCCCTCCGCCGGAGATGAAGTCAACAAAGTCAAAAGGTTCCGGAGGTAAGCGAAACAAACTGAACTTCATCTTTGGCAATGTCCAGGGACATATTGTGCCTGTTACTGTTGCATATGCATATATCACGATGTGACATGTTTTTCTCACCTCTTGACTGCTTTGTTTCCAATGAAACTGCACTTTCGTCATCCCATCTTGGGCTTCAAACAGAGTGGGCGACGTTTAGAGGTGCCCACACCTATTCCCACATCACGTTTGTGATGCTTTGGTGCATTGTGTTTCATGAAAGTAGCTCGAAAATTCAAAGCAAGAAGAGAATCATGGAGAAACTTCACCCAGTCTATCATTGATCTGTACCTGTGGTGAAGGTACTATTGCATGTTATTGTCACTCTAATCTCTTGTCACACAGCAAGGCAGACAGTTGAACAATAAGTTTGTCACCAAGACGACTGCATGGATGAAGGGTGAGAACGGTAGGACTCTCTTCACTACGTACGCGTACCAGTATGGTACTACTAGTAGCTTGTCCCGGCCATGGCGGTTATGTAGCGTCCGTTATCACAACCACTACCGGTTCCAGTACGATTGTACTGTACTTCAAAGTACAAAAGAAGAGGGGCACGTGATGTGCAAGGAAAAACTGCACAGAAAGGGAACTGTAAGAATCTGGTGCGTACAATCGTGTTGCCGGAGCACTTCGAAGTACATCTTTGAGTACCGGCTTCTTTATGCAAGTTTTGCTGACACCACAATGGATTTATTCGTTTTTTCGTCTGTTAATGCTAGTTTGCCCCTAAAGTTGATGGCTACAGGGTTGAGTCACAGTTTATATCCTTCCTCCGCATGTGGACTTCTACAATGTACTGTGCTACTAGCTACCGGTAGTACGTAAAAGCTAGGGCTAGTACAGGTCGCCTGCCCGCCTCCGCAGGGACAGTTGTCTGACGCCGTGCCGTCGTGGTGGTAAGCACACTATGCATGGCAAACCAGAAGCAGCCAGTGGCGTGGATACTACAATAATTTTGTAGTAGGCCTGGTGGACCGGAGGAGCTGTTGTAATACATCTTGCTACTTCTTGGAGCTGGGAAAGGAAGACATGTGAATATAGCACTAGGGTAGCTTCTCCCATTCTGCGGGAGAAAACTGAATCTACAGTTTAGCTTCTCCCATTCTGGGGGAGAAAAACTGAATTCTTTTTGAAGGAATGAATGCATGCATCAAAGGTGAAGGAACTACTGACCAGGCTGTAAGGTTTCGGGCCTGTCCAGGTAGACCCTTGCCGTGGTCCAGTGAGAAGTGAAGCAGTGGACAGCAGTTTGCAAGGCCGGAGGAGGGAATTCAAAGAGAGCTTTTCTATACCTCCTCTTGGCAGAAACCCGCCTGCCAAAAAGTGGACGCCAGGTATTTCCTTTTTGCCGTTGCTAGTGCTGTCTCAAGTGGCTAGAAAAACTGGGACAGCGGGCCATGGGTCGCAAGGTGCAGAAAAAGAAGTTTCCAAGAAAGTTCTTGTACGTCTTGGTAAAAGGACAACTGCAAAGAATGAAAGCCACCTCTTTTTTTCTGGCGGCGGCTGGTGTTGTCTCAAGCGCGCGCAGATGTACCTTCCTCTCTGCGGTGGATGGATGCATGGATTGGGATCCACTGCCGGAAAGCTGCATGCGCCATCTCTTTTGCGTCCAAGGCAAAGACAATGTTTCATAGAAGCACTCTCAAGACCATGCAGGTGAGCGGAGACGGAAGGGGGGTTCTCAAGTTCGAGTTGGACGTTCGGCCCGGGTTCTTCTCCGCAATCAACCACCTACGAAAGGGTTTGCTGCCACTGACGATTGCTGCAGAAATACAACATTCCAACTTTTTGGGTGGGCAATGGCATGTCATGGAAAAAGTCAAATACTTTGTTGAATGCGCCCAAGAGGACCGTAGTTTGATGGGGTAGTAAACAAGGCTTTTCCAGAGGCTATCTCCAATGAAGAGCTCGAGACTTGTGTGGTAAGAGTGCCGGCGGACAAAGGTTTCAACGCAACGAACACTCTAACGACTCCCCGCCAATCCATCACCACTCCGTCAATCCATGATCACTCGGCACGCTGTCAACTGAAACCGCGACACACAAACACTCTCTACCGCAGGGGAAGATTCATCAAGAAAAATCGCCATTCCTTCAAGCCTTTTGCTTCTATGCAAGCTGACCACAATCCTAGTGTAACCCTTTCGCCAATCTACTGGGATTTTTCATCTAAGGTACCTCTAGATGAACAATGACAACGTATGGGGTGGGCTATCCCCCGGTGGGCTTTCTGCGGTTTGAACGTGAAAAGAAATTGCGGAAAAATCTGCAACAAAAGGCCAAGTCGGGAAATCGGTGGAACCCGGTGTTCAATCTCATTCAGAAGATTTTCTTCGCATTGAAGCTAAACAGCATGTGTCCCAAGTCGTTAAGCACTGAATTGATACGTCAAGCATTGGGATCTCTCCTCTCACAGTGTCTGGAAACAAGTTTTTCAGCATTCGCATGGCGCCTTCCTGAGCGATCTTTTGAAAGCTACATTGCATCTGGGATGCCTTTTTTCTTTGGATTTTGTCAACGAAGTTTTAATTAAAATTATTAGACCTAGAATAACTATCCAATCCAATTTTTACAAACTCCTGAGTAAATTCCAAGTGGCGAAAAAAATTGCTACAGATTTTACACCAAAAACAACGGAGATAGTATGCGTCCAAACTGTTTATTACGTCATTATGCACGACACAAAACTGATGAGAAACAATCATCAATTGAATGCGAGAGCCATCACCATCATTATTATTCATCGGGCTGTCTGAAAGCACTTACATAAACAACCTCGCCTCTATTGTTTGTAGATAACTGAAGTCGAAGTCTAAAGTCGGTCTGATAACATGAGATTTGTACGAATCGAGACTTTTCTTGGTATCTTGGCAGCACTGTCGTTCTTCCCAGCGCATGCCGCTAATGCCAGCGATGATATTCTATTGGAGTCCTTTCATGATCCTTCGCATCATTGGCAACAAATGAATGATCCAGTAATGGGAGGGCGATCTACTGGGACGTTTATTATCGATAACGGAATTGGTATCTTTGACGGTGAGGTGGTGGACGTTCCCTTTCTTCAGGCACCTGGCTTCATCAAGGTGGCATCTAGAGATCATATTGCATATCCCGATGTTGCATCATGTCAAGCATTGAAGCTTACACTACGATCCTCCGTCGACTACAAAGGCTACAGAGTAAGCTTTGGTAACGCACATCCACCCCACGGAAAAACTTTTGCCTATGGTTTCAAATCAGATCTGAAGGTCCCAAAAGGAAATGAGTTTCAAGAAATAGAAATTCCCTTCACAAACTTTTCAGATTTTTGGGATGACGCCACAGGAGAGCAAATCAAGACCTGTCATGATAACCCTGCCTATTGTCCTGATGTCAAGACTTTGCATAATATGAAAACTATATCCATTTGGGCAGAAGGTGTTGCAGGCAAGGCTCATTTGGAAATCGAATCTATCTCCGCTTCTAAATGCTCAGAAAATATGAATCAATCGTAGCCGAGCAACAGAAAGTTTGTGTTTTTAGGATCTTTTGCAAGAAGGCAATTCGCTTGGCTGCGACTGACTGGCTCGCCATGACGTTATATCTGCTGAAGAAACTGGCCTGCTTGAAAACAAAAACGACGGATAGTAATGTACGTAGTCAGCCAGTTGCTAGAAATGCTTGATTAAATGCCACTAGCTAGGCTACTACGCTACAACTGGTAGCTGCTACTGTAGTGCCTAGCTTACTACTGGAGTAACTGGTACTAGCTAGAGTAGCTAACTACAATACCGGTAACCTGCTAACTAAATCGCAACCATTTCGCAATTGTACTATCAGTACTAGCTAGCTAGCTACTGTAGTAAAGTACTTTGGATGAAGGCAGGGGCGCACCTCTGTGGTGCCAAACGCTACTAATACTTGTACCGCTACCGTATACTACGCAGTACTACAATTGTACTAGTAGCAGTCTACCGAGCTCATAATCGGAAATTGTTAATAGTGTTGCATTGGCCATGGTTTAGTGGCCACGGGACTGGGTGCTCCGAGTGAGCCGATTGTGCACCCAAGTTCGGGGTTGATGGAGCAGGTGACTTCCCACTATAAAAGTTATAGTACTCTCATACATGCATGTGTTAATCGCTGAAACCAGGCCAGCGCCTCCTCACATTTTGGACAGGAGCGGTACTGAAGTCCCAGTTGCGAAATCAGCAACATTCTGGAGTGTGGCATACTTGGCTATCTAATCGCTGGATGTTGCTGGATGGCACATACATGCCCGGAACCGCATTCAACTGATGGTTTCAACGTCACTTGAAAGCCGGAGGGCGAATCTTGGCACCTTTAGCAAACAAAGTTAGGCTCCCGAAACCGTTTCTTTCAACTCACAAAAACACAATACAATTCATTTGTTCTCATCCCAAATATACTCCCAAAATATAAACATGAGATCCCTCTTGACGGCATTCGGTCTTCTGTTCTGTCTTCTTCCAACGTTGGCGTCCGCCTCGGCTGTGAAAGGTGTCCGTGGAATTCGAAAGCTACAGGAGCCGCCAGCGCCCAAAGAAGACAAAGTGAAAAAGTGTAAAAAGTTCAAGGAACCAAAAGCTGCCCCCAAGGGAGTTGCTGATCCCAAGGCAGCGGATCCCAAATTGGGAGACCTGAAGGCAGTTTCAGACACCACGGAAGAAGCGCCCGCGCCAGAAGATGCCACGGAAGAAGCACCTGCGCCCAAGGAGGGAGCAGCCCTTCCCAAGGAGGGAGTTGCACCCAAGGCCACAGGTGATCCCAAAGATCCAAAGGCCAAAGAAGATCCCAAAGCTACTGCTGCTTCTGATCGTTCTGAAGAACTTGAGTGTCTTGAATGGGAAGAAGACCGTTCAGACAGTGGTTCCAGTGCGATCGACGATCCAGCTTTTGGCTCGTCCTCAGATTTTCAGAGCGTCAACGTTGATTGTGATGCCATTGCCAATGATAAAGGACCAACAAATACCCATTCTTTGTCCTTCATGATTAACATGGATGTATTGAAGAGTGCAGATGCTAGCTTGCAAGACATTTACAGCGCCATGGAGAAGGAACTGCAAATGAAGGTTGCTCCTCGCGTTGCAGGATGTTCTGGTGGCCGAATGCTGGCTTCTGGACAGTCTAGCAAGATTGTCCATGTTGACTTTGGTGACATGGAACTAGACAGAAAAGGTGCGTAACAAACTATCGTTTTGAGATATTTTTTTTTCTTTGTTATTCCCATCTCACCCATCAACTACCTATTTCTCCCCCTTTTAGGCTGTGTCTCTGAACTCGCCAAGTCGTCCGACGGCATTTGCTCCTCAACCGATGTCCCAGTGGACGTATACTTTGTTGGTGACATGCCAGACAATGCGATTGCAAAGGTGGAAGTTGCCATTGAGCAACATGAGTGGGATATTGAAGGGCTTTTGGATACATCTGAAGTTTCCATTATCCAAACTGGGAGCAGCATGGGAAGCACTGGCAGTAGTGCTACATCATCTGGCGGCATTGGCGGCATTGCGGCTGCTGCCTTTGTTGTTGCAGCCGTCGTCGCTTTCATCTGTTACCGAAAAAGCCGACGCAGCGCTCCCGAGGCAAAGGCCGAGCTTGACACAGATGAAGAATCTGATGATGATGTGAAGGACAAGAAGGGCGGCGTTCCAGAGGTTACGGCCACGCCAGTCCGCAACTAATTGTCACGTAGCTGACGACTCTTGAGTGGGCTGATCGCTTCTTGAGCTGATCGCTTCTTCGAGTCTTTGTTTGAGCATCGAAAATATAATAAACCTACTTAAGCCTTTGAGCCATTAATATTGTACCCGCCTGAGATTTTTGTCTGAGCTTTTATGTGTACGCAAGCCCATTCCTGAATTATATTTATCCAGCGAGTTAATAACAATTAAGCTGCACTGTTCCCATCCTCTCTGGATGCATCACGAACGAGAACACGATTTATTGCTATGGTTAAGCACCTAGCGTGTACTTTATATAAAGAGGAAATGTAGAGCAAATTCCTGCTGGATCGCACCGAACCGGGCACCCGCCTCGAGGAGAGAGCTATCACCCATTTCCTTCTAGTTTCCTTGCTACCACCAGAAGTGAGTCTTCGCAGTATCTTGTGCGGTTTCGTGTAGGTCAGCGATCAGGATGGGCTCACACCGTTTTTGATTAAATCTGTTGACAATGGCAATTTGACCCCCGTGGAATTCTTCCACTTGCACTGGCTGGCTGGCCTTTGGCTGTCCATACTCTTGGCATCCCTGGCTATTAGGCGCTTGGAAAGCAGCGGTTCATAAAATTTCTTCCCAGAGAGTGGCACGCTCTCAGATGGACAACGACAGCTTAGGAATGCCCAGGATGACTCGTGAATGGCCATCAACGGGAATACTGCTATGGATTACGCATGCAGCAGGGGTGGTGTGCAGAGCGTACGAATCGTGGCCTTCCGTTTCAAAGATTCCTCTGGTTATGGAGATCGTTCGTGGCTGTAGGCGCACAAAAAAAAACATTCTACGCCTCACGGAACAACCCAAACTGCTGGTCCGCCAACGTCATGACACTCAACGCTACAATCCAGGATGAGAATCGATCCATTCCCTGTCGTCGACAAGTGTAGGCAAGCAATGCCAGATAGATGAACTGGAACCTTGGATCCAAAAGCCCTAAGGGAGGTTCCTTCCAGCACCGCCTCCCCACAATCAGATAAAATCCACTTCCCAAAAGGAACGTATAAAATGCTTGAGTCGTTTTAGGACCAATGATACGTTTTTTCCGAAGGGTCATGTTAAAGGCATTGAGTTGGACCACCATAATGGCCAAAAATAGCGTTGGAATCATATCGCGTAGATACGGCGTTCCACACAACATGACGGCTCGACCCAAGAATTGCATAAATCCTGCCATAAAAACACTAATGGACGAGGAACACATGCC
>Ga0163148_10004033_pt1 | contig 15658 bp, 10 predicted proteins | sample OliLakLV19MP7P2_FD_148606 | JGI IMG/M metagenome (GOLD analysis project Ga0163148, IMG submission 148606) | Freshwater microbial mat bacterial communities from Lake Vanda, McMurdo Dry Valleys, Antarctica- Oligotrophic Lake LV.19.MP7.P2 | ecosystem: Environmental > Aquatic > Freshwater > Lake >...
GTCTCCTTAGATCAACTTATAAAACAATATTTTGCATGAAACTTTCAATTAAAATTTTTGAAAAATGCTTTTTTCGAAATAGTATGATATGTTAGAGTAGAAGAATCATACCTACAACCTAAAATACATAATTTTTATAAATTATTAGACTTAAAAAAACCTGTAAAATGAAAAGATTTATGAGAAAATTATCTTAACACCTGCAAAATAATAGATGAAATTACTAATGCTTATTGAGATAGCATTACAGATCTACCTAAACACTTGGAAATAGACAAGTTTTTAGCTTATCTCTATGTTAAGCATAGCAAAGACATAGAAATACAGAAGCAGTACTGGCTAATTGCCCCTGGTGCTAATGCAATGCATTGGAATTTATTCCAAGATGAATGAATAATAGGAATATGATGGAATGGTTTATGAAATTTACAAGACTATAAGAGTAAAAAAGCAATAGCTCAAAAACTACAAGAATCAGATGAATCATCAACTTCACAAAGAAATAATGCAAATGCCTGCTGGGAATTTTTAAAGAAGATGCAAATCTGAGATGTGGTTATTGCTAAGAAATGAACAACAACCTATCTATGATGGGGAATTATAACTGGTGAGTATATGTATGATCAAGACAGTGAAATATACTGTCATACAAGAACTATAGATCGATGAGGAATATGAGAACGAGAAGAACCAGATAGTAATATTGTATTGAAAACCCTCACTGACATTACAAAGTATCCTGACTATGTTACAAGACTAAAGAAACTACTCTGCATCAATAATTTATCTTCTGATAACACAAATTCAATGAGTACTTCATCTCCTCAACATCCTCTTAATCAAATACTATATGGTGTCCCTGGTACATGAAAAACATATGCGACAGTAATCTATGCTGTAGCAATGATAGAAAATGTTCCACTCAATGAAGTAGAGTCATTATCAAGAGAACAAGTTCTACAAAAGTACGCTACTTATAAAGAGCAAGGACAAATTGTATTTACAACTTTTCATCAATCATTTGGATATGAGGATTTCATAGAGTGACTCAAAGCAACTACACACGATGAATGAGATATCTCATATGATATTGAACCATGAGTATTTAAGACTATTGCTACCAATGCAATAAAGAATATTGAAAAATCACATTTAGATAATAAGGAAGATGACGAAGAGTATGTCAGTGAACTTGTAAATAACTTTGCAACATATGTAAACCAACAATTAGAGTCCTGATCATATAAACTCAATAAAGAAGTTCTTATAGACTCTGTAAGAGTATGAAATGACTGATCATTTAAGTCATTTGTTACTTGATGAAGCGTCAACAAACAATCATTAACTCGTAATATCATTATCAGAGACTACAAATATTTCAAACAATGAAAAATCATATCATACAAAGACATTCAGCCAACCTATGAGTCGAAAGGTTCATACCATTGAAATGCACCGTACTACTATTATCTCTTAGAGAAGTTACAAGAATTTGAAAAAGAACATTTTTCTGACGTCAAAAAGAAGTACGTTGTTGAAGACATCAAAAACTATGTCCTGATCATAGATGAAATTAATCGTGGGAATATTTCAAAAATATTTGGAGAGCTAATCACCCTTATCGAACCCGATAAAAGACTCTGAGAAACTGAAGCACTGACAGTCACATTACCATACTCAAAATATTTATTTGGCGTACCACCTAATCTCTATATTCTGTGAACAATGAATACCGCTGATAGAAGTATTGCTTTAATGGACATTGCTTTGAGAAGAAGATTTCACTTCAAAGAATTGCCACCACAAAGCAGTCTTTTGGAACAAAATATTGAATGAATTCAGATTGCTAAAATGCTTGAAACTATTAATGAAAGAATCACTATGCTTTATGATAAAGATCATCAAATATGACATGCATATCTCATGTGAATAGAAAATTTACAAGATCTTATTTCTGCTTTTGAACAAAAAATTATACCATTGTTGCAAGAGTACTTCTATGATGATTGGGAAAAAGTGCAAATCGTTCTTTGAGATCATAATGATCAAAGAGATCGTTCTGGTAAAAAACTAAAAGACTCTAATAATAAGATCATTAAAGAAATACTTAATAAGACTGATAAGATATTATGATTCTCATATGAGAATACTGAAGATAACTACACTTATAAAGTAAACGACACATTAACTATAGAGTCATTTAGATGAATCTATGAGTCCACTTTACCTTCAGAAAACACATAGTAAGTATGAAAGACAAGCAAATCCATACAATTTCTGAATATGACTATCTCTATTATGCAAGTGATAAAGTCCCAACCTCATGATATCATAAAATTGATAGCGTAAGTTTTAACGCAATTAAACAATTTATATACGATACACCTGAACTCAATAACTATATTACAGTAAGTAGTAAAAGACATTACTGAGAAGTAATTAGTGTACAAAACTATGTAGGAGTACTTCAAACTAAGCAAGGTATTACTATTGAGATATTACCAAAAATTTACTCATGAAATCATGAGGACATTAAAGAAACTAGAAAAATATTTTTGAAGATGCTTAGGAGACTTAAAAAAAGTCCCTTCAAAAAAGCTGAAAATGCACATTTACTGAAAAAGGACTTTCCAATTCTAGAAGTATTTATAAGTCTTTTTCTTGATGAACTAGATACGTTAATAAAACAATGATTGAAAAAATCATATCAATCTCATGAAGAAAATCTCACCTTTCTAAAAGGTAAATTAGATCCTATGAAACAGCTTAGAGTAAATTTTATTCATAAAGAGAGATTTGCAGTCACGTATGATGAATTCACAGAAGATTGTCCTGAAAATAAACTCATAAAAACATGTATTGTCTACCTTAAAAGACATGCTTCTAGCAATGCAAATCAAAAACGTTTGAGAGAGATGTTGTTTATTTTTGATCAAGTTAATCAAAGCACTACTATTGAAAAAGATTTTCGTTTATGTAATCACGCCAATAGACTACAAAATTACTATGGTAATGTGATGCAATGGGTATCATTATTTCTAGGAAAACAGTCTCTTGTTAGTTTTAGTGGAAAACATCTCAGCCTAGCATTGCTTTTCCCAATGGAAAGGATATTTGAGGATTATGTAGCATTCATTATGAAAAAAAAGTTTTCAGATTGGACAATTAAAACTCAAGACTGTCATCATTATTTGATAGAAAACCATCAAGAGCGTTCAATCTTTCAACTCAGACCTGATATTGTCATGAGTAAAGATTGATCATGAATTCCTCCTATTGTTTTGGATACAAAACGAAAACTTATCGACGAAACTAATAGAAAAAAGAAATACAATATCTCACAGTCTGATATGTACCAATTATTTGCATATGCAGAAAAATACTGATGCCAAGATGTAGTTTTGATCTATCCAAAAACAGATCAATTTACAGAAAATCTTGCTCCATTTGAATATCGTCAATGAAAACAAACACTACATGTTATTTGATTTGATCTATCCAATGATGAAAATCCAATCGCACTCAATTTTACAAAACAAGAGATTTTTTCTTCTATACATAGTAATTAATTATGAAACGATATAACAAAGAACTGAGAAAATACATACAAGAAGAGAGTAGTAAACTCTCTATCATTTTGATTATGGTTCTAGTTGTTACCATAACTCTACAACTTTGGATAGGACAAACAACTTTCATTCGAATAGACATTGAACCAATATCAGTAGACTGAATTTTTTCACGTCTACTATATAGTGCATTGACCTTTGTAACTCTCGGTTGGGTCTTATACAAAGTCTGATTCTATAAGATGCTATACGCAGTATTTTGAAGATTATTTGGCTATAAAGTTTATGAAGGAATCAAAAAGATTATCCGAGCAATATTACTAGGACTAATGTTTTTCGTTATAGTGCCATTCGTAGCAGACCTCTTAAACACCGTACTTACTCGACGATATAATTGACTCAGATATATAAGTTTTATCTCTCCAGCACTATGAGTATGATTAATGCTCTTTCTGATTGGAGCACTATTTAGTTTTCAAAAAAAGAAAACTTCTATTTCTCCTCAATAATTTCTTCAGGGTTTTCAGCCTCAATCTCTAGTAAAAGATCAATCAATTTTATTAATGCTTCACCAAGCACGTTTTCATCATTATCTGTATAGTTTCTTTCAGTCATAGCAATAGATAGAATATAAAAGACTATACTACTCCTATCAAATTCAAAAGTATCACCTATACCTAGGTGAGTATTTTTTCAAAGAAGAACCTATATCTTCAACGACAGCTGGGCATCATGCAATTGTTGTTCTGTAATCGAAAGGTACCTCATCGGATAAGCAAACTACTATGTCCCAAAAGCATCTGAATAGTACGTAAGCCAACTCCTTGCTCCAGGAGATGACAGGCAAACCCATGCCTAAACTGATGTGCATGGATATGTCATAGTTACGCTTTTTTTGCATAGGTATTGATAATGTTTTTCAGTCAACTGTGTGATAAGTGATTACGACAGGACTTTCGTATACGATTCACAAACAGATACTCACATGTATCAGATCACCTTGCTTCCAAGTACGATTCTAACGCCGTAATAACTGATGGAACCAAGAAGAGAATTCTTACTTTGCCTCATCTTCATAGCACTTTGATCCTATCTTCTTTAATATCTATTAACTTCATTTAGAGCAACTTAGCTGACCTTAAGCCATAACCAAAAAGCATATACCAGATCGCACGATCCCTAATTATACGAAATCAGGTACTCATATGACTTGCTTCTATCAGCTTTTTGAATTGGTCTAAGCGTAGGGTATCGTGTGGGGTAGAGGAGAACTTGGGTAATGTAATAGTTTCATAGTCCATACATTCTATTTCTTGCATACGAGCAAACTTCAATAACTCTCTTACTACAATCAAATACATCGCCACTGTACTCGTTTGGATCTCTTTATTAAAGAGATGAAGTTTATACATATCTATCATTTGCTTAGTTACTTGTTGGACTTGGATGTCACCAATGAATTGGACAAAGAGACGAGTCTACTTCTATAGCCTTTGGTAGTACTTTCGGTGCATTTCTTTTCTGCAATCAATGACAAGCTATCTTTTTTGTAGTTGTTCACTTTTTCCATGGAATATAATCTCATCTAAATCTTGTTTTCTATAAACGTTTCTGAATCTCTTACAAGATAATCAAACTCATTACCCTCATCAGTACCATGAAACTATTTTTTAGTTCGCTCATTGAAACATTACGCATTCTTAGCTTCCTCTTCTTCCACTTTTTCATCGACTTCCTCCTTATTCATCTTAAAGTTCATTAGATAGAATACTCCTACACATCAGATGATAATAGCAACTATATTGGTCAGATACACTCAGAAACTTGTTAGAAATGCGGTTCGATTGAATAAACTCAGATGGATCGTGCTAACTGCTAGTGGTGGGACCAGTGCTACAGCGATAGCTATTCATGCCATTCCATCATTGAGGCTCCCCTTGCTAAGAATAAATGCTGATGCTATTCATGCGAAGATTCCAGTGAGTCATGTAACGTAATAAAATACTTCATTAGCTAGATATCCATCGGTACTAAATTCTCATATTGACCTGAGTAAAAGCGTAATAAGTGCTCATGCCAAGAATACACATAGTGTATTGATTCATAGATTACGTAATGATGACACAATAAGTTTTAGATTGTGAAGTGTTATCCCCAAAGCTATTCCTATGATCGGTAAGATGAGAGGAGCGATAATCATACTCGCAATGACAAGAGGAATGCTGTTTTGGTATATTCCTAGTACAGCGATGCAGACCGCAATCACATTGAGTACAATATAGTCAGGTTTTAGTGTGCTGATTTCTATAATTTCATCTATTGCTTCGGTTTTGTCATGTCTAGGGATGCGAAAGAGAGAACGAAACATGATATAGATAAGTAATAAATGCTGTGAGTATAAGAATGTTTGCTTTGTTTGCAGTTATGTGTCAGATGATGTTGTGCTGGTTTTCTTGGATATTACCTTTGCCATTATCTTTGCCATTCATAATCTTTTGCCCATTTATAAACAATAGGAGTATCTTTCTGGCTATCTTCTCCTTGTATAACAACCCATTGTTTTTGATTTTCAAGTATAGCTAATGTTGTACAAGAGCTGATACTGTTTTGATCGCTGTTGCATTCTAGTAAAGCCCTATAAAGAAAATGTCCGTCTTCAAAATCAACATACACATGATGTGAAGAAGTGAACCCATAACCAACTGCAAACCAATTATCATTAGCAGGTTTTGTTGAAAAGTAGCTATTAATAATAGTTGTAATATTATCATGTACATAGTCTATTGTATCTTGATAAGAAACATCTGTTGTAGATGTATCTGAATTTTGATTATTTTTACTGTTTACTGTTTTTTCTTGTTGCTCTTTGAGTTGTTGCTCAGAGAGAGATGTCTTGTCATTTTTCTTTTGACTATCAGTTGGTAATTGCTGACTACATTCTGACAAAAATAAAATTAGCCCAAGACCCGAGATTAAAAATATTTTTTTCATAGATTTTATTGTTAAAATTTAAAAACAATGTGGTAGAGGATTATTTCTTTTCAATTAAAAATGATTGAACAATTATTGCTATTGTCGCAAAGGCTATAACAATATTAAATGCAGCACCTTCTAAAAACTTTCCAAATAGTACAATAAGAATTACGAATGAGAATATCCTTATAAGCCAGAGTTGTTTGTTGTTCGTATTCATAGGTTAAACTAATAAATAATATCCTGATTTCCCTTAGTAGAAAGGGTCTCACTGATTCTTGATAGAGACGATAGTTAAGGAGTAGAATCATCGCTTTACTCATAAGTGTATTTGATATTTCATGAGTATGTACTTATATTTTCCTATTACTAGGAGAAAAAAGAGAGGTATCTTTGGTTCATTCCATATAGAAAAAACCGCATGAATCATTATCATACGGTCAATAAACTTAAGATTTTATCCACTCGCCCAGCCCTTTTATGTTATCATTATACATCCACATCCCCTTCTGCCGTCATAAGTGTGCATATTGTAGCTTTTTTGTCACTCCTGAGGAGTTGGTAGAGCAGGGGAAGATGCAGATCATGAAGCAAGAGTATACGTCCTTGTTGCTGAAACAGATTGCTACCCGGAAAGAGTTGATGCCTGATGAACAAATCAGGACGTTGTATATCTGATGAGGAACGCCGTTTCAGCTTGGGAAAGAGAATCTCTTCATGGTGATAGATACTCTATTTCAGACGCGAGATTGTAGTACGCTCGAAGAACTGAGTATAGAACTGAATCCTGATCCGATCGAGGACACGTTGCTTTTTGTCGAAGCATGTACTCAAAAATGGAAAGATGTGTTTAGAGTGAGATTTAGTTTTGGCATACAGAGTTTTGACGATGCGATTTTGTCTGAGAGTAAAAGAGCATATACGTATGAACAACTCCCATATTTTTTCAGAAAACTCCAGAAGATAAAGTGAGGAAATGTTTGTTACAATGCTGATTTTATCGCTTTTGGCGACACAAGCATCGCATTTTGAGATCGCACATGAACCACGAAAAGAAAAGAGGATGAAACCTATTTGCCGTGGGGAGAGGAGCAGAGAACATTTTTCGAGAAGCTCGTCTCGAGTCAGATGCTGGATGGATTTTCTGTCTATACCCTCGAGTTGTTTCCCTGATCTGATCGATATAACACCCAGACCCATGCACTGAAATCGTGAGAAGTAAGTTCAGAAAGTAGTGATGATAAAGACTCGATTTATGATGAGTTTGATTGGCTTGCAAGTCTGATAGAAGCGAACGGATATAGAAGATATGAACTGTCAAACTTTGCTTCTGCAGGGAAAAGATCGATTCACAATATGGTCTATCGAACGATGTGATCGTATCTGTGATTAGGAATCAATGCCTCATCGATGCTGACTGCTGATACGCTTACAAGACATCCTGAACTATCTGAAAAACTCCTTGGAAAAGATCTTGCTTCAGAAGAGCTTGGTGTGCGTTTTCGTTTACCTGACCAATGGAAGGCATTTACTGAAGGACAGTTTGTGGATGTGAGCTCATTAGATATACTGGATAAGGAAACATGGCTTAGAGATGAGCTGATGCTAAAACTGAGAACTGACCAACGCATCTCGGATCGGTCGAAATACGTTTCGATACTCGAAAAAGACCGAGAAAAACAACTCGAGAAATGGGTTGCGCAATGATGGATTCTCTTTACCGAATGATTTGGTCGACAGATGAGTTCGTATGGGTTGGATCTGTATAACTCGCTTATTACTGACCTTATCGTATTTTCTCCTACAGTAAAAAAATAAGTGCACTCATGAAGAGAAAAAACTGAAGGAGTTGATGATACTGGTGATTCCCAAGATGCTTATGAAGAAGATCTCCGGACCACGCACCTATGAGTAACATGATGCTCATATAGAGAAAGGTTATCCGATCGAACGATAGTGAATATGCTCATCACCATCGATGAGTAACTGAAAAAATGATTCAAAATATCAAGAAATATGAGGTAGATATATACACTGACGTGTTTTTATCCGTTTTTTTTTGTCATGAGCCGAGCTGCGAGTTGTGGTCCGTTGACGTTGTAAGCAAATCAGAAAACTCCTCAGAGCCAAGCGAGAAGCGGAGCTAATCGTACAAAGGATTTTCATTGTTTCTTTTTGATGAGATAATTTATACCCAAGCAGAGGAATATAATGAGCGCTATAATTTTCTTTGCTCGAAATGAGTCAACTCCCTGAAGCAGGAGGTATCCGATAGGAACTCAGAGGAGTGATGGAATAAGGAGCGGACGAATGACTCTTCGTTGTATTATTTTTCTATGATAGAGAACGAGAAAGAGATTTAAACATACACCAAGAAGTGCAACGAGAGGAGTAAGTTGTTGGATATCCAAAAAAGGAGAAAGGATCAACATTATAATCAATGGTCATGCAAATCACGTCAGTCCGTGAAATAATCATCACATGACTGGCGCGACGAAGAGATATCGTAGCATAGCAGGTGTTCTATAAAGTGAGTGGAGTTATGGATCCTTCGTAAACTCAGGATGACAGAATAATATTAAAAAAAATGCTGAGTTATTGGTTTAGAAAATTGAATATATATATTTAAGGAAACTCTGAAAAACTCTCCTAAGGTATTAAAATCGTAGCACTAATGTATTGTAATAATTTTCATCATTTCGTATAATCTATTATTCAGAGGTTCCTTAACACGTCATTCTGTTTACCCTCGGTTTATCTGTGAGCAAAGCGAACAATCCAGTGCATAGTGTGAATAGTTTTCATAATTCTAGGTTTTTTTACTTACCGCATGCTTTAAATAGTCTCATAACTTCCAATGAGAGTAATACTGTTTCTCCCGCATGAGGATGATTGAAGTCTATAGTAGCTGATGCGTTCGTCTTTTCTATGATTGTTCCTACGAGGAGTTTTTCTTCACCATCTACCGTTGTTTTCATGACAACACGTTCTCCTTTTGTGCTCATTTGAATTACTGGATCTAGCTTACCAGAAAAAGTGACACGTTTACTTTCTGTATACTCACCATAAGCGTCTCTCGGTTCGAGTACTGCGACAGTGCGTTGATGAATCTTAGTCCCTAGGACAAGGGTATCCATTCCAGGCATCACTTGCGCATTTCATGGATTGAAAGCTAGGGTATTACTTACTTTCGAAAGCGGGATGCCCATTTCACGAGCGAGATTTGCTAGAGTGGTCACGATAAGTGCTCCATTAGCAGTATTGGTGATAGTATAATCTACTTCTACGGTATCATTTTTCTGGACGTATGTATCGAGACAGACGAAGTTTGGCTGTTCGGTAAAAGTAAATAATTTACCGTGAATATATGCTTCTAGTTTGTCTAGATAGTAGAGCAATTCAGATTTGTTGTGTACACGTATCTTTGCGAAAGGAAGTGCGTGATAGGCATGAAGTATACGACTAGGAGAAGTGGTATATACCGCATCTACCTTGTCATACAGTGAGTTGAGCAATCTATTGTCAGGACTAAAGGCGAAAGTGCTCGATAAAGAGAGCACAACTACTAAACATGCAGAAAGAGCTAGAAGACTGAATGAACGGATCATACCATAGAAAAATAATATAAAAGAGATGTATTGATACAATAACTAAAGTAGACTATAAAAAAAGAAGATGATTTTGCAACAGGACTGTAGTTCTTATTTTTTCTCTATGTCAATACCTTTTGACAGAACTCGGTGTATAAATTGATCTTTTCTGTTGCTGTCTGTATCATAGCTATACGGGTTATTTTTTGTTTTTTTGACAATGATGTACGATCAATTTTTACCTTTGTTGCAAGAGCAGGGGATGAGTGAAAAAGAGTCACTGATTTATCTGGTAACGCTCGCACTGGGAAGTGCTCCTGCGAGCACCATAGCGAGAAAATCAGACATAAAGCGCGTGACTGCGTATGCGATCCTCAGAGATCTGGAGCGTCAGCAGATTGCTCATTCGCTCGAAAAATGAGGAATTACCTATTTTCAGGTAATCGAACCGACCAGATTATTGGCGAAGATGAAACAACAGTATGATACGTTTGCAGACAAAGTACCCGAGATTATGGCCCTCGTCCAGAGTTATATGACCAAGCCGAGAGTACAGTATTTTGAATGAGTCTCCTGAGTAAAAGAAATGTATGAGGATTTGCTTACGAGTACAGAAACGATGCATTCGTTTTTGTGAACATCTTCTTCTGATGAACAGTTACTTGAATATCTTTATACAGAATTTCTTCCGCGTAGAATTGCTTCTGATATATTTGCAAATGTCTTGGTAGGTTCTCATGATATGGATGTACAGTATGCACGAAAAGATAAAAATGCTTTGAAAGAGACGAGAATTGTTTCTCATGAACTGTTTCATATGGATGTAGAGATAGATCTTTACTGACCTGGGAAGATAGCGTTTGTTTTGTTTAGTCAGGATGAAATGAGTGGATTTATTGTCTATAGTCATCAGTTGTACAAAAGTTTATTAAGCATCTTTATGACATTGCGAGCGCAATCTTCACCCTATATTTCAAAAAAATAATGACCCAAAATGCTCCTATGTTATCTTTAGATACACCAACAAAAACCAGTGAATACACTCCTGAACAATTTTGATTTGACCGAACAGAAGTATATGTATATCGTGAGAAGTTGTTTTCTTCTGATACGGATATTGAATCTTGATGTATAGACGAATCAGACGGCAATTTTTTGTATAAATGGAGAAAACAAAATGATCCCACAGGTAATGAGTGTGGATGATATTATTTTTCCCAAGTACCTAATAATGGTAAATATGAAGAACTGTTTACGCAATCTGAAGCGGCCGTGTTTAAAAATAATCCAGAAATTGCTAAACAAATCGTATGATGTAAGAATATTGTAGAATGTTGACCGTGACTATGATGAGCTAATAAGGTTAAACATCTCATCTATGCATTATACTTGGAATGAAATGGGAAATTATACAGCCATATATGATGGGATATTTCCTGACGGGTCACCGCACAGTTAGTAAATGAATATGGCGAGTGAGACTTTATGAAAGGGATAGGGCTCAACTCGAGCCGAGATAAAGTCACTGCAATTGAATGATTTGTGAATAAAGCTATTATCATGTTTTGATGATCTATATGAAGTCGCTCAGAAGATGAAAATATCAAGTTTCTTTCCTCTTTTGCTTCGTGAACGTATACACACACGAGTCCCCTTGTTCTTTCTTTTTTTCCAGCTCCTGAGTGAGAAAGTAAAGAAAATAAGAGACAAGAAATAATTGCCTGATACCAAACAAAAGAAGCTGAGCACTTTGTGATGAAGTGAATAGAGTCGCTTTGATTACCTATGAATGATTTAGAATATGCTATAGAGTACAAAGAGTGACAATGAAATAAACCAGATAGAGTTAGAGTATGAGCAAGACTATTACATGATATCGAAATATATGTGTGATGAGGTAAAAAAATGACAAAAAAAGCTGGTGAATTTGTTTGTGCTATTCCTTCGAGAAGATATACTGATGACCAGTTCACTGATATGCTTGAAAAAGCGAACTGTAAAAAGGTAAAAATATATGGTGATAAGTGAATGAAAGTTGCGGTGAGTAGAACACCAAGAAAGAAGTTTTCTGAGAAACAACAATATTTTGCCCTCGTGCTTGCTTTGCTTTTATGAGTTTCATGATTAACGTATAATCTCACTAATCAGGCAGCAGATACTCGTCGAAAAGAAGCACAGAAAAAACAATCTACCGAATTACAAAAAGCTTTGTGATGTAGTAATGATGTTTACTTTAACCAACTTCTTGATGAGATACTTAATGATCTTGAATATCGTTACTGAAATACACTCACACAAAATGATAGAGTTTTATTGACGTGAAAAGTACTAGACTTTTTCTCTAGCCACCAAACACTTCTCAGTTATGGGTATGGTAGTTGACTATGAATGATATATTCTACTGATTTATATACCCCATCAATGATGGATATGTTTATAGCAGAAAATCTAAATTTACTTGTGGCAATGAGATTGAATACAATACCCAATCATTGATTATGGAACAATTCAGAGGCTTTAGCGAATAGCTATTATTACGCAGGTGAAAGACAGGAGTTTTTGGATGTGGATACTAAGTTAATTGATTATGTTAGCGGATGAGCAGGAGTTTCACCTGATGGCAAACCATTTTACTTTACTTATCCTTGTGGTATAAAGTATATTGATTGAAAACCATACTTTGTGGTAAAACGTGCTGGTGCAGAATGATATGTGTTAGAAGAAAAAACGCCAAATCTCCAAAGTAATTGATGACTATGTGCCGGAGATATTGTTACAGAGATATTGGCTCGTTGACAAGTACAAATCTTTGCAGAAAGAATCCAAGATTTTATTCAGTTAAGATACGGAGACAAAATGGTAGCAGCTATGAATGGACAGGATGTAATTGCATCATATCTTATTGACTTGTATGCTGAGTGACGAGACTTAGGTTTTTTGTTTTGAACTACTAATGATGTTTCTGATCCATACTGGTATCTTCGTGATAGTCCTTTGCATGACTTTGTTCTTGCCTATGTACTTCCTGCGGTAAGTGATAAATTAGTAAATGGAGTTGATTGAGGTTTTTGATCATCTAGAATGTATGATCTTGACTTAGAAAAAATTGCAGACGATCAAAAGAAACTCGTAGACCTATCTCTTCTATTGCCAGAAGTATATGATTTTATAAATCATTATATCCCAAACTATACTCATGACATTCAAGAATGAAAAATGAAAAGCATAATTATGAAACATCTGTTAATAGATCCTGCAGGGCGCAAGTTGGACATAACTGATAAACAGTCTCTAAGAGCATGGGTAACAATTCATGCACAAAGATTCAATGAAGATTGAATTAATGTGCCTAGTTTTCCTACACGGGTAGATAACTTTCTTGCTGCAACAAGTTGACCTACGTATGATCCTTCTGATGATTTACAAGGTATTTCATGAAAAGATGCACATGCTTGAGGGATGGAGCAAATTCAATTTTGATCATATTTTGATATTGAGGGGAATGAATATGATCTATGAGTATATATGGTTAGTTTTTTCAAATGAAAAGTTGTGGGGAGGATTAATAATCAGTCTTCAGATGAGCATTTACTGAGGAGATGGAAGGAAGGTGAGTTTGGTGCAATAGAAATTCAAACTCCTTGGTGAAATATACCGCTTACTGATGAAAATAGTATGTTACTCGAGAAATTGAGAGATAAAGCAATCACTTATTCTTCAGCACCCGTAGGTCATTTATTGGCTGATTATCAAGAACGAAGGGCTGCTATGGAGAAATTCAAACAATAGAGTGTTACTATTTATTAACAACATATACTGCATACATAATACTGACTTATAATTATATTTACATATAAGAATTTTGAAGCGTCCAAAAATTTGGACAGTATATGTTCCACGATAGCTTCTGTTCCGTTTTTCTGCTTGTTGCAGAAAGATGTTTTTCATTGATCATTACACGTACGAAGTCTCAGATTTTGTAGATGATCATAATTTTTTGATTGATTTTTTTTATTCATTATTTTATTCTTATGGCATTTACAGAAACAGATCTTGAGAGATTTCTCGAGCAAATTGAAGGTATTAGCGGTAAACAAGATCCCCATGCATGGACAACGCTTGTAGGAGACACCTGAAAAACATTGCAAGAACTCATTAGAGGTGAATTTATTGAGACGGATATTATAATTTATGCAACGTATAATTATGATTTGTTGCAGGTATTAGTAGGGCAAAGAGATGTAGATGAATCTCATGTTGATAAGATTATAAAAAATGTTTTGAAAAAATGATATAGATTTCAGGTAGGACAAGTAAACCAAGCAGGAGAAGTAATTGATATGCAACATCGTGCAGCTGCATTGAAAAGAATAAGTGAAGAGCATGAGATAAAACTTCCTGCGTTTATTGTCATAGTTCCTGATGCAGGGAGAGACGATGTGGTGACGTTAAATTCGGTTTCATTGACTTGGCAATCAAAACACTTTCTCCAGTCATGAATGAATAGTGAAAAGAAAGAGGTATCAGAAACCTACTCAATGGTGAGTAAATTGATTGGTGATTACAATCTTCCCCATGATTTGGTAATCACTATGATAGGACAACGTCAATGAATATGATTAGCACGAAGAGATGGATTTAAAAACTGACAATTAACATATACAAAAAGTGATGATAAAGAACTACGTACGTATTTTGATACTGTTTTTAGAATTAATACCTTGATTTTTAAATCCAATAAACCGACCACAAGATTTATTTCAGCATGTAATGTATTGTTTGCGCAAGAATGATTCGATTTTTCGCAGTTTATTGACAGGGTGAATGTTTCGAATCCACATGTAGATGAATTGAGATGATTAAGTTACCAATCAGCAGAAAGAATATATGAACTTTGTGCACAAGTATATAATTATAGATCAAGAAATAATCGCATCTCAGAGTCTTGGAAAACGGCTAAAAAATGAACCTAACTTTCTCTTGGCTTTTTAGTTATGTTCTCTTTTTTCTATGCAAGAACTTATCGTTTCGTTTCCCAAAAAGACTCTCAGTTGAGATGAAAAACATATATTTGCAGAACAAATTTGTAAAACACTTGCTTCGTGATGATCGCCGATTCGCTATGTGTGATGAACTATCTATATACCACCCTTGCCAGAATTGTGAACCTATAAGATTGTAAATACATCTTTATTGTTGACTCCTTTAGCTACGTATCTTGAAATAGTACACCAACAACTAGCACAGAAGTTTGCCTACGAGGTTGTTGCTAATACCGTAGAAAATCAGCTTGTAGAATTGTTGAGTTTTTTGTGAGGAACGAAAAAATTATGCGATGAGCCACAAACTGTACAGAAATGTGCCGAACATAATAATACTCAATTGTTTCATAATGTACCATATGTAGTAAACGAACTACTTCCCCCGTTGTATCCGCATATAAAACGATCATTACTTGCGCATGATATAGTACAAATAGAAATTATTTGAGCGTGAAATAATGAAAAAAAAACTGTAAAGTATAAT
>Ga0163148_10004035_pt1 | contig 15655 bp, 20 predicted proteins | sample OliLakLV19MP7P2_FD_148606 | JGI IMG/M metagenome (GOLD analysis project Ga0163148, IMG submission 148606) | Freshwater microbial mat bacterial communities from Lake Vanda, McMurdo Dry Valleys, Antarctica- Oligotrophic Lake LV.19.MP7.P2 | ecosystem: Environmental > Aquatic > Freshwater > Lake >...
CTTTGAGACTTCTCGGAGCAATCGCCACGGGCGAAACTCCTTCAGCTTCAGAGACCGCTGATGGGCTTTCCGCGCTCAATGACATGCTCGATAGTTGGAGCAACGAAGGGCTTGCGGTTTTTGCACGCGAGCGAGAAGTTTTCGCGCTCACGCCAAGCTTACAGGCCCACACTATGGGCACTTCAGGGACTTTCAACACCACACGGCCAAACGACATTGAAGAAGTGAAAATCTTGTCAGGCACTTTAGAAACGCACGTTGAGATTATTAATTTTGAGCAGTGGTCACAAGTTGGAATCAAGAGCACCGCAAGTGATATTCCAACACAAGTTTACATAGAGCGCGGATTTCCATTATTGACCTTAAACTTCTGGCCGATTCCAAGTGTGGCAAATAGTGCCGTCATTTATTCCCGAAAATCACTGACAGCTTTTGCGCTTTCGAGCACCACGGTTTCACTCCCTCCCGGATATTCCGAGTCTCTAAAGTTTAACCTTGCAGTGAGGCTAGCTCCTGAGTTTGGAACGGCTGCCAGTGCTGAGGTCATAGCGTTTGCAATGGAAAGCAAAGACAACCTGAAGCGCGCGAACCTTCGTCCTCAATATCTAGATGGTAGTGAAATTTCCTGCATGGCCTCGGGCAATGGGAGTGCAACGTTTAACTTTTATTCTGGGGATTAAATGAACATGTTTGGTAAGGCCATAACCTTCGCCGCTTTGATTATGTCCATGTTCTTTCTTTTTCTATCTGTGAAAGAGAGTAATCTCTCATTGATTCTTGGATCAGGATTCTTTGCAATACTCTCTGGAATGTTTAACATTTATTTCACAGTGATGCATGCACGGGTGAATGAATGAAGTTCACTGGCTTCATAGGACCCGCCTACACTTTGAAGTCTGTGAGCGTGGACGCGCAGAGATGTATCAACCTTTATCCTGAGAAAATAGAATCTGGAAACGGCAAAGAAGGCTCGATTGCTTATCTAAAATCAACGCCCGGTTTAGAGCTGCTCCTCACAGTAGGTGCTGGTCCAATTAGACTCACGCATGTTGATTCCATCGGTCGAATACTCGTTGTTAGTGGGAATGCACTTTTCAGGGTAGCAAGACGCGCTGACTGGACTGTGAATTTCAGAATCTATGACTCAACGGGCTCGCTTACGGTCACTCAGTCCACTGGCGTAAACACGTCAACGAACGAACTTACTTTTGGAATTTCAGACAAATTCACTACGGGCCAGAAAGTTAGAGTCGCCTCCGACACAACTCTGCCAGCGGGATTGATCGCCGCTACAGATTATTGGGTGATCAAAATTTCTGCCACTTTAATAAAATTAGCATCAACACTTTCAAATGCAAATGCAGGAACCGCAGTGGCTCTTGTCTCGACCGGGACAGGGATAATGACCGTGACTTCACAAGTCCCGCTGACTGGGGACATCACAGGACTTCTATTCGACGGAACAATAAACTTCACGGATGATACTTTCCAAAAAACTGCTCATGGCTGGTATGACGGGATGCTCGTCTATCCGTACACAGAGGGAACGCCGCTAGCCGCTGGCTTAACGGTCGGGACTCGATACTACGTCATTAGAGTTGACGCTAACTATTTTAAACTTGCGACTTCGCTTGCGAATGTTGTGGCCGGAACCGCCATTAATCTCACAGACGTGACGGGCGCTTGGGCTGCAACGAAAATGCGAACATTTGCTAGATTTTCAGCCGATGATCCAACCACAGCATTCCAGAGTGCTGATGTTCTTCTTCAAACAACGACAGGCACAATCAGAGCGGCTTCAATGAGTCTTTTAGGGACCGGATCAGACAGCACTACACTTTTGGTTGATAGCACAAATGACTATGCGGTTTATAATCTTGAAAGCTCACTTGGTTTGGCATTTGTCACTTACGGATCTGGCCTTTATCCCACAACGATTAAAGCGTCACACGTCACTTGGATTGATGGGTATTTCATTATCAACGAAAATGGCACGAACAGGTTTTGGGTTTCAGCACTTCAGTCATTAACAATTAATGGCTTGAGTTTCGCATCCTCTGAGGGAAGCCCTGATATTGTGATGGGCCTTATCGCCAATCAAAGATACCTTTGGGTGTTTAACGAGAAAACAACAGAGGTTTACGCTAACACTGGAAACGCTGATTTTCCTTTCGAGAGAGTCGGCGGCGGCTTTGTTGAAATGGGCTGCCTTGCTAAACACTCGATTGCTAAAATTGATAATACGGTTTTCTGGCTTGGAAGGTCCGAGGACGGGAGCGGGGCAGTTTACGCAGCCAAGGGCATCACTCCTGAAAGAATAAGCACGCACGCAATCGAGTATGCAATCAGCACTTATGCAAGCCCATCAAGTGCTACGTCTTACACTTATCATGATCAAGGGCATAACTTTTTTGTTCTGAATTTCACTGAAGCCACGTGGGTGTTTGATTTATCAACGGGCCTTTGGCACCAACGTGCCTACACGACAGGGGCAGGAGCACTGGAGCGGCAACGCGGCGAGGTTCACGCCTTTGACTCTGCAAGTGGGCTTCATCTTATTGGGGATCGAACGAGCGGAAAACTATATTTCTATAACAACAACTATTTCAAAGATGATACTGATTTGATCACAAGGCTTAGGGCTTCCCCTCATATCAGTAGCGGATTGAAGCGAGTGTTCTGCTCAAGCTTTCAGCTCGACATGGAAGTGGGCGTGGGCCTTGTCAGTGGTCAAGGTTCGGACCCAACGGTGATGCTAGATTTCAGTAACGATGGTGGGAACACGTGGAGCTCTGAAGCTTACGCCCTTGCCGATGCTGGCTCAGGTCAGATTGGTGACTTCAAAAAGCGCGTGATCTGGAGAAGACTCGGCTCGTTCAGGGATAGAATATTCAGAATTAAAATCACAGATCCAGTCAAAGTCACTTTGATCGGTGCTGAAATAAATGTGACCGAGGGACAAAGCTAATGCCTTTCCTTGGTGATTCATTCTCCCCACCTTTTAAAGATGTATTGGCCGGGCCAGACGGGTTTCTTGCTAGTTCTTGGGAGCGGTTTATTCGCTCGGCTTACGACAGGCTCCTGCCTTTGGGCGTGGAGAATAGTTTCCCTCTTAAAAACAATCAATCCGCTGCCGCTGACATTACTGATTTAAAGTTTTCAGCACGCGCGGTGAGTGCGGCTTTCATTGATTTTCTTATTCAGCGAACGACCACGGGCAGTGGCGCCGTGCAGTTGACCGCCGCTGGCACTATCGCTGCCGTGTATAGACCAAACTCAGCAGCCTGGGTGCTTCACGCTATCGGCACCGCTGGGCCAAGTACGTCCGGAATAACGTTCTCGATTACAGCCGCAGGACAAGTTCAGTACACGTCCACGAATGAGGGCGGGACCGCACAGATATCAAAAATATGTTGGAGAGATCGAACGCTCGCCGGGAAAAATAAACTTTACTCCAGCTTGGCGGTGAAATGATGGATGTGCAGACTGACCGCGAAGATTTTAAGAAAGCCATCGCTGAGCTCGGATTTACTGAGCTGCAAATTCGAGCAATTTCAGAAAACACGGCTGACATGACCGATCTTCCGGACGGCGGATACAAAATAATCATTGGCAATTCCCAGATCGAAGGAAAGGGAGTTTTCACAACCGCTGACATCGAGGCCGGCGAACTAATCGCGCCCACTCGAATCGGAAACAAACGAACGATTGTCGGACGATATGCGAATCATTCTCCCACACCAAACGCAGTCATGAAGTTAGGCAAGGGTCTGGACGTGAATCTTATTGCGCTCAGGAAAATAAGTGGCGAAGAAATCACAGTAAATTATCGGGACGTGGTCGCTCTAAATCGAGAGATCTGTGGAACTGATACCCTCTCGGTGCTTGAATCATCCTATTCACTGGCTCAACGCAAAAACGAAATGCGTAAGATGATAGCGGATCTTGAGGAAACGCTTTTAAAACTTCCCCAGTTGGAAGTTCCAATCAAAGAGTATTTCTCAAATAACGTCTACGCCAGAGAAATGATTGTCCCAAAGGGATCGATCGTCGTCGGAAAAATCCATAGATTTCAGAATCTGAATATCTTAAGTGCCGGCGAAGTCACAGTGTTTTCGATCGATGGAAAAATGCGAGTGAAAGCTCCGTTCACGTTCGTTGCAAGCGAGGGATCGAAGCGAGTGTTTTATATGCACGAAGATTCAGTATGGACCACGATATTAGGAACCGACGAGAAAGACTGGAAAGACATCGAGAAAATCTTCATCGCGAAAGACTACGCGGAAATCGATGCCAGGTTAGAGAAACTTGAAACCGAAACTAAAGGAGAAATATGTCAGCCATAGCAGCAATAGTTGGGGGCGGTGCCATTTTGTTTGGCGCTGGACTGCAGTATTTTGGATCTAAAGAAGCTTCTGAAACACAAGCGAACGCGGCTCGTGAAGCCTCAAACACTCAACTCCAAATGTATAATCAGACGCGTGCAGATCAAGAGCCTTGGCGACGAGAGGGTCAGACGGCCCTTCAATCTATCCATGACGGTATGACCTCCGGCGATCTCAATCGCTCGTTCGGTATGGCCGACTTTAATAAAGATCCGGGATATCAGTCTCGAATGGCTGAAGGGCAAAGGGCTCTTGAGGGCTCAGCCTCCGCGCGCGGATCTTTAAACTCTGGAGGCACGCTCAAGGCTCTCACTAGATACGGGCAAGACATGGGCGCTCAAGAATATCAAAGTGCTTACAATAGATTCAACAATGATCAGACGAACCGATTCAATCGACTTTCTTCCATCGCCGGCATTGGCCAGAACGCTAACTCTCAACTTGCACAAGCGGGGCAAAATGCAGGCAACCAAATTAGTCAAAATCAGTTGCAAACCGGAAATGCGATTTCAGCAGGTCAGATGGGCCAAGCAAATGCGATCAACAACGGGATTAGTAATGGCGTTAATCAATGGCAGAACTATCAAATGATGAACCGAATGTTCCCTACAACGCCTAAAACAGGAGCTTAAATGTTAAACCCAAATATTATTCTGCAAGGGCGCGGAGTGGAAATAAATAACCCAATGGACGTTGCGGTGAAGGGCATGCAGCTCAAACAACTTTCTCAACAAAGTCAGTTAGCCGATAGAGCATTGCAAGACGACCAAACAATGAGAGATGCCTATAGTAAAAACATCACCAAGGGTGCGGACGGGAAAATGTCCCTCAATCGTCAAGGTATGATGACGTCACTTGGCCCTAAGCAAGCTTTTGATTTTCAAAAGTTGATGCAAGGTCAAGACCTAGAGAAAATGGCCGCTGACACGAAAATATCCGGGCAGCTTGCTTTTTCTGTACAAGATGAGCCGACCTATCTCCAAGCCAGAGCTAAGGCGCTTGAGATTGGGCTTCCCAATGCTGATAAACTTCCAGAGCAATATTCTCCGATGATAGTTCAACGATGGCAAATGGGCACGATGAGCGGGGCAGAGCAGATTGCAAAAGCAATGGCCGACCAAAAGCTTGGCTATCAAAAGGAGCAAGACGTTCTTGCTCAGGAAAACAAGGACCGTGATCATAGACTTGCCGTTCAAAAACTTCGAATGGAAAAAACGGAAGCGCTTCAAAAAGAAGGCAAACGAAGTTCTGAAGACAAAAAAATGGGCAGCTATGTAACTGAAGGCATTCGCGGCGCGAAGGCAATGAGAGAAGCGGTTTCAAAAGGTGTGAATACGTTTTCCATAGTTGGAGATAATGATTTTACTAAGGGCCTTGATCAGTATGCTGAAAACTTTGGACGTATGCAATCGGGCGGCGCAATCAATAAAGACGAAGAAGTGCGCTTTAAAAGAATGGCGCCGGGGATTGGCGATAATGCCGCCATGAAACAGAAGAAACTTAATTCACTGGATGCGATGTTTAATGAGAGGGCCAAGGTATACGGCGTCGACCTCAAGTCAGCAGGATTAGGCGCGCCTCAAAGCCAGCCATCAAGCGGGCCAAGCCTTGCAGACGTTTTGGCAGAGGCAAAAAAACGAGGTATGAAATAATGTCTGACCTGGCAAAGCTATCAAACGAGCAGTTGAAAGCCCTAATCTCTGAAAAGATGTCAGCAGCCAAGCCAGCGGTTCAGGCCAATGATTTATCCTCTGTGAGTGACGATGACTTGAGAAGAATGATCACTCAAAAAAGTGCTGAGCCCGACCGGCCATTGATGACGGCGGCGGGGCTATGGGAAGGGTTTAAGCAAATACCTCAAACCATAGATCAGTACACGGGCGCTCCAGTGCGGAAGTTCGCTACTGAATTTGCGACTGGGGAAAGTTTAGACAAAGCGCCCACTGGGGCAGAGCAAGCAAAGATGATGGGCATGAGCGACACGTCATACAAAGATGCTTACGGTCTGAATGACGGGCAATCGAGGCAGCTTTTTGGCTTTATGGGAGGCGCAAGCCCTGCCGACGTTGGCGGCTTTGCTTTGGAAATGGTTCAAGACCCATTGCTTATTGGATCTGCAATTAAGAGTGGAGTTTCTGGAGCTACGAAAGTAGCGAGAGGAGCTGCTGAATATTTGAAGGGTGGATCTAAGCAAGTTGTCGATGCTGCTCAAACTCAGGCTGCGAAAGCTATGGCTGAGGGTTCTGTAAAGGGCGCGGTCAATATTTCTGGAGGCGGCTCGACTGTTGAGCATTCAGGGCAGCTTTTTGATATCAAAGCGCCAAAAAGCCTTGATGAATTGCAGAAGTGGAAGCCCGATCCAGGGATGAGCGATATTCCCGGAAAGGGAAGACTCAGGGAGATTGAGACCCTTGTCCCTGACCTGAATGCAAAGCCTCTGAAATACCATCACGACATGATGGAAAACCCGAAGGCAATGAAGGCGTTAAAACTCGACTTTGAAAACCTTCCGACGAAAGATGCGCTGAAAATAGCCGAATATAACCAGTCGATGGTTAATGAGTCTGCGAGTAAAATTAAAGAAACTATCAAGCAGCTTGGCGGCGGTGACCCGAAGCATATTTCTGATTCTGGGAATAATTTCATTTCCGTGGTGAAGGAAAAATATCAAGCTGAAAAAAGCGCACTAAAGCCAGCATTTGAAGAGCTAAGAAAAACGGGAGGAAAACTTAACGCAACCGAGTCCAGAGATTTAATTCAAGGAATCGGCTCAAATTCAAAAGTTGGTGGAATGATAGAGATGTCTGATTCTGGCAGGTTCGGGCTCAAGAAAAACACTCCTCGCAGCGGAGTTTCGGATTCAGAGCACAATATTATAAGCAGAGTCATTGATGACCTGAATGACGGAATGACCTTTAAAGAAATCCAAGACACGCGAGACTTTTTAAGAAAAGCAATAGATCCGACAAACCCGGCGGCCACTTCTGAAATTTCAAATGTTCGATCCATTCTGCTTGATCAGCTTGAATCAATGTCGAAAAGTCGAGGGCCTGGAGTGCATGAGACCTTTCGGTCCTATGCGAAAAACGAACGCGCTCGCGAGAGTATAGAAAAAATCATTGGCGGCAAGGTCGAAAGCCTTGATGCCATGTTTGCGGCAAATCCAGAAAAGATTGTGCATAAGATTTTCTCAAATCCAAATCACACTAAAATTGTTGCTGAGTATGCAGGCCCTGAGGCAATGCAACAAATGACGGCCTCCTATATTCAGAACGGCCTTAAAAAATCATTTGATGCGGCGACGGGTTTCAATCCAAGTGGTGTTCGTACCTGGATGAAGGCGAATGAAAATTTTCTAAGATCAAACGTGTCTCCCGAAGTAACTCAAAGGCTTCAAGCCCTTGCAGATTATGGTTATTACGGCAAACGGTATCTAGATGAGGTCAATCCCTCGGGAACCGCTGCGAGTTTAATCGAGGCCCTTCAGCCAAGGTCTTTTGTTACGAAAATCAGACAAGAAGGCCTTGTAGGCTCTCTGGTAAGCGAGGCATCTCAACGTGTGGGCGCAGTGGCTAAGCAGCGACAAGCGGTCAATGCGGTCAATGAGTCCCTGGGTGCCGCGCCAAAAGCATCAATCATTGATTTGTCTAAATTCAAAGCCGCTTCCGGGAAAGCCATTGATGTCGGAGCGCGCTCGCAAGCGCCCACTGGTGCCGTAAGAAACTTGCTACAAGAAAAGCCGCCCGCTAAATCCGCTGACCAAAAAGAAGAGGACGCGCCGATGCGCCCGCTCAAGGGGCGTGAAAAATGGGCTGACGAGGGTTTCAATAAACTTCTTGAGGATGCGCCGGAACTAGAAAAAATCAAGGGCGCACTTTTCGATGATCCAAAGGCTAAGGACTTAATAATCCAGGCCTCTGATTTAAAGCCTGGCTCAAAAGCTATGATCAACATTGTAAGTAAATTAAAACAAAAGCTAGCTGGGAGAGGATAAGAAATGGCTTATCAACTTATTCCAAATATCAGGGCGCGCTACTTTAACGCCAATGGTGGCCCGCTTGCAGGCGGGAAAGTTTTCACCTACGTTGCGGGCTCTGTAACTGCGATAGCTTCATATCAAGACAACTCAGGAACGCCGAACACCAATCCAGTGATCTTGGACGCAAATGGTGAAGCCTCTATTTATTTTAATGAAGGCACTTATAAAGTGGTGCTCAAAGATTCTGCTGATGTAATCCAGTGGACGGGCGACAACATCGTGGTTCCCTATGATGCGGCTGGTACGGGCAGCGGTGATGCGAGTGCTTGGATTGCGCACGCTGTGACGGACGGGCAGGCCGCAGCGGATTTATCAACACAGACCGTTAACTTGGCCTCTTATTCTTCTGCATTTTATTCGTGCGAAATCATTAGAGGCTCGACGGTGTTTTCTAGTTTTACCTTTGCAATTCAAAGTTTAGCAGGGGTGGGAAGAATAGCCCTTGGCGTATCTCTTTCAGACGAATCTCACGGCGTTACCCTTTCACTTTCTCAAACGTTAACAGTGGTCCAACTCAGGGCTGCTTTGGATTCAGGAGCAGGCAATGGCACGATCAAATTATCTCGCAGACTTATCCCGGTTTAATTTAGTTTTAATTCTTGTTATGATGCTTCCGTTTGGAGCATCAGCGCAGACTTATCAAAAGTTGAATGCGGGAACGCTGACAGTGGGCGCGAATACTGCGATTAATTCAAAAGCGGTGCTCGATGCGAGGTCCACAACGCAAGGGGCGCTCATCCCAAGAATGACCACTGCGCAGAGGGATGCCATCACTTCGCCCACCACGGGCTTGCTACTTTATAATTCATCGACAAACTTCTTGAGTGTTTTCAACGGATCTTTCTGGCTTGAAACTGCAACGCTGACCGGATCTGAAACGCTGACCAACAAATCAATCAGTGGGCTAACCAATACGCTGACCAACATCACAGCGAGCACAAATGCTAATCTCACTGGACCGATCACATCGGTTGGCAATGCTACGTCTGTAGCTTCCCAGACAGGCACTGGATCTGTGTTTGTTATGCAAGCAAGCCCTACGCTTACAACTCCTGTTTTTTCTACTATTTCAAACACTGGGACGCTGACACTTCCAACATCGACGGACACTTTAATTGGGCGTGCGACGACGGACACTCTCACGAACAAATCAATCAGCGGGCTAACCAATACGCTGACCAACATCACAGCAAACACAAACGCCAATCTCACTGGACCGATAACGTCGGTTGGTAATGCGACCGCCGTAGCTTCCCAGACAGGCACTGGATCTGTGTTTGTCATGCAAGCAACTCCAACACTCACCACGCCCGTCATCGGCGCCGCCACTGGCACAAGTCTAAGTGTCTCCGGGCAACTCACTTCGACAGTAGCTACTGGAACGGCGCCTTTAGTCGTTAGCTCAACGACCGAAGTTGCAAATCTTAAAGCCGCGACGGCGACAAATCTGTCTGGTGGTTCTGGCGGAACAATCCCTTATCAATCTGCGGCAGCAACGACACTCATGCTCGCAAACGGCACGTCCGGCCAAGTGTTACAGTCGGGCGGCGGTACGTCCGCGCCTAGTTGGGTAACTGCTGCTTCGGGTGGCAAAAACTACATTACTAATAACGAAGCCACGACAGATACAAGTGGTTGGGCGACATACGCCGATGCTGCGGCAGCCTCACCCGTCGACGGTACAGGCGGCACCCCTTCAAGTACCTTCGCTAGAAACGCAACTACACCACTTCGCGGCTCAGGTGATTTCCTATGGACTCACTCCGCAGCTAACAGACAAGGCGAAGGATTCAGTTATGACTTCACTATTGATGCAGCCGACAAAGGTAAAGTTCTCCAAGGTTCGTTTGACTATAAGATCGCTTCTGGAACTTTTGCAGACAATGACCTAGTCGTTTGGATTTACGATGTAACCAATGCGACACTGATTCAGCCCGCGCCATACCTTATTAAGAATCACTTACTAGCCGCCGAGAGGTTTCCGTTTGAGTTCCAGACAAGTTCTAGCTCTGTTTCCTATAGACTGATTGTTCACGTTGCGACAGCGACGGCTACTGCCTACACGATGCAGTTGGATAATTTTACTGTCGGGCCGAATGCGAAGTTGTACGGAAGTCCTATTATTGATGTTGTTTCAAAAACCATGACTCTAACGAATGCTGGAAATGCAACAGTAACAGCACGAATGTCTAAGGTTGGTGATATAGCATGGTTTCAAGGAACAATTGTTATGGGGTCTTCCTTACCCACAGGAAGCATAACTCTTAACATGCCTACAGGTATGACTATTGATACCGCGAAGTCGGCTGGTCTGACCGTCGGCATTGCTGGTGCATCTAATTCAGGTGGTACGGGAAGTTATACCGGACAAGCCAGAGTAGAAACTTCAACAGCCGTTATTTTTTACGGAGATAGTAATGCGGCGATCTGGAACGCAACAGTACCTAGAACTTTCGCACAAAACGATAGAATAGATTTTACCTTTCCAGTGGCAATCGTAGGCTGGAGTTCCTCAGTAATCATGAGCAACGACGCTGACACGCGAGTGGTCGCTGCCCGCTATACCGGAACCGCGAGTACAACTCCGACCTCGCTGACTGCAGCTATAGTTAAGATGTCGACACTTGTTACGGACACACACGGAGCGTACTCAACAAGTACGGGTCTATATACGGTCCCATTGATGGGACTCTATCAAGTCACTGTTCAATATCACATATCCCAAAGTGCGACCGCTGTTACAAACGCTTTTGATTCTCAAATTGTGAAAAATGGGACCATCGTAGCTGCACAATATCAAACTGCATACACGACTTCTAGTGTTGAGCACGCGCCCGGCATTAAAGCGCTGGTAAGTTGCATCGCCGGAGACACGATAGCTGCCTACATCGGGCAAAATTTGACCGGTACAAATTTGACCATCGGTAATTCTGTAAGAACGTATATCGATATCCAGCGCATATCTGGTCCAGCGCAAATAGGCGCGAGTGAATTCATCGCACCAACTGTACAAAAGTTAACAAGTGGAAGTACTTACACATTGCCCCTCTTACCTAGAATGCCAAAGTACATTCGAGTTAGACTTATCGGAGGCGGTGGTGGCGGCGGCGGCTCTGGTACGTCCGGAACTGCAGGCGGCTCAGATGGAGGATCTACAACTTTCGGATCGTCCCTTTTAACTGCGAACGGTGGAGGAAAAGCTGCGTCGGGGACACCGCCCACCGGCGCCAGCGGAGGAACAGCCACAGTAGCCTCACCTGCTATCAATATCATAACAACGACAGGCGGATCGGGTGGCGGCAGTTCTTTTACCGCGTCAGCAGTCTCTAGGCCAGGGGCAGTCGGAGCTTCGTCTCCGTTTGGTGCTGGCGGTCAGAGTTCGATGAGCGCAGCCGGCGGCTCAGCTGTAGCTAATACGGGTGCCGGCGGAGGTGGTGGCGGCATTGATGGGACCGTTAGTATTTATACCGGAGCATCAGGTGCTTCTGGTGGTTATTTAGAGGCAATCATAGCGAGTCCCTCAGCTACTTACGCTTACGCCGTCGGTGCATCTGGCACAGCCGGTGCGAGTGGTAGTGGTGGTTATGCAGGCGGAGCGGGTGCCGCAGGAATAATCGTTGTCGAAGAATATTATCAATAGTGGAAGTGCTCGAAAAGGCCTTCCCCTTTTTATTAACAACAGCACTTGGCTTTCTGCTCGGCCAACTAAAGAACGTGTTTGCATATTTAGTTGAGGAAGCAAAAAACCGCGCGGTGATTGCGCGTGAGGCATCGGCTGCGCACTTGCGGCTTGATAGATTCGAAACCCGCTTTGATGAACTAGACAGAACCGTGAACCGTCAACTCTCAGATCTTTCAAACTATGTGATGAACAAAAAGGAGCTGCACGATGGAAGCAAATAAATTGAGCGCGCCTGAAAAAGTAAGTGTCGCCGCGAAACTCGTTTTCATTCTAGTGGGCCTGACATTTCTCACGCCCGTTGCATTTCACAGTGCCGGGGTGAGTGACACAATAACACTTGCAGTGCTTGGGATTTACACGGCCTTTGGTGTGTCGTTTGACATCATGAATTTCAAACACTCAAAACTGCAATTAGAAAAAGATGAGGCTCTCAAATAAATGTGGGCAAAGTGCGATTGCGACTCACAAGAGCATGATTACTGGGCACAAGCCCTTTTCGCTGGCATTCGCCTTATGCTTTTCCCTTTAGGCACTGACCTTCCTGCGTGCGCAAACTTTGTTAAAATAGGAGATTGGGCAAATGGCGAAACATCAAAATAAGAACGACTGTGACGCGTGCTTAGACATCTTAAACAAATACCCGAAGCTATATCCTAACTTAAAATCTTGGTTCATCACCATGCGTGCAAAGTACAACATGCTCCACTGCTCGGAAGCTGGGCGAGGCATTAAAAGACAAACGATGCTGTACAAAGAAAAGAAATCACGCGCGACCTACGGCGCAAGCGCACACAATTGGAATGCGGCGATTGATACGTTTATCATGGTCCAAGGAAAAGATCTTTACGACAAGCAGTGGTACATGAACTACTTTTATCCAGAAGTTCCCACCTGGGCAAACTGGTACGGCACGCCCGGCAGTAGGTTTTGGGAAATCCCGCACCTTGAAGTTAAGGAATGGAAAATGCTCGCGGCGAGCGGGGAGCTCGCACTTGTTGAAACTCCAACATCCGAGATTAAGAGGCTTGCATGAGCTGGGAAGCGCTTATCATTGCGGCGGTCCTTGGGTTTTTTGCTTGGGTGTGGCGCTCAGCCCTTGGATATCACAAGCGAGAAATGGAAAAACAAAAACGGGAGCTAACTTGGAAAGCAGAAGTAGAAAGAACAGAGCGTGAAATCAATGATAAAACTTTGGATGATGTTATTGACGATTCTAATGGCCGTTACGACAAGCGCGAGTCCAAATAACACGATACTTTTAAAGCGCGGCGTGCCTGCTCCAAGCACTGGCGCTTTTGTTCCGGAAATGAGATTTAAGGAACTGGAGCTGGACGCAAGGCTCAAGGATCAATTTCAAAAAAGCCTCGCCGCGTGTGAAGAATCAGAAATGGAGCTGCTCGACGAAGCAGAGTCAGGGCAGTATAAATCCTTTGTTGTCGGCGTGATTGCGGGTGTCGTGCTCTTTTGGATGGCGCGGCAAGTGGGGAAGTAGGGCAGACTTCTTCCCCATTTTATACTTTACGGTGTTTTGGCGGCTTTTTCGTCTTGTATCATTTTTTGAATTTTGCTCGATTTCTCCATCATCGCTTTAAGAGGCAATGTTATTCCCTCCACATCCATTGCTGTAAAAGCACCGTATTGGCAATTATCTCCGTCGGTAGCTAAGCAGCCGTTTGACCAAACCTTGCCAGTTTGAGTGTCGATCATAAATTGATCTCTTCGAAAATTACTAAGTTGGACCAACTGAAACCTTCCGGAATGCATTGAGAGTTGGGCTTCAGAAGTGATAGAAAAAAGCAAAGCGAAGGCTGCAAGCGTTTTCATAAAGGCTTTTAAAACATTTTCAAATTTCATTTTCAGATTCTCCTGTTTGTTTGGTTTAAGCACAAAAAGTTATTGTTATTTAGTCAGAGCCCGCTTCGCTGGCTTGTACGCGCGCAGGGATTCCCTGATCAATCTAGAAATGTCGCCATCAAAATAGCTCTGGGCTTTCTTTGTAATTTCCCGGAGCTCTTCCTCGTCCACGCGCGCTTGAATTGTGTTTCGCCTTGCGTATGGATTTAATTTCTTTACTTCCGCATTCATAAAACCTCTTTTCCTTCTTGTTCCCCTTTGGCTTTTGCAATTATGGACTCAACTACTTTCAATAAATCTCTATTTTGACCCGCGTGGGGTCCGCATCTTATAAACTCTTCCAGTGCCTCGAGCATCTCGGGCGCGGCGGCTATCAAACGTGCGTTACCAATGCTGCTATTAACCATCGCTATCTGTTTAAAATCTGTATGGACTGATTGCTCCGCGCTGTTTATATCACTTCCAAAACTCCAAGGTCCTGGCGTGTGGCTTGATTTCTTCATACCGCACCCGCATCGTCGCAAGACTGCACGAAACTTGTTATCATCGCTCGTATCTCACTGGCACGCGTGCACGTGTTGTACCACAGTCGTAAATTAAAATCGGCCTGGCTGCTACTATACTTTGCGATGCTATGAAACCGAGTTATCTCAAAGCTTCCATCCTCGAGCTGCTCGATTTTAGCAGTCTCTAAATTTCGCTTAAGATCATCAATATTGATTCCCGTTTCTAAGCTTTTAGCTTTTAGCTGCGCATTTAAACTGCGGATCAATTTGTTTACTGTTTTTTGGTTTTCCATTTTATTCTCCTGTTTTTGGGTTGCCTGATCACTTACCCAGTGTAACACATAAGCCGTAACACGTCAAGTTTTATTTTAAGGTGGGCCGTAAGTTAAGGTTTCTTAACTAAGATTGCCAAAAATAGGCCGATCAAGCGGGGTTGGACCACCCCAAGTTGTGCTAAACAGCCCAAGAATGACGTGCTTTTTCCCTTGCATTTAGAGCGATGATCGTGTACTATTGCTTTATGAATCAAAAGCAGTTGGAAAGACTACGATATGCTATCGACCATTGGATCGATGTGAATGGACCGGAGGGCCTATTGAGGCTTGCTGAGAAGAGTAGTGTTTCTTCCAGCACGATTACGAGGGCGCGGCTTGGGAAGCTTCCCAAGAAAATGAGTACACGAGTAAAGCTCTGCACCGCACTTGGGTGCAAACATGAGGACCTTTTCGGCTTGGTTGGCGCCAAGTCGAGAGCCTCATAACCCGCTACTGTAGCGGCTTTCAGGCAATTTAAGTTTTAAAAGCCACCTTTCTGAAAAGCATTCAGAACTGAAGGGCGTTTTTCGTCACGCGTGGAGGATTTGCATGGATCAAGCATCTGATTTCGAGCTAACAGCGCCCACAGCAGGTTCTTTCGAAACGGTCACGGACTTAGGCGTTCTTGGTCGGGCAGTTCCCACAAATATCGTTTGGTTTTTGAGCCATCAGAATGTCGTCGTCCTGGAAGACGTTGAAATTCAGCTTGGTTCCGAATGGCAAAACTTAAACGAGCTGCTCCGTGGAAATTACCAAGCGCATTTGAATGCGCTGAAAGATGCTTGCTGGATCTCTGAAGCAGAGCAGGCCTACGAGCGATTAAAGCGAAACGCGGAAAGTTGAGGAGAGTATGAGATTTCTAGGCCCTTCAGATC
>Ga0163148_10004038_pt1 | contig 15649 bp, 11 predicted proteins | sample OliLakLV19MP7P2_FD_148606 | JGI IMG/M metagenome (GOLD analysis project Ga0163148, IMG submission 148606) | Freshwater microbial mat bacterial communities from Lake Vanda, McMurdo Dry Valleys, Antarctica- Oligotrophic Lake LV.19.MP7.P2 | ecosystem: Environmental > Aquatic > Freshwater > Lake >...
GCAGCTGCTTTGACTGTACAGTAGCCCTTTCTTTGCTGTTGCCATGAAGTTGCCACTACAACTCTACCACTAACTAGGTCTAGTACATGACTAACTACAGTAACATGAACTGAGAGAAAACCTGACGGTGTCCCGGACAGACATCAACAGAACAAGGAAGAAGGCAGTCGAAGAACACATCCTGAGTCACAAACTGATTCTGTAGCACCCAGTCACGTCGTCGTCAGCAATGGGAAATGCCGATCGTAAATGTGTGGTCTCCACCACAGAGTGAAAGATACAATTGTACCAGTACTTTTCCTACGTTGGAGCAACCATCAAATGATCGCCACGTGCGTAACAACCAAATCAACACTTGGACCGGGGAGAAGAGCGCAGTCGAGTCTGACTGGCCTGGTGGTGACAAGGTGGCGGCCGCCTGGATCCTCCAAGGCGATATCTAGCTACTAGCTAGCAAGCAACTACCAGCAGCAGTACTGCTAGCTAGCTAGCTAGTAGCTATTAGTGCGGTTTATAGATCACACGGCGCCACCTGTTGGTCTTTCAGCAAGATTCATCGTATCCAACAACAAAAAGTCTTGTAGCTACTATCGGCGTGGTACATGTGTGTAAGAGTCACGTGAAGCATGGCACAAAAGATATCCGTTGGTATCATTACAATAGCAGAAGATAAGCAGCATTAGTAATAATAGTGTCGTTGTTGTGGGTGCAGCAATGAGCGACTTGGGGCCTTTTGTGGCCGCTCATTTGCGAGATAAGGTGATTGCCGATCTACTGCAAGAGAATGAAAAGTTAAAGGCACAACTCCGCTGTGCACGAAGGATCGCCATTACGGGCCCAGGAGGATCTCCTGTCTATGTACAAACAGATTTCTCCAAAGGCCGCTATGATCCAAGCGAACAGTCTGGAGAATGGTGGGAGGTACCATTCACCACTGCCACTGCAGATAAAGAAGACGGAGACGCGAAGGCCACAAGAGAGGTGGCCGAGGTGGAGGAGGACAGGACGACCACCACGGCCTGTTTGCTTTCCAGCCTGCCAAGTTGTGAAATCAGAATTGGCAGCTTTGTGAAACTAAAGGTCGGGGAGTTCGACCACTTGTGCGTGTGTCATTACAGCAGAGAGTTATCTGTGGTGAAAATCAAGTATTGTAACATAGATCCTTGTGTGGAAGTTGGTGTCCACATCCCCATGTGTGAGCAGCTCTTCATGTCGATACATTCAAGGACCCAGCGAATGGAAATGGGATCTTCATTTTTTATGGATCTGATACCAACCGATCAAAATCCTGTTGTGCAATTTCAAGAACTGACTTTCCACGCTGATGCCGCAAGACAGGCCTTGCTGGACTTTGGCATCAGCAACGTAGAGTGGTTGGATCGAGAAGATGCTAACGAGGAGGGATCCTCGCCTGAGAGTCTGGGGAAGAACTACGGTACCCGAAGTGCTGCTGCTGCTGGGAAGGCAACGGGAAGTACGTCCTGAACGAATCCCCCTTCCCCCGCACAGTACATGTACCGCCCAATAGTGTTACCGCATCTTGCACTAAGATGCCATCCATGCAAGAATCGCGCCAATGGATCCAACTGTCTGAAGTATATAAAGCAAGCAAAGCCATCAGCAAAGAAACAAGTGCGTCTTCAGCAGAGTCCTTGGCGACGAAGCATTACTTACCATGTGGTTAGCATGGCAATTCTTGGAACTCTTAGACAATCCAACGCCTCGCCATCATCCCCGATGGCTCAGACCCGAGAACACTGTTTCAGAACAGTTAACATGTAACCATCTTTGTAGTGTCGGTTCACACCTACTGCTGCTGTATCCTCTATTGTCGTTCATCTTTCGTAACTTGTCTTTTGTTGTGATTCGTATAACTGCAGCTTTCACCGCTTCTTCGTTTCCATGCATAACCCTGGTTGTCGATCGATCAGTAGATGCAACAAGAAGGTTGGTTAGTTAGTTGAATGCCTCCAGAGATGTTCGACGACAACACAAAAACTATTCGAAGATACAGGGCTCCAATAGCTGCCGCACTGAATCGTAGATGACGCCCGAACATTTATACTTCTAGAATGGCAAAAAACATTCTGAGAAGCTGTTGGTCGCGGGTGTGGATGTTAATGTTCCTCTGACAAACAGCGAGAAACCCCATGGAAAGGAGCCTCAAGTTTTTACTGTGATATACTTGTCGAGGTTGCGTCACGTAGACATACACGTACACCATCGAATCCCATGCGCACGTACCTGTTCCTTCTTTCAGTGTCAAAGGACACGAAAGGATCCTACCAAATCAAAAAGTGATTTGGATAGAGGGGGGCAGAGGGTGGTGCCTCTTGTCGCTTCCTGCAAAGACAGCAGCGGCGCGTTGCTTCCTACAGCAGTTCAACGCCAAACCATGGGCGTGTTGCGACGATTGTCGAGTTGCTAGCTTGTACAAAGAGGTAGGAGACGCATTTACTCGTCATCCACAGGAAGCACGACGCGCCCCCTTCTTGTGGCTTGTCTTCCCAGAGAGCGCCCCTTCTCGTCAAGACCATATCTTCTGGCAATAGCACCCAGCCAGCTTAATGTGTCCACAGACACGTTCCCAGTTGTTGCTGCTACAATCAGTGGCCGAGCTGTATCGTATACGGACACTTCTTCCTTCTCCCCACTACTGCTGCTTGCCTGGGGCGAAGAAAAATGCTTCAAGGCTTGATTTGCGGCACCGTCGAGGCGAATCTTTCCAAGCCCCGTATCTCCGCGCGTCTTCATTTCAAATCGGCTATCCGGCTCGTGACTTTTGTTTTCGACCCAACCTTCCGTGTATTGCATGTTGTTGTCGGGCGAACTGTAAGACCGGCTTTCTGTGAACGAGTTCGTTTGGATGGAAATGCGGGACTCTGCTGCCTCTGGTGAATTGGAAGTTGACTCCTCTGGACTACTACCAAAGATTGCCGCTTTGATTTGCTCTGGATCGTCTTCCTCTACCAATATGGTCGCCGTTTTCTCCAACAAAGCTTTATCCGAACACGACAACAGACGGAGATCAGCTTCTAACTTGCGATCAAACGTAAGTCCAATATTGCCCCGTTCCGTGTTCAAAAGACTGATCGACTCTGGCGAGATGCTGTCATAGTGAACTTGACAGGCAACCCAATCAGGGTCGTCGTGGTTTGCTTCTTTATCCCCAACAGCAATACTACGGACAGTCACTTCACAGCTCCCATTCACACTCCCCAGTTCTACCATGGGATACACTGGACCGCTATCACCACTACTATCACCATCGCCAGAACTACTAGTATCCATGCTTTCCGTGGGTATATGAACTCCCGTCACATTCACCAACACTGGACCATGATGGGACTTGATGCGCACGGCACGTTTCCGAGGCTGCAATCCACCATCCAAGGACACGTGAGCACCACCTCTCCCCGACACGTACATGGAGCTCACATCTACCAACGACCCTTCGTCATCGTCATCCAGTGGTGTTGGTGTTGTTGGTTGCTCCGTTGTCGATGTTTGCTGTCCCGATGAAACTTTGATATCAACTGTATCTCCATGAATGCGCTTGGCCCGAAAGCGCCCACCATTTGGCAAGTTGATCCGTAACTTTTCGGCTTCCAAGAGATCCGAGCTATAAATGAGTCCGTCATCATCATTCGTTGTTGTGTCCGATGAGGGGCTACTGCTCGTAGCAACTTCCAGATCCACGGTGTGACCTCTTAACTTTTTGGCGCGAATGGAACCGTGATTGGTAAACAATTTGACATCTCCTTCAATTTTGTTTTCCACGTGAATGGAACCGCCAGTCTGCTTCAGTTCACAAATGAGATTGACCTTTTCCGGTACTTGGACTGTGACGTGACACGAATAGTTGTCGTCGGCTACAGTCTCAGCAGCACTTTCTTCTTCGGTCGTTGTGCCTTCCTCCATGATGGCAGCTTGGGTTGCTCCTTCTTGCACATCTTGCAGAAGAATGGATACATGAGATTCGGCACGCCCCAAGGATGTTACTTTGTCATGTTCTTGTGACACCACCATGTCCATCATCCGGTTGTTCTTGTCATCCACGTATTGCGTGAATGTAGCATGACCATCATCTCTCCAGGCGGATTGAATACGTACTGCTACCTTTTGGTGCTTGGAGGAGCATTGTACCGTCAAGGTACTCCCCTGCTTCAAGGTAGGCAAGGGGACACAACGCTTCAAGGTCTTGGCCAAGTGGCGGGTGACGCCCGACATTTCCCATTCGCTGCTGCTGCTGCTGCTGCTGCTAGTATGTAATTGCAGGATTTAGCAAGACAGCAAGTATCACTAGCTCGCGGACGGTCGATGGCTGAGTTACAGTAATCGCACTCGTTAGTGAACAGAAGTGTTGTAGGTGACTGCCACAACAGAGGAAAGCGACAGGGCTTCGCTATGAACTGCTCCTAGTAGCTAGACTAGCTAGCTAGTAGTTGGCGACTGATACGAGTTCTACTCTAGTAGTTAGTTGCAGCTGCTACCAATAATCACTACCGTGTAGTAGTACTACTAGCTAGCTAGCTACTAGTATCAGAGAACGAACAGCAGTTCGAAAATAAATCACGAAGATTCACCAAGTTGGCATTCGATCATGTTGAACCTCGAGGATACGCTAAAGTACAAAAAGTACTAGCTAGCTGCTACAGTAGTTAAGTAGTGTGTAGAGTACCGGAAATAAAGAAACAACGGCAATAGCCACGTGGGACTGGATTCAAGGTGGTCTCTTCACGTAAATACCATTCGGGACTAATAACTCAAGTACCTGATTATGAATTGGGTACTAGTACGTACCGATGTGTCATATAGTATCCATCGATCATCTTTTTTGGGTGTCATCGTCACAATCCAGGAAACAAACAACGCTCTTCCAACATTTGTTGTTGCTGCTTTCAGTACTAGCTAGTGGTAGTTGCTCCTTTCAGTACCGTAGCCACCTCTATTATGCCATGACATTGTAGATCGACGAGTACTAGCAGTACTGTATGTACACGTATATGGCAGATTGAAAGTGAAGCAGGTCGCTCAAAGATCTACTAAGTACTCATAAGAGTGTATGCTTCAAGTATCCTCTTGGTATCTCCCGAAAAATATCCAGAAAGATGATGATGCAAAGTCGAAACAACGGATTGGTGATGATGGTGGTGGTCACTGTTGTTGGGGATTTTTGTCAAGCTGCATCCGTAGCTGCCTTTCAAAACAGCCGACTTCCACCACCGCCAACTGCTCGTTCTACTGCTACGAAGAGGAGGAATCGTGCTTGTATTTCTCAGAATCAATTTTTAACTGCAAGAAAAGGGATGATACTTTATGAACAGAAGAAACCCAACAGTAATGACGATGAAAAAGATTCCTCTTTGGTGACAACCCTCCTTACCAACAATCCTACACGAGCACTTTCCTTTTCTGGCATTATGGCACTCTGTGGAGCGATATTAGGCCCCTTTTTGGATTCTTACCATTCGGCCTTTGGAGTTTTGGCATATGATGAACCCTTCACGGCAGCACTCTGGCAACAATCGCCTCCTAATCCTCCTGCTTTAACTACCGTGTGGTGGGTCCCCATATTGTTTGGTGTGGCCGGTTGGCTGATTGGATGGCTCTACATTGTCTTGGACGCCTTCTTCCTGGATACCACTACAATGGATGCCAACACTGCCAAAAATATTTTGCCAGAACAACAACAACCATCACCGCCCAAAATACTCGTGGGGATTTCCATGTTTACCTTTCAATATTGGTTGAGTGGTGTCTTGGTCGCCACGGAAGTGGTAGATCGGACGGGCATTCTCAATCTCATGTCGGTCTACGCGGCCGTGGCGTTTTTACTGCTGGATGGATCTATGGCCGGATTCCTTACCAGCTGTGCCACGGCCTTGGGTGGACCCCTGATTGAAATCGGCTTACTATCCTTGTCCAGAGCACATCTCATGCCACCCGGTGGTGGATACCATTACAATGATTTAGGAGAAACGGGATTCTTTCCTCTTTGGATCCTTCCCGTCTATTTTCTAGGTGGTCCTGCGGTTGGTATGTCATCGTCTGCTGTATGTATCATACTGTCACGTTCTGTGAATTACGTTCTAGCTAGGGATTTCTAGTTCTAGTTAGGTAGCACACGACACGCTGGGCCACCTCCACGGAAATCCAATGCGATGCATAATTAGGCTTCCCACTTGTTTTGATGTGATGTGATATTTTATGGGCTACGACATGGCATTATCAACACGTTTTCCCCCCTTCCCCCCTAAACAACGTTTTCGTTTTTTTCTCTCGTTGCAGGCAATCTAGCTCGGGGCTTTTGGAATGCACTTTCTACGGACGAGGCGACAACGACCGAAAACGACGACCAAGTAAAAGACGCACTACCAGCACCAGGCGGCTGCAAGGTGTGCAACGACACGCGTTGTGTGAGTTGCCCCAATTGCGATGGTATGGGTCAGTATGTGGCCATGGGAGGGCGTTCGATCCAATGTACGAGTTGCTCGGGGCGAGGGTTCGTCATTTGCCGGGCGTGTTTCTCCGACTATGGCGAAGATCCAAATGACATTCAAGCTATAAGAGAAATGATGGGGCGCATGCCCGACTAAATTATAGAAATGAAGGAAGTAAAAAAAGACATTTAGCTTAATGACACAACTCGCTCCTAGTCCTGGAACATCTAGCTAGATAGCTAGGTAGCAGAAAGGCAATGGGTGGCAATCCGTCGTCACAGATTCGATTCAAACGAAGAGGACGACAGCTACGGATGGGCTACGCTGCAGGTGATCATTCTTGCAATGGTATTGTCTCAGGCGGATCCACAGATCGCACTTTCGGTGGATGATCCGACGGAAGAACCGCATCTCTTGAACAGAATGGGAAGGGCGTCAGGCTAGATAGTGTCTGGCTAGCGAGCTGGTATCCGAAAAACCATTGTCTATCATCTATCAACAACCACTGACTACTCTGCCGTTAGTAGAGTAATAGATAGCTAGTTACCTGAAGCTCTACAGTAGTAGGTAGCTTCTGGTAAATTTGTCTACTACTACTCTAGCTAGTCTACATATAAACTTCAAGCTGGGAAGGGCTTCGTTGACTCCAAAGTTTCTTTTAACAGTGGTGGGGAACGCAGTCTAGCTACAGTAGCTACTAGTACAGTAGGTCTACTAGCAAAGAAAGTACTGTACAATGCTACTATCATCTTGAATAATGGAACTTATGGAAGTCCTTTATCGATGGACAGTGCTCCGGTAAAAACAGTGCAGTAAGAACTCCAGGCATCCAGTGAAGTTCGTACATTATCAATGGCCAGATCATCAATCGTCCACGTCATAAAAGTTACAACGTCGTACTGACTCCTAGTAGTCTCCTACAGACTCTTACCGGTAAATCTGACAGTTTCCGGTCTTTTACGTGTCCGTAATTTCAGCATTCTTGTCGATTAACGAAATGTCTTTCTCAACTATTTACTTAAATAGGCGGATATTGAATAAAACGAATTCACGACTTATGACTGCGTTCGTAAGTGAAAAACAAAAAAACAACCACTGACTTTTCGTCATTTGTTCAACAGTCGTAAGAGTAAGACGGTCGTCAGCTGTCGAGAAAAATGATACTATTAGTACATACAGTACTAGCTAGCTAGAAGTAGTAGTGAAGTGCTGTTGAAAAAATGATGCGAGAAGAATTCTTTAGAATTATGATTAGAATATATATGCCCGGAAAAAGGATAGGATGCAGTCCGACTGCATTCGGCAATCGAACGGCTTTCGACTGGAACCGGCAAATAAAAGCTAACTAGACCACTCTAGCTAGCTACTATTAGCTAACTAGACCAGCTGCCGTTGAACTTCAAACCATTTACTCCAGTATGACGTAGTGGCTTTAGCGTACTATCTTCTTCAAATCTATCATCAAACAATTCTTGATTCGTAGTCCCCTTTTTTTACCCTTCCGGCATATGCATTGAGTTCACAATTTTCATTTCTCACTTCCCGACTTCAACGAAAAAAACACTCTTCTCAACAAACTCTTTTTCTTTTCGAACATCTGAAACCATGGACTCCACTTCTACTACCCCCACCAGTGCCGCCAAATCTACTCGCAGAAGCAGCATTTCCTCCTTGACCAAGAAAGTGATGGATTGCGCTTCGCCCGTCATTCGACGCAATAGCGGTGCCCGTCGCCCGTCCATGCAGATGAAACGGCTGGAATCCATTCGGCGGCTGCCTTCGTCTTCGTCGCTCATGATTGAAAATATGACGGAGGACGAAGCGGTGGCAAGTCCTCCTGCTTTGAACAGAAGGTCGAGCACATAGGGGGCATGCTTAGTTCGGAGCTGAACTGAACCGAAGGGGCTAATGGTGCCGGCTACTGCCTACATTTTTGACGTATCGCTGTACTCAGCGATAGACGCGTGATTGTCAGATTACTCTGGCGAAATATTGATTGATTGATTCGACTTACACACCGCAATGGTGTAATGAACGATAATGGTTGTGAAGTGTCTATAATTATAAAATTACAAATTGAACACAAACCAACTCTAGTTCTCTCGTTAGTCGTACGTTGAAGAAGTATCAGTACTAGGAGGAAATGTAGTTCCTGCTCTACTGCGAGAAAGCTCATTCTGAGCCATCAGTTGGCTACACACCTCCTGGAACAAGTGGGCCTGAAAACTCTCTGTTCAGAACCACAGTCTAGCTTGGTCTAGCTAGCGGGGACCATTTTGGAGCGCTGTCATGATGCAGCAGAGGCATGCCAGGCCTCGTCACCAAGCCTGCAATCGGTCTCGCAACAATGATATCCTCCGTCTGTTTCGTCACAACAGGCAATGACCCGTCATCGCTTCATTTTACTCTTGTTGCTCTGCAGAAGCAAGGATCCTGTTTCACATAGAGGTGCTGGTTCAGTGGCATGGCTGCCGAGCGTCGCCAAGCAAGAAGAACAGCGAAAGACTATAGTATTGAAGTCGCTGTCCCAGGGCAACTTGCTCTTCTCCGGTGGTTGCAAACGAACTTCCCTGCTTCGTTCCACCTCTGTGTTGTTGAAGAAGAGACTCTGTGCTACTTGGAGAGAGACAGAAATCTCTTTCTCCACACTGGGCCTTGTGCTACTACAAGTGGGCCCACTCATCTCCCTTCACTCGTACTCTTCCGAAGAAAGCTTGTGCCAACTAAAGAGGTCAGCTTGTATCCGTTCTGTTCTTCTGTCCCTCGAAATGTTTCCCCCTAGATGGAATCACACCGTACTTGCTTTGATTCGACCGATCTGAATCCTTTGCACGCCCTGTATTACTTATGAACCTTGCTTACTTAAGATGCATAGTCAGAAGGCCCAGCGGGCCACGAGTAGATAGACTCGCTGAGTAGCACAGTTAATCTACTATTTAAGACTAGTTACACACTGGCTCACATACCAAAGCGAGGACGACGTCCCAATAGGTCTTCCAGCATGAGGTGCGGGTCGTGGGCTCCACCATGGATGAGCATTTTCTTCCATATTCGATCCCCCGCATCCCGACTCATACTGTTTCCCTCAAAGCACTCTCTCCAAATATCACCCGCAAACACTTGCGAGTACAAGTACCCATAGTAGCCTGCGCCATAGGTCACCAGATGACCAAAACGACTGTGCCAGTGGGTCCCTTCCGCATACGGGACCCCGTGTTCACGCTGTAAGGTTGCAAATATTTCCGTAGTGTTGACTCGTGCATTGGGCGCTGCACCCGCCGGCAAGATTGGCACACCATGGATTTTCTGATCAAAGACAGCATACAGACACTGATTTTGTCGTTCAATGGCATGATATTGATACCGTGACTGCCGTAGTCGATCCACTAGATCGGGAGGAATCACAGCGCCCGTGTCATGGTGACGACCGAGAACTTGCAAAAACTCTGGATCCCAAACATAATTTTCCATCCAATGACTGGGAGTTTCGACAAAGTCCATAGACGCCCGTGTGCCGGACAAGTGTTGATATTTCGTTCGCGACAACATGCTATGACACAAGTGACCCATTTCATGATAGATGGTTTCCACTTCACTGTGTGTTAAAATGGAGTCACCACCATTGGTGCAATTGGACAAGTTACAGACCAATGCGATGATTGGTTTTTGAAATTCTGGCGTCGCTGCGTCGGGGTTAAACTCTTGCATACAGCCACATCGGACCGTGAAGTGGGCGGCATGACCATACTTGCCGTCTCGTTTTTCTAGATCCAGGTACAGTGTTCCAAGAGACTCGCCATTGGGATCTAAAAAGTCCAGGCGGCGCAGCGATGTTTTCTTGCTGCGGCTATCCGTGGACGCGTCATCATGAGGAATGTCCCAAGCTTCATCCAGTGCCATTTCACGTTCCACCACCTGAATACCAAACAATCGATCCACCAATATTTTGATTCCTTCAATACAATTGTCCAATGTTAAATACACCGAGATGCCGCTGGTATCGAATCCATTGCGTGCCTTTAAGATACCGGTGTAAAAGGAAATATCCCATGGTTCCAACGTTCCGTCCAACACATGTTCCACCTTGCGCTTGGCATTCGACAATTCTTCCATTTCTTTTTTGTACGCGTGTTTATTGCTTTCCAGGACCTTTTGTAAAAAGGAATAGACACGATCCTGACGTTGTGCCATTTTGTCGCGAAGAAATCGGTCGGCATACGACTCGAATCCCAATTTGGTCGATACTTCATGCCGCAAATGAATGAGGGCTTCCAATACCTGGACATTTTCGGGACATGCTGTCATGGATTCCATGTGCACCTGTTTTCGAACACTGGGATTGGAGGAATATTTGGACAAGGCATTGGCAATATCGGAATCAGTTGGGATATTCACGGTTGGTACGTCGGCAATCCCAGAATGCTCCAAAAATTGAGGAGCAAAGACCCCCTCCAATGCCTCTCGATCCACGGTAAATTCTTTTTTGCTGCGCACCATATTTTGCGAAAACATAGTTTCCAATTGTGTCACGTGCATTTGCAATTCTTGTACTTCGTGTCGTTGTGGATCGGGCAAATGAATGCCGTCGCGTTCAAATTCCGCTTGCATGAGCAAACAAAAGCGTTCATCTTCTTCGGTGAGTGGCGGTTGTATCTCCGAGGAAGAAGCAGAAGTGACTTTGATCATGGTTTGATACAAGGTTGTATCGGCATTCAATTCTCCAATGTACGAACTGAGCATGGCAAAGGCACGATCGGCACTGGTCCGCCATTCTTCCGAGGCATGAACAGACCGACACAATTCCGAAGCATCAATCACATTGCAGACGGTTTTGCTAATGTGGTCCAATTGATACAAGCATTCCTGTGCTTGATATTTTTGGTCGGCAAGTGGCTGGGACATTTTCGCCGTCAAATCCGCCCTTACTTGATTGCAGGTTTCCATGGCTTCGGCTGCCAGTCTCACAAAGTCCGATGGCTTTTGTAATCCTGGAATGGAAAACAAACCACTGGAATGAAAGGGAGGTTCCTTCTTGGATTTGGGAGTAGCGGCAGTAGTGGAAGAAAATCTCTGTTGGGTATTGTATACATGTTCATGATTATTAAGTAGTATTGGAGCGTTGTGGTTGTCCCATGAAAGTGTTGTGGCCACACCCATCGTTTCTCGCTTTCGTATTCGAAGATTTCCTGAAGTTGTCGTCGTCGTCGTCATGTACCTCGAAAGACGAAACGCCATTTTCAAATCTATTTTTATTGCGGTTGCAACAACACAACAAAGCTACGAAAAAATACAACGTGTAAGAGGAGGAAAGAGCAAGTCGGAGTCTTCCTTTTCCAACCTCGATAGCTAGACAATCAAAAGTTAGTAAGGATTCATTTACAACTTCAAACTCTTTGCATCGAGGATCTATTGCATGACCCTCATGGTTGCTCGATGTCTTTGGATTTCAGAATTGAGGTTTGCAGCAAGCGCATCCTCGCTGATAAGATACTATAGTAGTTTGACTGACTCGTGACTAAAATGAGTCCTTCTACTATAGTTGCCCTCAATTCAACTTCTCTCCGCACTCCAAATGATCCAACGCGGGGCAAACGACCTACAGAGGCATTTATCCTGTCTTATTTTTGGAGGGATGCGACAACGGTTTTTATTTCCCCACATTCATTGTTGGGACTGTCGTGAAGTCAGCAGGGGGTGCTGGACATTCTTAGGGAGGTATGTTGGTCGAGCGTAAATGAAAACCGAAAGGAACGCATTGCAGATTTGTCAATCACCGCCTGCGAACGTGAGTTTAAAAAAAGGAAAGAAGAAGAACAAAGTGCAAATTCGAATGAAGGTCAAACGGGAAGCAAAACAATGTACTAGCACTAGTGCCAACTATACTACTGTACAGATATACAACTACACTACTGTACACTCTGAATATCAAACCAGTTCTTCAGAAAGTGAAAGGAAATGCTTGCTAACAGGTGTCATGGCTCCATTCTCCTACAGTAGTTCTACTATGCTGGGTAGTTCCTCTGCTGGCGACTTTTTGGTCGCATTTTGAGTCCATTCAATGATCAGCACACAGATGAGCCTGCACTTGGGCATAGCTTGTTGCCACTATCGCATATCATCCGTCAGTGGGCTGGTTTTCAAATGGGCTGGGTCTACGTGACCACACCACCGTGCGTGCCATCGATGCATTTGTTCATCGGCGGCTGGGACGGATGCATCTCTGGGACATTGTCTGCGTGTTGGCAGAAGACGTCTTCGTCCTTTGTTTGGTTGGGTCTACGTGACCGCAGTCTCCTTGTCATCGTTTGTCCCTCACTCGGTGGCCACCAGCAAATATGTTGATCAGAGAGTCGGTTCTCATCAGTTGGCATAATAAGTGGGTATGGAACAGTGATTTGAGTCCTGGTGCTATAGCCTCTGCTTGCCATCTTCCACCATTCTATCACAAATGGATACAGCTCCGCATTTGATCGCAACATGTAGCGCTTTGATCACGGGTCAAAAACGATTTCTTGTTCTCCCGAACCATGTCGACGAATCTGCGGCATCTTCCGTCAAAGAAGACGGCAGAACTACTACCACTATCACTACTGACATTATCGTTGCTGTGGTTCAAGTTTGCTCCCAGATAATCTTCCCATCCACCACAACACGCATCCAACAAGGGTCGTAAAAGGAATCTTTCGTACCGAGTCAAGTGGAAGGTATCTACAGCTTTTTGGACTCCTGCCAATTGAACGGTACTGTACAGATCGGCAACTTGGATGCCATGCCGGGTAGCAACTTTTTTCTGGCATTTGTAATCCCATTCAATCATGGCATTGTTAATTTCGGGGTGCGAGTTTATGGGAAATAAGGATTGCCAAATGATGCGCGCCTTGTGTTGCTGCCAGTGATCCAGTGCGTTCGTGACGCGTTCGAATCGTTTCTCACACGTGGTGCCTTGTTGGTTCTGCAACTCCCAAAATCCTGTCGAGAACCAAATGAGGTTGGGATGATGTGGGCGTTGCCATTTTTGCGGCAGCATAGTAGAAGAATGATTGTTGTCGTTGTTGTCGTGGCAGTCCTCGGTGTCATGAATGTTATCGACCAGTCGTTGAATGGAAGCGTCTTGATTTTTACTGAATTTCAAGGAGACAATGTGACATGATGAATCACTGGCGCTAGTGTCGTCGTTGTTGCTACTTTCTGTCAAGAGGATCATTTCTTGGTCCGACCATCTTGGATCACAGTCCGTATTGTTGTTGACAGAATCTTTGGGCTTGCGTAGTACCACTCGCCTATTTTGCGAGACTTCCTTCTGACTCAGCATGGTTTCAACATTGTACCATTCTTCAAAGGCATTGCGATTGTTCGAATCTCCAATGATCATGGTCCATTGGCACGTCTGAGCGCCGTTTGTCTCCGAACTTATCCGGGAGATAGGGGCGGGACGACGACGACATAATACAACATAACACAAACCAGTCAAGGCAGTGATCCAACAAGCCCGGTTGCCGTGCAGGAAGTCAGTAGGGGTAGCCAAAAATCATCGATCGCACTTTCAATCGCAAAAACAATCGTGGGGATGAGAACAGTCATGACGTCATTAAAATTATTCTTAAATAATCAGTACCGGTTACAGTATGATCTAATCTTGTACGATCTAATTTTACGATCGATTGCCAGCCCCGATCGTTGGGGTTTGGTTTTGGTTGGACCCTTCCCGGCCAATTGTTTACCTGCCTTTGCTTTTATTGCATGGCATCATTCATGTGTTTGCACTTGCATCGTAACATGCAAACCTTAGCTTGTGTGCCTCCACGTCACTACTATTTGCACTAGCCCACATGCACCACCCTTCTCGTTTGACCTATTGCTCAGGCGCAACCGTCCCAAGTTTCCCACGGTTTGCACGCTGGACGCATGCATTGGAAGTGTCATTTTGCGCACCGCTTCTGTCCAACGGTCCCCTCATCATTCCATTGATCGTGCGATCTGTGCAGCCCAACCACACTACCCTTCTCGATTTGTCTATTGCTTGGGCCAAACCGCACGCAAAACACTATGCATTCAATTCGATCGATCTTAGGTGTTCTTTCATGGAAGTCTTCCAAGAACTGCACGGGCATTCAAGCACTGAAGCATGCAGTCCTGTGGAGTGCTTCAACTCCACTGCACACACACCCTATTTGACATTCAAGAACTGTTAAAACATGCTTGAAGAACACGAGAATGAAGAACCATCTAAGTGTGACATTAGGTTGTGCCGTTGCCTTGTCATGCAGAAGTTCAAATGCAGCAAGTGTGGAAGAGCCTGTCGCTGGGCCTGACACAGAGGACTTGTCTTAGAAGTCAAGGACAAACCTCCTCTTGCTGCTTTGCCAGAAGGATCCATTTGCTGTACCAAGAAGTGCTACACAATCATTGTGAAGGATGCTAGCAGCAACAACAGTCAGTGAGGTGATTGGAAGACAGATGGAAAGCCGGAAACTCCCCACATAACTTCCATCAAGTTGCTTTTGGATTGGTGGTTAGAGCATCCCAAGCATGAGATCTTTTGTGGAAAGGGTAATGACGGAGTCAAGAAGACAACCACTTGCAAGGAACTAGCTCAGGACATGCATGCACTGACTACTTTGGTAAACTGAACTGGTGAGAACGTTAAGTCAAAGATCGTTCACATGGAGGGAGACTTTCGAAAGACACATGAGTGGTCGACTGGAGAGACGGGCGCCGGAATCTTGGAACGCGATGTTGAAACAACTTGGAAGGACGCGTTGACTAAGATGTTTGAATGCTGCTTTGACTTGCTGCCAATCATGGGTGACAGAGCCAGTAGCCAACCTAAATTTACTAACGCTAATCCTTCTGACCTCGATGCTGATCCCGACGACGAAGAAGAAGACTTTCATCCTTGTGATCATCAGGAAGACGCCAGTGTTGGATCTGGCGAAGAACCTGTTGTTGCTGCTATTGTTCCTCCTGTTGTTCCTCCTGTTGCGGTGTTGTTGCCGTTGAAAAGACCGTTGAAAAGTCGGCAAAGAAAGGTCGAGCTCCTCGAAACCCCAGCCGAGGTCCAAGTCCTCTCATCGATGCTAGCACTCTAGCGATGTTCAACTCTGCGACCACTGCTTTGGCAGGAAAGTTGACTGAGATGGCTTGTCACAATGTGGCTGTTGAGACAAACAACGCTGCAATGCTTGCCCTGGCTGCCAGCAAGGCCT
>Ga0163148_10004049_pt1 | contig 15617 bp, 10 predicted proteins | sample OliLakLV19MP7P2_FD_148606 | JGI IMG/M metagenome (GOLD analysis project Ga0163148, IMG submission 148606) | Freshwater microbial mat bacterial communities from Lake Vanda, McMurdo Dry Valleys, Antarctica- Oligotrophic Lake LV.19.MP7.P2 | ecosystem: Environmental > Aquatic > Freshwater > Lake >...
TGTTCGTGTTGACAGAGATGATCATTGATGGAGTATAAGCGTCCCGGGTAGGATGATGATTCCGCCGAACAGGCATAACTACTAGTTATACTGGATTTTCCACTGTCGTCGTGCTTGCCCTTTTTGGCAGAGTGTTGATGTCTGGAACATATTTTGGAGGCAGTCACGGCATGGTCTACCAAAACGGTAAAGGATTCACTCTGGGCAGTATAGAATTTGTATTCATCAGATAAATTGTCGTAAGTTCGTGGACATGTCATGGTTTCATTGGAAGGACAGACGAACTTTTGTTGGACTGTGGAGGCGCGTGTAATGACGGTCAAGGACTTTTCTTGCAGGACTTGAGCATTGGAGGCTTCGTAGATTTCGCACGGCATGACTTTGCCATTGTAATTATTAGGTGGAGGTGTTGATGAGCGATTGTAAGTATAATACTGCTCACAATAGGGAAGCGTATTCAAAGGAGCAAAGGCATTTTTACATGTCGGTACAAGAGGATCACAGTTATCCACGGTAGGTTGTTGTAAGGAAAACCGAACCACGCCCACCACAGGAGAAGGTTCTAGCCAGCCGCCCATGGCAATCATTTCAAAGACGACAACATACAAGGCAATGGCCAATAATAGTATGTATCGTAGGCAGACAAGCCGAGTGTCGTGAATCTCCACATACTTGACGGTTGCATAGGCACACAACATTCTTGAGGTTGTTCTTTCAGGGGCAGGTACAGTGCAGTATGGATATACAGCTTGGAAGCAAAAAAAGGGCTTTATTTCTGTGCGATTTGATGAAGAAGGGGCTACTTGGCGTGCTCTTTTGCGATTTCAACACAGCAACCTGAAGGTTTTCTTCCTTGTCATTCTCTTTGAGGTGGTATTTGTAGTTTTTCCACGCAGCGCTCTCATTTATCCCATTCAGACGAAAGATCTATTCGGGACTAAACTCGTGATTGATTCAATCCAACGGTCAAATTGTTCAAAAATCCGGCATCCCCTCATTATATTGATTGATTTCAGTGATTGCGAAGTCATTAAATTGAATGAGACAGCAAATCGTACCAAGATAGAGTGGCACGCCAATACTTTTTATTTGAATAAGTAAATCTAAGGCTAAACAATCAATCCAAAGCAAAGATCTGGTATTAGCATCTCCCCACTGTACTAGTATTTGCTCGTAGAAAACCAACCTCCCCAAGTCCCCAACCCAACACAGTACAAGAAAGAAAAGTACAGACAGAAACAGTTCGTCATGGCAGCATCTACCCCTCCTTCGCTTCCCTTGATTTACTTGCGAGCAGCTCTTGGTTTTGTTACCAAGAAACATTCCCTGAGTCCTGAAATGACCAGAATCCCGTCGGCTCTGATACCGGAAGAGACGTTGCAATTTACCATTGACCCCAAACATGTGAAATTCTTTCAAAGCATTGTTCACAGCACTCCGAGTACGACTACGGATACGCTAACACGGGGTCAAAAAGACGACAAGGACAATACCGAAACAAGAATTGTTCCAATAACCTATGTTCAGTGCATCCTCAACAGTATGCCCATGAACTTGTTGACGCATCGTCAATTTCCTCTCAATATCGTTGGAAGTGTGCACGAGTCTACGAAATTGGAAACCCGAAAAGCCCTGTATTTACATCATGATAATAATACCAAGCCATTGTCATTGATGGCTCGATGCAAATTACTTCCAGAGATTGCTCGTTCCGACAAGAATGATTGGATCTTTTCTACTGTGACGGATATTGACTACGCGTCACCATCATCATCATCATCGAGTACTGATGATTTGACAGACACAACCAAAAGTATCATGACGATTACCAATGAATTCCGTATCCTCAATCCTCAGCGAAACAAAATGGCGAAATCCCAACCACCACCGCCAGCCGATGATGAGGATTACCTGGATGATACCATTTGGGAGCCCATGGCTCAATGGGAATTTCCCGTCGACACGGGTCGTCGGTATGCCGTTTTGAATGGAGATATCAATCCCATTCATTTATTTCCATTGACGGCCAAGATCTTTGGCTACAAGTCTTGCATTGCTCATGGCATGTACAGCGTTTGCAAGCTCACCGAAGAGCATCCTCGGTTGGTGGACACAAGTAGTACAAGCAGCAGTAGTGGTAGTGCTGCCATGACTACTACTGTAACAGCCCGCTTTACGCGTCCCATCTTACTCCCCAACAAGACTATCCGCGTGTTTTTGAAACGAGGCACAGATGACTATGTGATTGGAACCAGGAACGAGAAGGATGGCCAACTGAAAGCAGCTGTCAAGGGGAAAATATCATTGGATTAGTACTGAACGGAAGGATAGAGCTTGTGTTTTTGCTTTGTTTTGTTAGCTAGTAATAATTCCCTATAGAAGGAAGCCTTGTGGATATCATAATCCAGAATGATTTTTTCTTCTTTGCATCCATGCCGGTCATTTACCTGGATGAGCAAAGGTGGCATATGCCAACATGAATATTATTGATCTTCGTTGTTTGCCAGCTCGGTATCATATTTTCTTCTTTTTCTTACTTCTCAAGTTCAGCTATTGCATTTAATTGCCTTCCGATTTGCAATCTACACTAATAATATTAGTATATTAAGCTTGAAAATTGGCTTTGGGCCCACTGACTTTTGGTAAACAAAGCGTGATACTGCAACAGCTAGAAAAATCATTAGGACGCACTACGTCCCCCAACATCCAGATCAAAGAATAGAATTCATCGCGAGCCTTCGTTCCCACCACGTTTATTTTGACGATGAAGATCGATCGATCGATGAGGAGCGAAAGCAACTTTTCGACAACTTTAAGGACTTACTCAACTGTACTGCCGAAGGCGTTGTATTAGCATAGCTTCCTGGACCAGGCCACGATTTCTCAAAGAAAGATTAGATCCCAATAGGTGTGGGTCTGTCACCATAGTAGAGTCAATTCTGATTTATAAGAGGGAGGAACATTTTTCCAACGACATTTAATACAAGAAGCGTCCTCGCTGAAATACACTTGACTCACTTATCATGTCGCTTTTAAGCCATGCTCTAAAAAGTCGATCTTCGGCTCAGCTGATTCAACTGCAACGAAAAGCCAGGATAGGAGGAGGAGTCAGGAGTCATAGGCTGGTTTCGTTTGCTCCTGTCTTGGCTTGTTGCCAAGTGCCTTCAGCTTCAGGTACATGTAATTGTAGGACAGGCATTCGATGGAACAGCAGTACGAGTACGAGTAGCGGAAATTCCTCTCCCCAGCAAACTACTAGGCAACCCCTCGATCGCAAGCAAAGTCGGTTACCAAGGACCCTTTATCGGCAGTTGTTACAATGGTGTCGCGATACAAATTCTGACGTTCCATTAGGTGCTTTTGTCGAACCCTTGATCTTGGCACCACCGCAAATCGATCCGCAACAGTTTCAAGCACTTGCTGAGCTTTATCAACAAAAGCACAAGGACAGCAGTAGTCAAGAAGATGATACTGCAACAACCTCCACTACTACGGAACCTTTCGACAAGATTTTGAAATTGTTGCCACCCCGCATTCGCATGAATACTGAGAAGGGCGAATCGCAATTGCAAGTCCATGTCAAGAGTGTGGCAGATTTGCGGCTATTGATTCGGGCCATCTTTCGTCTCAACGACATGACGGACAAGGACCGCGAAGAACAAGTGCGAAAGGAACGAGTATCCTTTGCCTTTCAATCCTTGCGGTCCTTGAATGAATTGAATAAGTCGATCGCGGAATTAAATCGGCAACGACAGTTGCACATGAATCGAGGAGAACCACAAGACGACAACAATACGCCTGAAACTGAAATGGATGACAATGACCACCAAAAACCAAGAGTGGTCGAGTATCATGTCGGACAGGTGGTCCAACACAAGGGTGAACGCTGGAGGGGCGTCATTTTGGGTTGGGAAAAGCCTGAAGACAGCACATATAACCAAAAAACGCCCAAAAAGTTGACCTCACTCACTACCAAGGTTTATACGGCGGCTGATTTTCTCAACAGTATCCGTTATGAAGTGCTCCTTGATCAAGGCGATTCCGATATGTTGAGGGCAACATCCAGCTTTATTGTTTGTTCCCAAGAGGATCTCGAACTGGTGACGGATCCAAAGTACGTCATGACTCATATGGTCGAGCTTTCCAATATGCGGGCCATGATACGGCATTGCTAATTTTGATTCATATTTTTGTTTGCTAACTCTTCTTCGTTTCTCAACAAGCAGTCTGTGTCGGATACGAAGTGGAATGGTGGCAGATCATTTTAAACATTTTGATGATCGATCCAAGGCATTTGTCATGTCGGATATGTTGGCATATGAATATCCAATAGATTACGCTAGACAACAACAAGCTTTCACAGAGAATCTACCCAACAATGAGACTGACATACACAACGACCCATCCTCATCTTCTTCAGACACAGTGAATGTCACGGCCGAACAAGTCAGCAGCAAGGTCCGTGCCTTTGCAAAACATTTGGAGGAGCTTGCCACATTGCCAAAAGACCAAGAAGAACAGCTCAGCATTTCAGTGTCAGAAACACTTCAGGTCTTCCGGACCAAAATTTCATGGGCTCTCGACACGAATCTTGCAACTCACGCTTGGCCGGGAATGTCAGAGGCACAACGACAAGATGCTGTCTTACAAGCTTTGGGGGAAGACGATAAATCTCCTGTTACAGTAGCGGCGGCTCGCATTCGACAATTGCTCAACTTTTGTTTGGAAGTGAGAGATCTACTTTGGCATCGCCAAACATCGCAAATGTTTTCATCCGAGTTGAAGTTTGGACTGGGAGATGTTGTATATCACAAAGGGTTTGGCTTTCGCGGTGTGGTGAAGGCCTTTGATTACAGGCCAACCATCGATGTTTCCAGGTGGGATGGAGTGCAGCATATCGAAAATCCACTGGAAAAGCCATTTTACCATGTCATGCCAGATCTTCAGGACTGTCTTGAAGTGTTCGGTGCACCAAGGGGAATGAGATACGTTTGCTCGGATAATTTGGAGCCCTGTCACAGTGACCGTACTTCCATTGAAGTGCAGTTGGAACCGGGTTGGACCCGAACACTCTCCCCAGATCGAACAACCCTCTTTCTTCCTCCAGCCCGAACCAAGTTCAAGCATGGAGCTGATCTCGCTGATGATGATGTCACTGAGGAGACCTTACTCAAGGTTCAGGCAAGTGTTTCGTAGCATGATTTTGAAAGTTTGCGGCTTCCTGTTATCTAACCTACCGGTTTTCATCTTGCGTCTTCGCATCCATTGTGTGTGTAGGAGGCTATCACTTTGTGGATGGTGGCGTCTCGAGAAGGAACCGACAAAGTATGTGCCGACGAAACAAATTTCTCTGACACTTGTATTCCTTTGGAGGATTTTTTGACGCTGCTGAAGGCTGCGGATCGCATGGATGACGCCATTGTATTTCAAGAAGCGATCAAGGAGATTTGGAAGGCACACACCAGCAAGGCACTTCGCTCGCAACTCGATCAGGGCATTGCAGATGTTATTCGGGGCAAAGCGGCGACGGCCGTGGAGACGTTCAAGAGTTTAAAGGAAAAAGATAATCAATACGCAGAGGCCTGGAACAAAGTTGCAGCCTGCGAGTACATGCTGGGAAACAGAGCACCCTCTTTGGCGGCTGCGAAAAAAGTAGTAGAGATGATACCCACGCATTTTCAAGCTCACAATGGAGTTGGTCTTTGTGCATATGATTCTGGGTTATATGAAGAGGCCGCAGCTGCATTCCGGAGAAGTCTCGAATTAGATCCTTGGTCCCCGGTTTCGTCAAAGCTGGCGGCGTGTGTTGACATGCTGAATAGGCAAAAAGGAACTACCGAAAAGGAGATTGAGAAACCTTGAAGGTCAAATATCGCGCCCCGGCAGGTCCCCATGCACCGTCGAGAGGATCGAGTAAGTCACAATTGACTCACAATAATTTGCAGAGGCTTGCAACAAGCTTTTAGCTGGTCTTACCCTGCTACCGGAAGAAAGGAATACTTTAAAATCCGGAGCCCTCTCCTCCTGGCCCCTTGGGCTGGGCTTCGGTATACCGTAGCGTAGGTTGTTCTGCTTCTTGATCATTGCGACATGGTCAAGCAAGACTACTAAACAAACAACTAAAAACTAGCTATGACCCACCAATCCTTTACATCGTCCAAAACTTTGAAGCTGCTTTCTTTTGCTGTAGACGAGTCTAACTACTAGCAGCAGTGTTGCAGCTACTGCTACTATAGCTAGTACCTTGTAGCGCATTGCCCAACTTCTCCGTAAAAAATGGTGCCGTCCCTATTCTGGGACCTCTGGCTATGCCAAGGCGCCCACAGGCATAGCTGTTGTCCGAGCCACCCACATGAAAACGCACATCTGCATGAAAAGGCACACGCTCAATGACTGCCGTTACCATTGGGATGAAGAAGGCCTCCAGGGCCTTCACGATCAATACTTCTAATCTGGAGTTCCCTCATTCACCTCCCCCCAGCTAGATAATCAAAAGAAATTAGAACCACTTTAGTCATGCCATTATGTATGTACCTACAATATAGTAGTGGAATTAATTCGAGAGGGAGGACAAGTTAGTTAAGTAGGGCAGACAGCTTGGGACCACCTGGAAGACAAATATAGCGGTTGAAGGCCAGACTTCAGATGGAAGGACAAGATTTTCGCTGGTTTTTTTTAGCAGCTTCGTGTAGTGTGCAGCAGCACGACCATGGCTGAATTTTTGAATCGTCCTTCTCGCTGATTTTGTGTTGGGCTATGACCACCGGTACTACTAGCTTTTGTGTCGTTTAGCTGATAATGCAAGGTCTCAGGTAAATTGATCATTCCTCCATAGCACAACATAACACGATAGAATCAATACTAGTACTGAAATAATTATGAAGCTGAACAGCAGCCACAACAACAACAACGACAAAGCGTTGTCCTTGTCCTACAGGAATTTATTTTCGGCAAGGATGGTGACTATACGAACTCTCCTCCTGGTGCTGCTCCTCCTCCCTGCGGCCGTCCATGCTGTGGATTATTATCAATCGCAGCATACCGAACTCTTTCCTCCCAACGACGAATACGATTCCAAGATTTTGGATACGTCGACGATTTATGGATCTCCCTACGGTGGCTTTAGTCGCGCGACACGCAGTCGATTGGCAGCATTGCCCTTGCGATTGCCCAATATTGCCGTCTTAGAGGACGAAGAAGAAGAAGTCAATGAGGACAACAACAACAACAACGAGGATAGCAACAACGACGTCGCCGACCAAGAAAGCGATGCCACGGAAGACCATGCCAACAACAATAACAACAGCAACAATGGCATTGTTTCGACCTATATGCAGACCACCGATAGTGCTGGGCGTGGGTATGTATGTAAGGTCTATCTAGAAGATGATCTCACACAGAATAGCGTGGACGAAAGTATGTTTGATGATCCTCAGATGCGACAAAAACACAAAAAGCACAAACGAAAAAAACCTGCTTCTGCGACGCCAACAACGACGCCAGACTCAACCTTGGGCGATCAGTATGATGAGCACCATCCTGCCGAAGGAGAAAACGTGAAAGAAGAAGAAGAGGAGGAAGTGCAAGACGTGGAGGAAGATTTCAAGGAACCTCCTCGTTATCATCATCATCATAGTGCGCACCAACACGATGCTAGAACCTTGGCCAAAGCGCATAATACCGCCATTCATCTAATGGAAACGCAACGACGATTGCAAAAGTTACAAGGCGTTTGTTCGCAAATTCACCTAGGGTGGTGGTCTTACGAATGGTGTTTTGAGCATGTAGTAACGCAATTTCATATCCACGTAGACAGTGCCAACAGTGAATTGGAATTGAGAGATGTCACCAGTTTGGGAAAATTTGCCAGTCGCAAATTTCATATTCCAGATGAGCACAACCTCCACGAGATGAAGGAGGAGGATGATTCAGATAGCGAGAACGAGGAGGAAGTTGCCTTTACAAAGGGCGTCAACAAATTTGCAGAAGACGAACCAGAATTGGCACGGGTCTTGGATGAGTACGAAACAGGTGATACTTGTGAGGCGACGGGAACGGCACGCCACACCAAGGTCAAGTATTTTTGTTGCTCCGATCGAATCATGGAACGCTACAAAGGCCCCGTCTTGAGAAATGGTAACCCCGTGGCATCCAAAATTGTTTCCATTGTGAGTTTGGTGGAAGACCCCAAGGAAGTCTGTAGCTATACCATCACGGTGTGTACGCCTCTGTTGTGTGAGGACGTGAAAAGCGATGACACGGATGGATTGTTGTATGATATTCAGGATGGCTCGATGCTCAAGCATAATTCGCGCAAGAAACGAGCGAGCTCTCATTCTCCTTCGGCTCCACCATCGTCGTCCATACGAAGGACAGCGTCCAAAACTCGGCATCACGCCAAACCGAGAAAAGAAAACGAAACGATTCGGGACATTTTGGATCGAACCCTTGGACCGGTCTGTATTCAAAGTACTACTAGCGGATGGTGGAGTTATGAATATTGTCACCGCAAACATGTTCGACAGTTTCACGAGAGTATTTCGATCAATGTCGAGACTGGAATGGCTTCGTCTGGGACAGAAGATATTTACATGTTGGGGTACTACGACAAAGAATTAGATGCCTTTGACGACGACGACGAATGGAAGTATGTTGTCAACAAAACCATTGCGCCAGGTGCCGGCGGAATGACTGATACGAACGGTGGTGCTGCTGGTGGTAAAAACAACAACAACAATGGTGCTCAGTCCGTGGCGGCCTATTTCTGGACCGAGTACACAGGGGGTGATGTTTGTGACGATTTAGATGTGACAGATGCTGCCGTCAGGGCCGGGGCTGTAAACGTCAAAAGTCATACTCTCACGGAAAGAGCATCGACCGTTCGCTACTCGTGTGGAAGTTCCTATGATATCTACGTCAATGAAGATCATACCTGTCATTACATCGTGGAAATTACCATTCCCGACTTGTGTCACCACCCTTTCTTCAGGGCACCTGTGGCCAAGAAGCGGGTTGTCAAGTGTCTACCGGTGGAAGATACCAATGAATGGGATCATTGAGCAAGTGAACTGTGGATTAGAGCCGAACGAGCATGAAACTTTCAGTACAGTTGCACAAGAACCATTGGCGTATCGCTCTGACGCTGCTCCGTTTTTGCTTGTTGTATGATGGTATGGAGTGTACCCTGATGGTTGAGAGGATTTATAAGGTGGGAAGCACGGAAGGTTCCTTGCCTGCAAGTGCTGCAACGATGTCACGGTTTCCAAACATGCTACTCCTTCAGGCTGTAATTCATAGAGCACAGCTCTGACTTCTCCCCAGTTCGAAAAGCTTTCGGCTCGCGCTTTTCCTGGTCCTTGTATTTGAAGTGCAGCGGATGACCTTTCATCGTCTTCCCTAATCTTGTTCCACTTCACCAGCTATTCATGAAACCATTGCCGCTTTGAGAGAAAGATTGATGGCAAGGCCGAGAGTAGCAGCAGATATCAAAGCGGAATAAGTTGCAATAAATATAAAAGACAGTATCACCATTGGAGGTTCATGGAACATTATTGGAGAGAATGTTTTTAGTGCAAGCACTTTGGATCAAACGAACCCTCAGAGAAGTTTTACCATCCGTCATTTCCAATCGCGAAAATGCACGTTTATTTTTTTGATTTATTGCACTGTGTGGAGTGGCAAGAAAATGTGGGCAAGGACCCATGAGAATTATTTATCTTATCAGATTTATTTGTTACCTCTTCCATCCATTGTTTACCGAGCTGGAGAAAACCATTGCTGCTTTGAGGGAAAGATTGACTGCAAGGCAGAGAGAATCAGCAGATATCAAGGCCCAGTACAAGTTACAATAAATACATACTACTGTAGTAGTAAAGACAGTGTCACTGTGTCAATGTCCCTATTCAATTGAGATTCCTGGAATGGATGACCAGTGCGATTGCACTGCAGCAGTACCGTACTACTGTAATATATGTTAGAGTGAGCACTTTCTTTCTCCGATCTCATGTGCACTCCATTATGATTTTCCCTTTTCTGTTTATCCGTTGCCAGCAATGACAGGCCAGGTCGGCGCCTTTTCTTTCTGTTGAGATAGCACTTGTCGGCGTCACTGACTGGTACTGGTACTATCATTACTGTAGCACCGACGCTGCTATTGTTGCTACTAGCATTGTTTCAAATGTCATAATCATAAGCACCGACTGTTGCTTATAGACTATCTATCAACAATAGACAGTCTTTGTCGAGAAGTGGAGAACTGCTGAAAGGAATGTTTGACGGGGGCATGCAATATCGACGGCGATGGGGGAATCAAAGGTTCTCAATAGGCTACAAGGCCGGGAGCCTACCGACCGTTCGGGATTCCTTCAAATTCCCAAGTTTCCCCACATCTCTTTCCTGAAGCACCATCTTCTTCCTCCACAGCACACAATTGCACCTACAGCATGATAGCAACCACTGCATAACTACCACCATCAACAACTGATTTGTTTGGGACAGACGCCAAGAGTTACTACTAGTAGTAGCCGAACCATCCGTCTGCAGCTGCAGCAGGTAAGGGGGCATTGTTATAAGGTTGTCTGTTTTGTTTTTAATAATTGTGTTTTGTTGCTTGCACTTGGCTTTGCGGAAGCATCGTCAATCTAGTGAGAGTGCTGCTACTTTTCTTCTTGTTTGCATGTTTGAAACAAAACAACTCGGATCCATCAACAAATCCAATGATATGACTAACTAAATTCTTGCTCCGCTGCTGCAACTGCCACAATGTCACGACGGCACCGCTTTGTCCTATTTTGGATGGATACAATGATTTACTGTCACACACTTTGCAAGCAAATCTGCTGGAGCAAATTATGTGCCTACCCTGTGCATTGTACAGAAGTTTCTGCTGCTTTCATTGTGCACCACAGTGGAGAGGGGACTCTTGCTTCCTTGATTAGACCTGGTGGCCAGCGCTGCGGATCTACTTGGTGGAAGGTTGCTGCATCTGGTTCATTGGAGCACAAATAAGAAAACTGGTTTGGCTTTTAATCACTAGCTAGTAGGCTCACATTCCTTCCCTTTTGTCAGAGTGCACAGCTTCAGTCGTCTCCACAGTTGACTCCATCCCTTCTGATTCGGTTCCGGTTCTTACAGTGAATTCGGTCTCTGTTCCACTTGTTCCAAGTCCTGTTGTTTTGGATGCAGCAGCCTCTCTTCCCGGAACCCCTTATCTCTGCTTGGACCACCAACTCAGTCCAGATTGAGCACACCCATCCAAGACATCCACCCGCATGCTTTGATCACAGGGGAGGATATGTCTGATCTCCCATCTACCGATTCTGATTCAGCTTTCATTTCTCTTGGCACCATTGAGTTTCGAGAGTTTGGAACAGCCACTCTGGTCCTTCTCTGTTCCAAGTCCACTTCGGAACTGATCCATGTTTTGGTGGAACCAACCTTTGATTGGATTGACTGGATGCCTCTTCCAAGATTGACTCCTCCTGAGTCATGCTTCCATTGCTTTGGACTTGATCACCTTCAAGCCTTTGCTCTCTTCCATTCGGTTCCAATTTGGATTGCTCTGCTCCGATTCGAGCAAGCTTCCAAGCATCCAATGCTTTGGTTTCTAACTGTTACCGATTGCGGCACACATAGTTGCTCCCACATGATCTCCAACACGATTGCACACAGTTGCTCCGCACCAACACTTGTCAGTTGGACAATGTTCCACTTTTAGGTGTCCCTTGTCAATGCAGTCCTTGACGAAGAAACATCGGATCTTTATGTGTCAAGTTCTCTTGCTAAAACTCTCCTTGTCATTCTTTTCTAACAACACAGCAGAAGTGTTGTCTTGGCAAATTGTTGTTTCACATTTGTGTCCTTCTTCTTTCAAATAATTCAGTTCCTTGTCTACAATGCCAATGGGATGGTATCATCAGCTGCTACCACCTCAGCTTCTGTTGAACTCTTGGTGTTGAGCTTTTGTTTGCTGGAGATTGTGTTGGCTGCTCCTCTTCCGAAGGTCTGAATGTTCCCTGTGTGGCTCTTAACATCTGCATGCATGACAGAAAGGATGTCTTGTCGACAAAACATCTTCTTTGTCTGCTCCCCATGTCAGCTCATCCCCAACAGTTTGTTTCAAATGCTTTAACAATCTCAGTAGCTTTTTCCAATCATCTTCATCTGGAGACTGGACTCCAGTGCACAAGAATGGCACTGTAGGTTGCAAATCAGGCCTAGTCCTTTTGCATAAAAACAAAGCCTTTGCCACTGTTGTGTGGAACTCCTCCCTCCTGCTGTCTCTGTAAGCTCATTGCAATTTTGATTTCCTTCAAACAAATGATCTGCTTCTGGAGTGCTTACTTTGTTGATTTCCTGCAATTCAGTTGAATGCTTGAACTCTTCTACATATTTTTTGATGTACTCTTTCATGCACAATTTTACCACTCCTGTCCGAGAATACTCTAAAGTTATTCCTAAATAATCATGGACCATACCTCTTGAGGGCTTGGGTTTTGTAATCTCACTGTCTTCATGCTTGTTGATGGATCACTCAATGAATTGGTCCACTGCCTTTTTGTCTTTGTGAGATATCTTCAAATCATCAACATGCCATAAATCTGTATATTGTTTTCCATTGATCATTTTTGGTGGCTACACAAATGTCATATGGATTTACCTTGAAACCTAACTGCTCCAAATCATCTCTCAATTTCCTGTAAAACAGCAAAGATGAAACCATCATTCCATATAATGCCTTCAAAATCTCTAAATAAAGCACGGACACTCAATTTTCTTTTGTCAAATAAGGTCCATATGTGTCATGATCAATCTCCACCAACACATCAGCCAAACTTCCTTTCACTTTCATAATGTCTGTTTCATGAGGTGACTTCAATTTTTCATTGTTAGTTTGAATAAAAACATTGGGGATGTCCACCACTGTGACTTCCCTTTGTTCTTTGGCGTCAATAACTACTGACAACATAACTGACTCCACTGTCAATGTAGGACTAGACACTTCTTCTTTGTTTGTCCAAAGCTTCTGCTTGCTACCAGACTAGATGCTTCTTCTTACTAGTATTTATCCAGAGTCTTTGATTACTTCCATCTGTCACAGTTCTCCCTTTGATTCTACCATCTCTTTTTTCTGTGATAAAGAAAAGTGAATTCATGGCTTGCCTTCTGCTTGCCAGTCAGTTTGTTTACATCAACTGGCTTGAAACAAGATCAATCATATAACTGCTTCATTTCTGTGACAGCAGCTTCTTTACCTTTCTCTCCAAATTTCTTTGTTCTTTGCTTCAAATTGTATGTTTGGGCAAATGCTTTTTGGAATGTCTTTGCTAGAACTGGGGCCTCATTGCTCTCATGCTCCAATGTGTTTGTTGGGTTAACATGAGGGATCACATGTGCCTGGCCATGAAATGTTGGCTTCAATGTGGTCATCTGCATATTGACTCTTTCTGATCTGCGCAATGGCTCTGGAATACTAGTAGGATCTCCATCTGGAGTAGGATCCTGGGAACCAATGCTTTGATAGTCCTCCTCTCCTAGAATGTTTCTTTTTTCTTCCTCTAATTCTTCATCACTGTCTGATTCCTCTCTACGCAAAACAGCTGGGACACTGTCTTCCTCATCACTCAAAGTATTTTCTTCAATGTTGTTGTTGTTGTGGTCCTCCACTCCTGTGAGCAAAGCACAGGTTCTAAAAATGGGTTCTGGGTGTGGCCAAAAACCATCTTTCTTGGCCAACTGCTCAACTTGTAGAACTTCATTGGTAATGGGGATTTCTTTAACAAAATGTCTGGTGATGCGCTGTCATGTTTTCAAATCTAGTGCTTTATGCCCTCCTTGAATGTTGTCCAAGGTCTTTAAAGAAGTATATCAACAGTGCTCTCCTTGTTTGCATTTCTAGGATTATTTTGGTTGCTGGCTTGGACACAACTACCAAAGTCAACTTTGCAATGTTTTTATAATGCAAGGGCCTCCCAATGATTATGGTTCTAGGACAATGATTTTTCAGGTTTCTTTGTTGCTCAGTAATTACCTTGCTTAGCCTTATGTGACATGTCAAATTTGCCTGTCTTTTCAGCATTGTCCAAGCTGACTGCATTTGCAATTGCTCTTCTGTGGCACCAGACATAGCCACCACGATCAAGCAAACCCCTTGTGTTATATTTAAGCACTCCACCATTAGTTTGAAGGTGCAGTGTGTCCTTTACTTCATGAATGTTAGTCAAACATTCTGGATTGCAAAATACCAGTTGTGGACAGATTCTCAAGGAGAAATTTGATACTTAAATGTGGTCATTCATTCTGGAGATGAAAGTTGTTGTCAAAGTTGCACTGACTCTGGAACAGTTGTGTGGCATTAAAAAGTTTATCTTCACTGTTTTCTGCATTTTCCTCCCGATTTCAGTTCCTTCTGAACCTTCCTCACCTTGCTGAAAAGGTGTTTGTCTGTTGTTGTTTTGCTGACTGTTGTTTCCTCCCTGGATAAGTGGACAATGTCTGGCTATGTGTCCAGGTTGGTTGCAGGCATTACAAGCAATCATGTCATTGCTATTCTGCTGGTGGTTGGGCATGTTGTTTGCTGAGCCTCTGTTTTGTTGGTTGTCATTCCTATTGTTGTTCCTCTGAAAGCAACCAGTTTGGGTCTGTGGACTATTCCTATTTGTCTCTCCACTGTTAGCATGATGCTGATCTCAATTGTTGTTTCCACCCCATTGGTGTTAGCACCTGCTTTTCCATTGTAATTTTGCACAGTCTCAGTGGCACTCACTAAGTTCTGAGGGCATTTGTTGTCCCCAAGGGCACAGTAGTGGATTGGTAATTTACATACTAGAGCACTGGATTGGTTGCGTAACAAAAGGAACCTTTTAGCACCAAAAAGCCCTGCCAAGCCCTGCCAAGTGCGGATTGTCAATGTTGTCAAATTAGATCTGGTGTTGATCTCTTTCTCTTCCAGTGTTAATCTCCTTCCGTGTCACCTCGACCGTTAGGAATCATGTTTGGCATCATGCAGTAAGTGATTTGGATAAGACAGAAAGGTCAGAACAAATGATGGGCAAAAAGCTGTTTGGAATGCCATGATGCACACTGCTGTAGAGACAAGCATTATCAGATCCAAAATTTCCTGTGACAGGAGCTATCGGCCGCACTTGACATGCCTAGACTTTGCTGACTTGAACTAGAGTGGCTGGATAGCAGCTTTGGGGTTCAATTCCCTATCACTTTAATTTCAGGTCACTCAACATGGTACTAGTAAAGTGATAGAACTGCACGCTCATAGTTGGTAGGTACTCGATCCCCCGCTGGGTAGTAGGGATGTGGCTTAGTGGTGCAGAGGGTAGGCTACGAGCCCCCTCTGCAGCTCTGCTAAGAGGTCTTGGGTTCAATCCTCAGTGGCGCTAGGCTCATTACCTAATCGTCGTTGTTGATTCGTGGAAAGTCCGACCGCATGCACGTCACTCTGCATTGATGCGCGATTGCGCAGCGCGCATGCGGTACAGAGTAGGGGAAGGTGTCGGCCGCACCTGACACACCTAGACTTTGCTGACTTGAACCAGAGTGGCTGGATAGCAGCTTTGTGGTTCAATTCCCTATCACTTTAATTTCAGGTCACTCAACAGGAG
>Ga0163148_10004055_pt1 | contig 15597 bp, 10 predicted proteins | sample OliLakLV19MP7P2_FD_148606 | JGI IMG/M metagenome (GOLD analysis project Ga0163148, IMG submission 148606) | Freshwater microbial mat bacterial communities from Lake Vanda, McMurdo Dry Valleys, Antarctica- Oligotrophic Lake LV.19.MP7.P2 | ecosystem: Environmental > Aquatic > Freshwater > Lake >...
CAAAAAAATCTGCCGAAAGTTCCATGCCCCCATTATTATTTCCGTCGTTAGAGTCTTCCTTTTTCCTCGTTGCTGTTGTCGGGTAGGTACCATCTTCCCCACCTTCACCAGCACCTGCTAATGGATCCAGAAGACCACCGCCACCTGTTGTTGCTTTTGACGGTTCGTCAGCATCTGCGAATTGATCTGGAATACCACCACCACCATGTTTTATTGCTCTTGGCGGCGATTCAGCATCTGCAAATTGATCTGGAATACCACCACCACCACCACCATTTTTCACCGGTTTTGACGGTGGCGAGTCGGCTGTGAGATCGACTACTTCCGCTACCACCGCTTCTTGGTGGTGGTTGTTGTTGTGGTTGTCGCTTGTTTCGGTCTTGGACGTTGCTGCATGTACGTCTATGGCTTCTTCTTTGGATGCAGCTGGTGCTGCTACTACAATGTCATCGGGACCTTCATTGGCACCTTCCAAGAGCTGATCCAGGGCACTTTTCCAACAACCACCCGCAATTGCAGCTGCTGTGGACGATCCTTTTGGTTTGGGTTTCTTTTTCGAGGACGACGTCGACGATTGCGATGTCAAGGATGATCTTCGTTTGGGAGGCGGCGTCTTTGCAGAGGCGACCGCTGGAAGTTTGGCATCCTCCTCCTTATCCTCCTTTGGTTGTTCTACATGATCATGATCATGGTGATCGTCATCGTTGGCACAGGATTTATCAAATTCCTCAAAGGCGTCCTTCCACTTTTGAACCAAATCTTGTTTGGGACTACTACTAGTACTACTACTAGTAGTAGCAGTGGCGTTGGCCTTTTCGTTGAGATTGGTAATGCTGGTAGGATGGCCATCCACATCAATGTCGTCAAATCGAGTGTGCAGGCCTCCTCCTCCTCGCTTGGCGACGGCTGGAATATCATCCGCATCCTGGTCTGGATCGGGCGGTACCACTCCAAACAAGGCCATGTCGACATCGCTGCAAAAGGCACAGACGGGTTGGGTCGCATACGATCCAAAGACATGGACTCGAATGTCCTTGTTATTGTTGTTTTCCAAGTGGTTGTTGTTACTGTTGTTATTATTATTCCTGCAGGGGTAATAATTGTACTGGTGCGGCACATTCAAATTGGATTGCGAGACGCGTTGGACTTGATCGACAATGTAATTGCGGGCGGCAATTTCCGGAGGCGCGATTTGAACGTACCGCGCAAAGGCCTGCAATTCGGCCGTCAACTGCGATAACCATACCGCCGTGGTGGTGTCTTTCTTTTTCATTTTCTTGGTCGCCTTGTTTTGGGTAGGAAACAAATAATGCTGTTGTGTGAATTGTGAAGGCAGTTGTTGTTGAGACGACAATCGACTCATTTCCTTTAATTGTTGGACATGGTCTAATTTCCAGTGGTCCATGTGTTGTTGATTCCACCAAGGAACTTTGCACGTCTTGGGATTTTGAACAGTTTGGAGCTCAAAATTCGATCCTGGTCCCTTGCGCTTTTTGTTCTTATTGTTGTGGTTGTACCCATTCTGATGATGCAATGGAATGCCATCCACATCAATGGTAATATGATGTTGCCGAGTATTATTATGATTGTTATTGTTGTTGTTGTTATTATGATTGGACGCCCCGCCACCACTGCCATTGCTGTCCCTCTTATCCTTTCTCTTTTCTTTCTTTTTCTTCTTCTTCGTGGCACTTGCATTATTGTTCATGCCCATGGTTTGGGTATTAATGGGACCAAACAAACTCGTCAGCGAAGGATGAAAATCGTCATTACTATAGTCGGGAGGAGTTCGTTTGGGGCGTGACTTGGTTCCTTGTTGTTGGAGTGGTATCAACGCTCCGCCGCCATTTTCATAATGAAAATTGACAAAATCTTGGGCTTCTTGCTTTTGTTTGTTTTTGCGGGCCGCCTTTTCTTGTTGCATCAATTGTTTTTTCGTGAGAGCTTGGGCTTTGCGTTTTTTAGAGGCAATTAAGGGAGCATGGGGCGTCACTTTGGCGGTGACTTTTTTCTGGCCATTGTTGTTGTTGTTATTTTTGCCGCCCTTTTGGTTCCTGCCATTGTTGTTTTTGGTTCTGGCCATGATGGATTCTTTCGGCCACTATGACTTACGAAGATGATGGGAAGATGGGGCGGGCAGGCATGCAGTGGTGGCTCGAAATAATAATAAGAACGGGATCGAGGCGTTGCGTGGGAGGGAAAATCCTGCAAACACCCAACAATAGGTGCAACTGGTTTTCTACGGGCAAGCCAGCGTTTGTAAACCAACAAAGGAACACTGCAAACCACCAGTCCGTTGGAGTGGAGCTGCAACTAACAGAGCTAATGTATGTATGGGGGATGCTTGATAGCTTGTGGTGGTTCTAGTAGAGGAGCTTTTCAAATACTGTAGAAGCTTTCAGTAAGCAGCAGTCAAGATCGAGGGTGGTGTATGTGTGAGGTTTGTGATTGGAAGATAGAGGATGAAAAAATCGTTTGTGGTGAGCCACTTGCTCGGACGGAGGAAGGACCAAAATGAATGGAACCTGCGAAAGAAAAGAACCCACACTTGAACAAGGACGACTGGAGACCAGTAGGTTTAGCAGCAACAGCATGGCAGTGGTAGCAGTGGTGGTGCAACTTCTAAGTAGTAGTGCAGAAGAAAACAACAGCGCAACTGCTGCATTCTGCTTTCACATCTGACAAAAGTGTCTGCACTTGTTGTTGCATGATGCTGTTGGAGCACAAAAGAGCACGGAAAAGATGGTGCTCAGAAAATGGAAAAGAAGGGCATTCTTTTCTGTGGCAAACCTATGATTCAATGATTCATGACTCATTCGCAGAAGACAACACATGTCAAGAATCACTCAAAACTTTCAAATTTTGTTCAGATTGAATGTCTTTTTGCATTTTGGACAAAAATGCAAAGAGCTCTGTCATCATGTCGAAATCACATCATTTTGGTCCAAACCTTCACACAAAATCACAATCCAACACCAAAATGATGCCTCTGCCACAAAAACAAGGGCGAGGAGAGACTGGGCAGCAACTGGTCTCATTTTCTTGCATTTGAGAAAGCATTCGCAACTTGATCTCAGGAAAGTTTCACAACTTGCTGGAAGCTCGGCCCCCACCTTGACCCCATCCTATGTTTTCTCCTGACCTTCACCCTGACCCTTGAATCGACAACAAACAGATGGTTTGACAACAAAAAGCAGTGCGTGGGGCAGGACAGGAAGGCATCCGCTAACTTGGCCCCATGTTTTTTTGTTTCCAACCTCCAACCTAGCCCCAGAACGCATGACCAAATAGAACATTTTTTATGTGAAGCATCTGACAGACATCAATGGTTGTTCAGAATGCATGACAACTCACAACAGCTGCAATGACAATGTCAGCAAGTTTGTTCATCTTCCTCAAACGTTCCAATGTTCAGACAGAGAGTCCTTGATGCACAAATTTTGCTTCAACTTCCACATGTGATGTTTTGTAGGGGCAAGCTTTGTTCTTCAACTCTGTGTTTGTCAGTTGTCACAGAGAAGCCATCAACAAACAAGTTTGGCACTCCAAAAATTGTTGTGTTGCACAACAATTGTCACAGGACTCAGATGATGACAAAACCCAGACAAAAAAATGTGTGAGAATGCGCTTCTTGTTGGCAGCAACAAGACGAAGACAAACGAACTGTCATCTTTGAAATGACCAGAAACAAAAGCAAAATGTGATTGTGTGTCTAAAAGAAACCAATGTTTCATTGACAAAATTTGAAGCATCGAAGGTGTCTTCAGTAGCCTGTCAAATCTGGCTTGCCTTCACAACAGTTGGGCAAGGTCTAAAAGCATGCCTGACCCCCCATGGGACAGCTGACACACACCACTGACTGCTTGAGTGGATGTTGCCAGATGCGAGACATTTTGTCAATCGATCGCATCGCAATGTGTTTATCAATCAATCGAATGATTGATCACAGGCGTAAAAAGCAAAAAGGGGACGCGCGTGGGCCTTCAAATGGGGTTATGTAGTGACGTACTGTAGTAGGTACGAGTAGTGCGAACAGACAGGAACACGGGGTTGAAAGAGGGGCACGAACTGGTGAACGATCACTACTATTGCCCCTGTTTTTAAACCGAACAATTCTCATTGCGCTGTAGAAACTGGAAATCGAATATGACCAAAGAAAAGTCATTTTGTTCAGTAGAAATTTGAGAGTTTACATAAAAGCATTCATCAGCAGTCAGCAACCGAAACCAGTAGAATTCTACACGTTTCTCTCTCTCCAGCATACTGCACACCACTGAAGTTAGTACTAATATAGTCTATTAGTACAAACAGTTCGCTCTTCGGCGTTTTCCAATCTTCTCTCCATTCGGCGCACTTTGAATACCGGTACGAGTCCGATATGTCGTGACAGAGTACTGCTGATCATTATATACTGCATGCAAGAGGCATTCATAGTTTTCGCTTGACCAATCAAAATGAACGTAGTGTTACAAACGGCCCAATGTTGCAAGAGAAGCCTTCGTTATTAGTCAGTGGTTATTTCTATCTGCGCTGTTACTACTTCCAAGTACAGTGGTAAGTAACTGTACGTTGTTTCATCTGGTCAGGGTCATTATTCCGAATGTTCAAAGTTAGCAATAGAGGACTCGTACGAAGGTACGATACTTTTACTTCAGTACACTACGTACTTGACGTAGAATATTCTACAGTGTAGTCCTCTATGTACTACAGCTTAATGTACTGTAAGAGCTACTGTAGCTATGAGCACGAAGGCTGGGTGTGCAGATTTCCAACTCTGTTATTAGCTACTCTGCTAACTACTACTATGATACTAACTATCTGTATTGTACCACCACAACTAACTAAAAGCAGTGACAACTCTTAATTGGCGCTCCGGCATTAGCCAGTTTCTACCCAGAAAAAACGAGGAAAGAGCAAAAGGCCCCTTCCAAGAAAGAAACCAGTCATTTCAGTTTTTGTTTCATCCCTTAGCCTTCGCTTATCGCTAGCTAGAACATTACCCCTACTACTAGCGTACTAGTAGTAGCTCTCCACTTGTCTTTAAAAAAGACGATTAGCTAAACAGTACAAGAAAAGCTGCTTGAAAACAAGAAGCAACGAGACAATCTCACAACAAACAACAACAAGCAAGCAAACAAACCTCCCAAAAACATCCCAACAAACCATCCATCCCATCCATCATGGCACCACCAGAAGCTGAAGAATCCGCTCTTCCCGTGGCCGTATCTCCTCCCTTGACGACCCACACCACGAACGTGCTCCTGAATCGCAGTGGCCACGATACGGCTACCGATTACAGTCGGAATGATACCACTCTAGAAGAAGAGGACGATGACAAGTCCATCTCACAGAGCAGCATCAGTCATAGTCATTCCACGTCGAATCAAACGACGGCCGATCACAAGGACTCGAGCCATTCGGCCTCGCAACAATTGCAAGTCGCACAGACCGAAACAGCCGCCATTTTGCGATTGCGTGTCTTGATCTTTTTGGCCTTGTTGATTTCCGCGTTGACCGTGTGCATTATTGTCTATGTCGTGGGCCGGAATGCGCAAGAATCCGAGTACTCGAAACAATACCGGGCGGCCTCCAAAGTTGTCGTCGATGCTTTTTTGGATATCATGGATTCCAAAATGGGAGCCATTGCCAATTTGGGTGTCACTTTGGTACGTGCTATCTATAAGAATAGAGGAGTGTCCTGTCTTTTTGTCTGTGTGCTCGTGTGTCTGTCTGTGTGTGTGTATGTCTGTGTCAAGGACTGGACTTCCGTTGCTTGACCGGACTGGAATTGGAATGACCATATTTGTAACTCACACTCCTCTCTTCTTTCTTCCCAACTGGTGTATGCGTGTGTCTTTAGATTGCGCATGCCGTCGATGATGAAACCGAGCAATGGCCTTTTGTGACCTTGAGTAGTTTTCAACAACGGGCCGCCGCTGCCCGCAAACAATCCGGTAGTATTTTCTTTCACATCAATCCCTTGGTCACCAATGCGACGCGTCACGAATGGGAACAATATGCCGCGGGCGACGACTCGAATTGGATCGAACAGGGCTTGTTTTTTCAAGGCTACGTCGGATTGTTTGCCAATACGGGTGTCGAACTCGAGGATGCCACCGAGGTCCAACATCGTCCCAAAGACAGTTGGCCGATTTGGGGAAAAACACCTCCCGACAACCTTCCCGCCGCCGACAATGGATTTGGACCCTTCATGCCCACCTGGCAAACGTCGCCGGTCGTTCCCGAGGAGATGGCACCTGCCGGAGGCATTGTCAATGAAAATATTTTACGGACCAATCGAGATGGGTCCGGCGCCATTTTATCGTTTTATTCCAAATCCGTCGTTTTGGGAAGTTTCTTGACGACCGCACCCACCCCCACTGCAACTGCCACCACCAAATCACTGTCCACGACTACAACGACTACTGCGACAACCACCAAAACCACCAATACGACTTATCCTTGGACCGATCCGGGCAGCGTCTATTTTCCAGACGATCACATTCCCATGGTGTCTCTCTTGCTGAGTGCCGCCCACAATACTCCCGTCACCTATGAGGGGTCGCCCATTTCCCAAGTCTATTTTCCAGTCTTTGATTCCTTTCGTGAAAATCGAAAACCCGTCGGCGTCATGGTCGCATGGTTGCATTGGATGGATTATTTTGTCGATATCTTGCCCAATACGGCTCAAGGGATTCACCTGGTATTGCGCAACAATTGCAATGGAATCGATACGGTCTTTACCTTTGAAATCAAGGGAGAGGAAGTCATCAATTTGGGACCGGGCGACCAGCACGACACGGTCTATGACAATATGTTGCTCAATGCTTCCTTTGATGGGATTGACATCATTGAAGACGGCAGCAAGTTTGGCTTGCCACTCCACAAAGATTTGTGCATGGTTACCCTTGAAGTGTATCCCTCGCAAGAATATTACAATCTCTACAATGACGCCAATCCCATGTACATGACCATGGCCGTGGCGGTCGTCTTTGTCATTTCCGCATTGCTCTTTTTGGCCTATGATCGTGTCGTGGCCCGACGACAAGCCTTGGTCATGAAACAAGCATCGCAAACGCACAGTATTGTCACGTCGCTCTTTCCCGAAAATGTTCGTGAACGACTGATGAAACAAGCCGAAGAGGCCGAACAAGCCAAAAAGGCCAACAAAAAAGGTGGCGGCGGCGGCGATTTTGCCAATGGCAAACGACGCCTCAAAGGATACTTGGATGACGATAACAATGAACACGGCGATGGCCAAGATGGTCTCAACGATGAAGATCCCATTGCCGATTTGTTTCCTCATTGTACCGTTTTGTTTGCCGATATTGCGGGATTTACCGGTACGTACTGTACTGTACTTTTGTGGATGGGGATGGTTCTTTTGCGATCAAGGACTGTATACTGTGATCCGGCAGTCGGCATTTGTGTCGTGTCGTCTCATCTCATCTCACCTTTCTACCATCTCTGTCGTTCCTATCCTATCGACGTAGCCTGGAGCAGCACTAGGGATCCAGCGCAAGTCTTCATCTTGCTTCAAAACGTTTATGAAGGTAAGGCTGGTTGTATTTTGTTGGAATGGCCGGGCATGTTCCGGAAGCGGAGGAATGCGCTACTGGCCGTGTCCACTAAAACAGTACACTGACACACAACTTGACTCGCTTTGATATTATTATTATCATTATTACAGCCTTTGATAGAATTGCCAAACGAAGAAAGGTGTTCAAGGTTGAAACAGTAAGTGCATAACATTTGTGATGGAGTTTGTCTCGACGACGGGATCGATGAACCTGAGGTCACGGAGGTAGGAATGAAAACTGACTCATTATCCGCTTTGTTTCGAATTGCCCGGTGCGCTCCTGTAAATAGATTGGTGACTCGTATGTTGCAGGTAAGTACGGATTGTTCATCTGGAACGGGAAGTGTACTGCTGTTTGAGTGAGCACCAATAAAAGCTAACCTCTTTACGGCCTGAACGGACTCTTCGTTTGTAATTGCAGTCACTGGACTGCCCGAGCCCCAACCACATCATGCTGTCATAATGTCTAGGTACGACAATAACTTGCCCTCGCGTTCAACCTTTCGTCTACGCTTATGACGCTAACAAGAGCTTCCCTGTTGAAATCTCCTCCATCCCCAATACATAGATTTGCCGGTGAATGTATGCAAGCCATGAAGGAGCTGGTTTCACGCTTGGAATCCCGGCTTGGACCTGACACGGGAGAGTTGACCATGAGATTTGGTTTGCATTCGGGTAAGTCCTTCGTAAACTGGGTGAGCCGCTCGAGATGCATCTCCCCCACGGGGAACACTCATGTAAAAGATCTTGTCTCTCCTCGCATCGTCTCTTTTTCCAGGAAAAGTTACAGCGGGAGTACTGAGAGGAGAACGTGCCCGTTTCCAATTGTTTGGCGATACTGTCAACACTGCGGCGAGAATGGAAAGGTAAAACAACGGATGCTTCTGTCTCCAGTCTTGTTTACGTTGTGTGCCATCCTGCAAGTTGCTCACACGCGCTATTGTCGAATTTCTTGCCAACAATTAATAGCACTGGTGTGAAAAGCAAGATTCAGGTCAGTGAATCTACCTACAAACTACTTGTAGAAGCAGGCAAAGAAGGATGGTTGAAAGAGCGCCCAGATAAAGTGAAAGCCAAGGGCAAGGGAGTCTTGAAAACTTGGTTCCTTTACCCGCATGTCAACCGGAGGGCAGCCAGTGTAGTATCCGGCACTAGCAACTCAGCCCAGGATGCGCCGCAATCGGAGGCTTTTCAATCGGCCCAGTTAACTGAGAAGTCAGAAAAGGAAGTCTTGGCGGGACCTGATGGAGCTGACGCCGTGGCAAACAAAGCAGCGAGGCAGCTTTGCAACAAAGAGGAACGCCTGGTAACCTGGATCACTCAACTTCTCAAAGAGCACATTAGCAAGTTGGTAGCGATGAGAGATGCTGTTCAGCCAAGGCCGGAAAACCCGACGTACAAGCCAACCGAGGGCCAAACTTCCTTGGATGAAGTGGCGGAGATCATTGAGTTACCCAAGTTTGATGAAAAGGCTTTCGCAGCATCCAAAAACTTTCAGAGTGTAAAGATTTCCGATGCTGTTGTCAAGCAGCTGAACGAATACGTTGGCACCATCGCGTTGATGTACCACTCTGACAACCCTTTCCACAACTGTAAGCCCCTGTCAGTAGACGTTGCTGAATGTTGCTTCATACATGATTCTCACACCGACTCGCGGGCCTTTGCTTGCTTCCCATTATCAAATCATTTTCCAGTTGAGCACGCCTGGTACGTTTATTCGTTCCTTCTTCTCTGCCCTTGCCGTCGCTGTCAGCGTCTAAACCCTCGCCGCTTTCTTTCCTCCTTCTTGTGTACAACAGCCACGTTACCATGGCTACTCACAAATTCTTGAAACGAATTGTGGCGCCAGATATTGATCTTGCCGACAAATCGACTACGTTTAAGTCCAAGGAATTCGACGCGCTTGCGAGTGAAGTGCACAACTACACTCACGGGATCAATTCAGACCCGATGACCATTCTTGCTATAGTATTTTCTGCGCTGATTCATGGTAGGTGAATGGTTCTCCTTCTAATATTAGTTGACGAAATCCTCCTCCTTTGATACTCAAAAAGTCGTTTTCGAAACTGAAAACTCCAGATGTGGATCACCGAGGTATATCAAATATGCAATTGGGCAAGGAGCAGCAAGAGATGGGTGAAAAGTACAAACAGAAAAGTATTGCCGAACAAAATAGTTCAGACCTTGCTTGGGACTTGCTGATGGATCAAAAGTATGCTGATCTGAGAAATATTTTGTTTGTAACGAGGGCAGAGCTGCTGCGGTTCCGCCAGGTAAGCTCCCAAAATTACGAACGCGAAGCGGTTGTCGTGGAGAGCCCGTCACGGGTGCTTTCTCGAGCCTCTTCTAATTATTGGGCTTTTTGGCATCATTGTATTATGTATCAGGTCCTTGTGAACGTGGTGTTAGCTACAGACATTTTCGATAAGGAGCTCAACGGACTGAGGAAAAACGTGAGTTTGGACCATGTATGCGGTGATATGGGTGTCCTTTTGGATGACTTCTAAGCTAAATCTTTACATTCTTTATGCTCTTTGACATAGCGATGGAACAAGGCGTTCTCATCGGAAGAGATGACTGACGAAAACAACGCTTTGCGTGCCACCATTGTCATAGAACACAGTACGTTGTACTCCGTGCTTTGGTGTCTGCTTCTGCTGTGCTGTGTTGTGCAAAGCTAATAATGCCCATTTTTGTTTGCTATGCCTCATTCACGCCCTCAACAGTCATTCAAGCTTCAGACGTTGCCCATACAATGCAGCATTGGCATATCTACCGGTATGTTGACTAGTTTCAGAGCTTCGTTTCGTCTGGCGCGCAGCATATGATTTGCGCACTAACAAACACCTTTCCTCACTCACGTGCTTGCGTCGTAGAAAATGGAACAAGCGGTTGTTTCAAGAGCTTTCCAAGGCCCACCAGGCTGGCCGAATGGGTGCTGATCCAGCAACCTTTTGGTAAGTCATGGCATCATTCACTCATTTTCCTGACAGGTTTTTACCATTGCTGACTTCTCGTTCTTTCATCTCCTTCAAAAAACAAAGGTACCAGGGCGAAATCGGCTTCTTTGATAATTATGTGATTCCCCTCGCCAAGAAATTAAAAGACTGTCGTGGTGAGTGATTTGATGCTGAGATTTTGTGGTCTTGTTACTATTCAAAGAACAGTAATCTCAACATCTTCTTTTTTCGTCTGCTCCATAGTTTTCGGAGTGTCGTCCGATGAGTGCCTTGATTACGCTGTGCAAAATCGAAATGAATGGAAAGAACGAGGAGAAGAGATTGTGGCAGACATGGTAAAGGAAATGGCACAACCATGATCCTCCCGCTCTCGTGCCGAACCTGTATAGTAATTATAGCATTATCTCTACATACGGTACCTGCCTAACTTCTATTAGAACAACGAAACTTAATCCTATCTGCAATACTACTGCTAGGGAATATGCATTTTTATATTTTAAATTGGACATCCACGATAGGCCCGCGCGTCTATCATTTGTCGGCTAATGGAAGAAAACGAGCCCGTCCTCTTGGGTTGTCATCGGCCGCTTGTAGAAGAGTTATCTCTCTACTACTAGCTAGTACTTGTAGCTAGCTAACACAGGTTCATCTAGCTAGCTAATTAGTAGAAGAGAGCCCCTATGCGTCTTCACTCGCGAACTGATAATACTAGTTACTAGCTAGTAGTTAGCTAACATTGGCAGCTCCAATGGAACCCATTCTTATTATGGGAAACACGTTGGGCATAATTGGCGTTGTGTGCACTGCACTGCACTGCATGGTGTTTCCCAACGGCCAGGCCTATTAGACTTGTATGTAGCTGGTAGCAGGATAGCCTTCGCTCAATAGATAATCTGGTGGTTCCTTTCAGCAGAGCTTCTCAATCACCAATTGTTTGGCATGGATTGGTTGTTTCGATTGTTTGCACGTTGGCGCTGAGCGTAATGCAGTAGCGAATTCAGCTATTTGTCCATATTCCGATAGGGTAGCGGCATGGGATCCACCAATCAGGATGAAACAATTTTTGTGGTATTTTAATGTTTCCTTGATGTAAATATAGCATTGGAGATGTCTCTAGTCGACGGTAGCTGCAACGGCGTTTCGTCTATTATTTGTCATCTGCTTCCTTATCGTTTGTCCCCAGTGCTGTTGCTGTCTCCACCAAAGTAGTACCCCGTTTCGGGTTTTCCGATCCCTGCTGCTCCGGAGGAACGTGATTGTCTACGTACACATCAACTTTATTCTGTTCACTCGTATCGCTATTGGATTCTTCACTAATGTGATCCAGACAAAACACGGCGCTCGCGTCCTTGGAAAATACTCGGAATGGACCACTACCTTCCTTATTGGAATGCAGATGGTTGTGGCTTTCGGCAGTGCTTCCAAGGACCTGTTCCTCAACATCTTCGGGAAAGACGTTGTTTCGATCGTCATGGTCGACGGCCAAGTCGAGTGCTATGACATCCTGCCGTGCCAAAGATGCTGCAGCATTGGGCGGTGCTGAAGGAATCTTTGTGATTTTGCTGTGGAAATCGTTGGTACAAGAAACGTCCGTATGCGATCGGGCCGTCGCCTCGTTGTGTGCCGTGGGCTTGACAGCTTCTCCGTACAGAGCCCTTCTCACCGCCCAGAACCATGTTTCGTGTTTGAAGGTTTGCCGAGCCAAGTTCAGGCGGGGCCTCAAAAAGACGGCAAGGTTCAGGAAGCCTTGTAAGGGTAAGAAAAGGGATTGCAGACACAGCAGAGGAAAGAGCCGATCCTGATCTTTGGCTCGAAAATAGAAGGGTGCGGATTCTATGACCCGCAAAATCGTAGGCCACACATAGCAGATGACAAAGGCTCCCACGTAAAGAAAAGCTTGTGTGGCCACTGCCCGTGTTTGTCGTCGACTCGCTTCTGCACCCCTCATACTGCTTTGGAGGGTCCGTCGTGTCGTTTGACGGACGTAGAAAAAGATGGAAAAATGGTTGACACACAAACAGAGAATCACCATCAGGACTGGAATACCGGCAAAGCCGTAGCCATAGTAAGTGCTGCGACATGTTTTGCCGCTTTCCCCGGGGGACGTGCCACAGTTCTGGGGATAGTCGGCAATCCAACAACCCGGGCCCACCTCCATTTCATTAAAAATTCCAATCACAGCCCCTGCAATCCCAGTAATGACGGGAACCCCAATCGCCAGGACGTGCATGGCGGGTTCCACTCGCCGGGCAAAGCGTTCTTCTCTCCACCCATAACGGATGACAAAGAGAAAGTAAAAGGACAGCATGCCCGCATACCAAAACTGGGCAAAGGAGAATTGCAACAACGTCCCGAGCCCCGTGCAAGTGGCCTGGGTGCCCACGGCCCACACCCACTGTGACGTTTCGCGAGGGACCAACCACGCTTGACACGCCAAAACGAGGCTGCTCAATATGTCACACCAACTCATGGCCCACAGAATGCGACGGTAAGGACTGTGTTTTCCGTCTGCGTGGATGAGACGAAGGATCGAAGCCGACCCGAAAATGGAGAGGAGAGCGGGAATTATCGGCAACAATGTAATAATCTTTTCTTGGGCATCCGAAAGACTGGATATTTTATGAGGCGGGAGGAAGGAGGAGTCGTCCCCTCCGACACTCGCCATGGTGTATTGTTGATTGTGCAGAACTGCTGTCTGAGTCCGTTCTAGTAGAATTCAACGTCGGATGAACAAGTTGCACTGCTTCTGAATCTTGTAACGGGCAACGGGCTAGCCTATGCCCTTCTATGATTATGATCGCCTTCGGGTGTTGTGTGTCGTTGATGGCGGTGATAGAGTTGTGAACATTATCATAATATTATTCACGTTGCCACTGTGTGCTATGTACTGTACTGACTGGTGGGTAATAGCTACTATTAATAGAGCGTACTGTAATGTTCAGTAACACGCCCGGACGGGCGTTGCACCCCTCGGCCTCGGACTGACTCGTGGGCCACCAAGCGTACAGTACAGTACAAACCTACCATGGGGGCTCTCCTCACCAAAGTGGATAGTACAGTACGACGTACTGTTATCAGTAATGAAACCTCTGCCGTAGAAATTCTACGAAGGCTACGTAATTGTACCAAGGCTACGTAACGGTAACATTGACACGATTTGGTCACTTTTTGAATGAGCCAGTCGCTTGTAAGAACCATGTAATTAGGGAATCCCAGACTGGAACAAGGAATCAGAGATTTATGCAAAATTAGGAAATCCCAGACTGGATCAAGGAATCAGAGAGTTATGCAACAGAGAAAAGAAAGAGACAGTGAGTGGTTTTGCCTCCACGCACTGGATCAATGACAAATGCTTTCCTCAGCAGCTGCGTCTGGTGAAACCAAAACGCTAGCAGCTGACAGCGCAGCGCGCGTTTGGCTGTCCTCGTTGTTGGCGCCGGTTCTCTGGAGCTTGTGGCAAATGATCTTGACCGAGTCGCTGTTGCCATCAGCTGTGGGCGTCAAAGGCAAACAGAGGTTGCAACAAAACGGAGACGAAAGAAACTCACTGCGTTCAGAAGGAAAACGTGATGCGCATTCCATTGCCAATGCTGAGAGTCGCGGTCGTCACTATTGCTCAATACACCAGCCTGCAACGTCGTAATGCTCGATGCCCCCCGAAATAAAGCTGCTTCAAGCTATGGCCGGGAGATTCCAATTCGTATCGATACTCCCGATGCAGGCTGGTCCGTTCAAATCGAAGGCGTCTACCTAAAAGATGGAAAAACCATCGTTCATGCCGCGTTGACCCGAACATCCGACATGGCCGCACAAGTCGTAACCACCGTCACCGACTCCATCGTAGTCGATCTACCAGAAAGCATTGCTATGGACTACTGCATCTCCTGTAAAACATGGGACTGGGGCAACGCGACACTACTTACTTCGACTCAGAATCAGAATTAAAGAATGCACTGAAAACACAGAATCAATTAGCTTACTATCGAGTAGGTAACCAGTAACAGCATTTTATCCAAACAAGTGATAACTTAGAAACGACACAAAATGCTCGAAGCCATCGCTCGTAAATCCGGTCCCGACAAGCTTGGGCCGAATCAACCGAATGCAGCGTTCCGCAGACTCTTGATGACGGCAAGGTCACCCCAATCAGCACCACGCATGGAATTCACCTTCGGAGGGTATTTTCGTGTTCGTTCATTTTGCCAAATGTCAGTGAAACCTCTTACAAATTCGGAAGATCCAAGAATTGCTGCATCAGTGAAACATCGAACCCGGCACCGCAAAACACATGCGGCTGGCAGGACTCCATCTTGGACCTCCAGCATCTGTGGCACTCGTTCCGAGCTCATCGCGCCGGCCGCTTCGCCCTTTACATAGATTAGAGATCGGTGCGCCTGTAGCGCCCGAGAGATAGCGACGTCTCCTCGATACGAACCATCCGCATAAGCCGCCCAGATAGCACACAGCCCCCGTCGCGCCAGAGCCACCCCAGCCACTGCTTCACCATAATCCTTCGAATCTTTGACCAATCCAGCCCGCACCGGGTTCAGGCCGACGGATTACCTTTCCCCTCAACCAGAACACTCTTAAAGCGCTCCAACCAGAGAGTGCCGTAGCGCTGGTGGGATTTATTATACCAGACTGAGAAGCGCTGTTTCAGCGTTTTCATAAACTCTGAAACATCCCCCATCCGAGCCAGCAGCTGCCGACGAACCAGATCGGCATTTTCACCCCCAGCCTCCAATTGTCGTTCCAGATCAATAGCCGTAGCTGCCTGGTGTTTCGTCGGCTTAGGATATAAAATCTTATAGCGCCGCAAAAGCGCCGCATCAGACAAAGCTGCCCCCTCTGACCCCCGCACCAAGACATGAAAATGGTTCAACATGATGCAATAGGTCAGAATTTCCACACCAGAAAAGGCAGCCACCTGCCAGATCATCTTACGAAGAACCTCCTTCTCCCAGTCTTTCTCACAGAGCATCTCTCCAATCACAGTCCGCGTCATGCAGTGACACACTGCATCTCTACCCCCTACTTGCATCCTGCGCTGTCTCATGA
>Ga0163148_10004057_pt1 | contig 15586 bp, 12 predicted proteins | sample OliLakLV19MP7P2_FD_148606 | JGI IMG/M metagenome (GOLD analysis project Ga0163148, IMG submission 148606) | Freshwater microbial mat bacterial communities from Lake Vanda, McMurdo Dry Valleys, Antarctica- Oligotrophic Lake LV.19.MP7.P2 | ecosystem: Environmental > Aquatic > Freshwater > Lake >...
TTCCTAGTCTCGGGCCATGGACGCCTCCGCGACCACGTCATGCCATGCCTGCGGCGCCCTGGTCGCCAAGGACGAGCTCGCCCAAGGCTTGGCCGTGCGCATCGACGGCAACCTGATCTGTCCGCTGTGCGTCGACGGGTTACCCGGCGAGGCGCAGGTAAAAATCAACCAGGTGAGGGCCCTGCGCGGTCTGAACTCGGTTACCTACCGGGTCGATCGCCCACGCCATCCGCAGCTGGCGGCGTACACCTTCACCACCGCCGGCAACCTGGTCGTGCACCGACGCGAGCTGGCCAGCAGCGGGCGCTTCGCCGCGCCGATGCTGCCGCCACCCAGCGAGCGGCCGGCTGCCCCCGTCGCCGCGCCGAACCTGACGCCCCGTCGGCTCAATCGGAACGTCCTGCTGGGCAGCGTCAGTCTGGCCGTGGTCGGCATCGGCATCGGCCTCGCCTTGGTCACGCGTGGCAGCGGCGCCGCGACGAACGGGCCCGTGGCCACGATCCCGATCCCGACCGAGACCACGCGCCCAGCCAAACGCCGGCTCGACTACGCGTCGGGTGCCCTGCGCGCGTGGGATGAGGCCGCCACCGATCCCGACTGCCCGGCCGAGGTCCGCGAAGCGATCGCTGCCGAGGTGATCGCCGCGCGCACGCGTGCGCTCGACGACGCCGAGCGCGCACTGGAGGGCGGGAACCCCCACCTCGCCGCCACCACCATGGCTGGTGACGAAGTCCCGCAGCATGTGCTGTTCGCCGCATTGCACCGGCGGGCTGACAGCCTGGCCCAACGCATCGCCGCGCCGCCGCTCGCGCCCATCCCGACCCCGCCTGTCGCGCTCGCCTCGCCGCCACCCGTGCCACCACCTTCCCTGGCACCGGCACCAGTGCCGACTCCCGCGGCCCCGATCGCGGTGGCGGTCTCGCCGAGCAGCAGCGACTGCCTGCTGCTCAAGGCGGCTGATCTCGCCGAGGCGGCCGGGCGCAATGACTGGGACAGGAACAAGGGCGGGCTCAGCCTGAGCAACGAGAGTGGCAGCCTGGCGCGCACCCTGGCTCTCGCCGGCGGCCATTATCAGGTGTGGGTCCGCGCGCGCGGCGTCGCGACGGCGGCGAGCGTGCAAGTCGTGCTCGGCAAGGCGCGCACCGCGCCGACCGTGCTGCCGCCGGCCAAAACCGCGGCCTGGCACCGCTTGGCGGACTCCATCGAGTTGCCGCCCGGGCCTTGCCGTCTGCAGGTCGTCGCGCTCGGCCTGGGCGCCGTGGTCGCTGACATCTACCTTGCCGGCACCGATCTGCCCACACCCGAACGCGTCGCCGAGCGAGCCACCGCCCCGACCTGGCTGCCGGACACGCCGGACACCGTTGAGCCGCCCAAGCCGACGGCGCAGGCCGGACCCTGGTCGCCGCGTTTTCTCGGCGTGCACCCGGTGGTCGATCCACTCGATCCGCTGACGCGGGTGCCGACCGGCTTGCCCGGCAATGCCGGCCCGATCCATGAATCGGTAGCCAAGAATCGCAAGAAGCACGGCTTCACCCTCGACCTCACCGGGGTCGACATCAGCGGCGGAGGCGTGGCGCTGCTGGTCCATCCCGTGCGTCCCGATCGCACCCAGCTGGCCATCACCCTGATCGATGCCGACGATAAACGGCACCTGCTGCCGGCGATGGCCCTGGAGCCGGGCCGCTGGAATACCGTGCTGGTGCCGGCCGCGGCTGGCGCCGGCCAGGTCGACGCGGATCGGCTCAAGGCGATCGCGATCGAGGATGTCAATCCGCTCACCACCAGCTTCCTGCTCGCCAAGGTGGCGATCGGCACGGGTGAAGCGCCGACCGCCACCGCCCTCGAATTGCGCGATCCAGCGCTATTGCCGCTCCCCTACGCCGATCTGGAGCGAGCGCTGACCGCCGTGGCGGCGAAGCGCCGATCGCGCAATTGGCGGCGCGACTTCGATCCCGCACTGCTCAAGGTGCTTATCGGCCATCAGCTGCTGATGGGGGAATGGAACACCCTCGCGCGCAAGGGCCTGGCCGAAGTGCTCAAGGAGCCACTCAAGAACGACGAACTACCGGTGCGGACCATCCAGGCCATCGTCCTGCAGGATCAGTGGCTCGACGCGCTCTTCGAACCACCGCCCGACACGCCGGCGGTGCTCGACCCCGCCAAGCACCACCTCGTCATCCTCTGCACGGCTGGTATCGAGTTCCCCGTCGGGCTGAGCGAGCCGCAGGCCTTCCTCAACCTGTGGGTCAAGCTGATCGACAAGTGCATCGAACGCGGCGTGCTGCCGGTCACCGTGCTCGGCCCCAATAAGGTCGATGCCGCCGATGTCGCCGAGGTCGAGTTGCTCTGGAGCCACGTCGAGACCTACCTGCGCAAAAACCGCCCCGGCCTGCCCATCATCGATCTGCGTCCGGCCAGGGCGATCTCCTACCAGCGGTTCGCGCCGGGCATGGCCAAGCTCTCGGTCAACCTGCTGGTCGATGGCTACGGCGAACTGTACCGACGGATCCTGGCGCTGAAGAAGCTCAAGTAACCACCCCGGCAGAGCGCCACTGGCCGCACCCCGCGCCCTGCGCACAATCTCGCCTCGATGCCAGTATTGCGTCTCGCCACCCGCACCAGCCCCCTCGCCCTGTGGCAGGCTCGCCACGTCGCCCGATTGCTGCGCCACGCGCATCCGGGGCTGCGCGTCAGCCTGGTGCCGGTCATCTCGCGCGGTGACGTCGATCGCGCCACGCCGCTCTACGGCATGGGCACCCAGGGCATCTTCGTCAAAGAGGTGCAGGAGCGCGTGCTGGCCGGGGCTGCCGATGCGGGCGTGCACAGCTGCAAGGACCTGCCCACCGCGCCCGCCGATGGCTTGGCCATCGCCGCCATCCTCACCCGCGCCGACCCGCGCGACGCGCTGATCGGCGCCGCGTCGGTCGCCGCGCTGCCGCCGGGCGCGCTGATCGGCACCTCAAGCCTGCGCCGGCAGGCGCAGCTGGCCGCGCTGCGCGCCGATCTGCGCTTCGCCAACATCCGCGGCAACGTCGACACCCGCCTGCGCAAGGTGCGCGAGCGGGTCGACGGCCTCGACGCCACGGTGATGGCGATGGCCGGCCTGGTTCGCCTCGGCCTGACCCGCGCCGCGCGCGCGGTGGCCCTCGATCCGATCAGCGAATGCACCCCGGCGCCGGCGCAGGGCGCGGTGGCGGTCGATTGCCGCGCCAGCGATCGCCGCGCCCGCGTGCTGCTCGCCGCCATCGCCGACTCCGAAACCTCGCGCGCGGTCGGCATCGAGCGGGCGGTACTCGCCGGCCTGCGCGGCGGCTGCTCGCTGCCGCTCGGCTGCCATGCCTGGCGCCGCGATGGTCGCTGGCACCTGCGCGCCCGCCTCGGCCTGAGCGATGGGCGATTGCACGAGATCACCTTGAGCGGTTCCGCCGCCGATCTGGCCCAGCGCGCTCTTGACCACCTGGCCCATTGAGACGCTTGGGTCTGGTCAGTGGGCGAGCCGATGGGCTGGCCGCTGGACAACTTGGAAGCGCTTCCAACATGCCGGTCGCACCCACCGATCGCCCTCGCCCGAGAGCTGCGATCCCTGCTCAAAGGTCTCCTGCACATGCCTGCCAAGCCCACGCTCAACGTCGCCCTGGTCGGCTACGCGTTCATGGGCCGCGCCCATTCGAATGCCTATCGCCAGGTGAACCGCTACTTCCCCGACTGCCCTTACCAGGTGGTCCCCAAGGTGCTGGTCGGTCGCACAGCGGGTCCGCTCGCGGAAGCGGCGGCGCAGCTGGGTTGGGAAGAGACCTCGACCGATCTCGACGCCGTGCTGGCACGCAAGGACATCGACATCATCGACGTCGCCACGCCCAACGACAGCCACCATGCGGTGACGATGAAGGCGCTCAACGCCGGCAAGATCGTCCTCACCGAGAAGCCGCTGGCGATGGACAGCGCCCAGGCGCGCGAGATGGCCGCCTTGGCGGCGAAGAAGAAGGTGCCCTCGCTGATCTGGCACAACTACCGCCGCGCGCCCGCCGCCTCGACCGCGGCCGCGCTGGTGCGCGACGGCAAGCTCGGCGAGATCCGCCAGGTGCGCGCGGTCTATCTGCAGGACTGGCTGAGCGATCCGCTGTCGCCGGCGTCGTGGCGCATGACCGCCAAGACCTGCGGCTCGGGCGCGCATGGCGACCTCAACGCCCACCTCATCGACATGACCCGCTTCATCACCGGCTTGGAATTCGCCGAAGTGGTCTCGCTGCAAGAGACCTTCACCAAGAAGCGTCCCAACGGCGGCGGCAAGGGCACCATCACCGTTGACGTCGATGACGCCTTCCTCTTCCTGGCCCGGCTCTCGAACGGCGCCGTCGCCAGCTATGAAGCGACCCGCGTCGCCGCCGGGCGCAAGAATTACAACCGCATCGAGGTCAACGGCACCAAGGGCTCGCTGGTGTGGAACTTCGAGCGCATGAACGAGCTCGAATTCTTCTCGTTCGACGACGACGCGCGCGTGCAGGGCTTCCGCACCATCATGTGCATGAACGGCGCCGCCCATCCCTACGCCGGCAACTACTGGCCCGATGGCCATATCATCGGCTACGAGCACACCTTCATCAATGCGCTCTATGATTTCCTGGTCTGCCTCAAGACCAAGAAACCCTACCGCCCCGATTTTGCCGACGGCGTCGCCAACCAAGAGGTGCTCGACGCCTCGCTCGCCTCGGCCAAGACCAAGAAGTGGGTCACCGTCGAGCGCTCGCAGAAATTCGCCAAGGCGGCCGAGCCGCTGCGCGTCGCCGCCAAGAACGCCGGTCTCTGATCCCTCCCCACCCCCGAGGAACTCCATCATGGCCAAGACCACCAAGACCCGCGGCGCCATGCGCGGCCCCGGCATCTTCCTCGCCCAGTTCATGGGCGACCAGGCACCCTTCAACTCGTGGCAGACGGTCACCAAGTGGGCCGGCTCGCTCGGCTACACCGGCGTCCAGGTGCCGTCGTGGGACGCGCGCTGCCTCGACCTGAGGAAGGCGGCCGAGTCCAAGACCTACTGCGATGAGATCGCCGGCATCGCCAAGGCCAACGGTGTGACCATCACCGAGCTGTCGACCCACCTCCAGGGCCAGCTGGTCGCGGTGCATCCCGCCTACGACGAGCAATTCGACGGCTTCGCAGCGCCCGAGGTGCGCGGCAATCCCAAGAAGCGCACCGAGTGGGCGATCGAACAGGTCAAGCTCTGCCTCACCGCGAGCCGGAACTTCGGCTGCACGGCGATGCCGTCCTTCACCGGCGCGCTGCTCTGGCATACCATGTACCCGTGGCCGCAGCGCCCGGCCGGCCTGGTCGAGGAAGGCTTCAAAGAACTCGCCCGCCGCTGGAAGCCGATCCTCGACCATGCCGATTCCTGCGGCGTCGACGTCGCCTGGGAAGTGCATCCCGGTGAAGACGTCCACGATGGCGCGACCTTCGAAATGATGCTCGACGCCTGCGGCGGACATCAGCGCGCCAACATCCTCTTCGATCCCAGCCACTTCGTGCTCCAGCAGCTCGATTACTGCCAGTACATCGAGCTCTACCACGAGCGCATCAAATGCTTCCACGTCAAGGACGCCGAATTCCGCCCCAACGGCCGGGTCGGCGTCTACGGCGGCTATCTGCCGTGGAAGGAGCGCGCCGGCCGCTTCCGCTCGACCGGCGACGGCCAGATCGACTGGACGCGCATCTTCACCCTGCTCACCAAGTACGGCTACGACGGCTGGGCGGTGATCGAGTGGGAATGCTGCTTCAAGGATCCCGAGCAGGGCGCTGCCGAGGGCGCGCCGTTCATCAAGAAGCACATGATCCAGGTCGCCAAGAAGGCGTTCGATGACTTCGCTGGCGGCGGCGTCGACCACGAACAACTCAAGCGCATCCTCGGGCTGAGCCCGGCGAAGGCGGCAAAGGGGTGAGGTCAGGAGGCGTTTCCGAGAACGGGCGTCACCCCCGTGCTACGAAACGCCCGTGCCCGTCACGCCCCGTGGATGATCTCGATCGGACAGCCTGCGACGGCCTCCTCGAAACGATCACCGTACGCCGCAAGCGCCGCCCGGGTGAAGGGCGATCGCCACGCATCATTCCGATCGGTCACGCCATCCTCGCGCGTGGCGCTGGTCACCATGGCCTGGCCGTCGACGAAGGTGAAGACCTCGGGCAGGATGTCGACGCAGGCGTGACAGCAGATGCAGCCCTCATCGATCCAGATGCGCGTGATGTCCATGTGGCCTCCTGCCTGGGATCATGCGCGCTCGCCGTCGGTGACCGATGCGAAGCTGGAGACGCGGCCATGCGCGACGCTGATACGGCCACCAAGCACATGGGGGCATTCCGAGCGGCGGATGGCGGGCATCAACTCGCTTCGGCGTGAATCCTGATCAGCGCGCCGCCAACGGCACGAACACCGCGCTGTCGTAATAGGGAATCTATAGGAAATCTAGGACAGGCACCTATTGCTGCTTGTCAGATTGGCCAATATGCCTGGTCCGCCTAGTCACCATGGCCACTTCGAGCCGATGCCTGTCCACAGACGTCTTGTCAAATCCACCGCCGTTGTGGGGGTACGCCTATTGCTGTGATGGTCCGCAGTCAAATGTGCTGTATGCATCGAGCCTCCCGTGGAGTTAACGTGATTCACCTACCTTTCCTTTTGTTCTTTTTAACGTTAGGGGAAAGCTTGGGGGTGGAAGTGCAAATTAAGGACGCTGCCGCAGATAAATTCGCAACAAGCGTCTTAAGGGCCATGTCCTCGCATAATGATCAACCTGTAAAATTGACTCCGCCGTTTAATCTTATCTACACTGGTGAAAGGGATGGAAATGGTCGAACCAAGCCAATCCCCGGGGATATAGTCGTGACTTTCCATGACGCTATGGGTGAACGCGGTTACGTAATTGTTACTGGTATTATTAGCTACGTGCCCGGCGAGACAAAGTTGGACACTTTTGCGCGTGTCCTGTCCGGGAAAGGAGAAGTAACCTTGCGCGATGCCGTTTACCTTGGAATGTGCAATTCAGGCGTGGACATTCAGGCGTGGACATGCACCCGAGCGTTCTGTCTCTTTGATTTATCTGCAACGATCTGCGGCTGAAGCACACCACATCGAATGTAATTATTCCGGAATCGATGCAGACGATTCAATAAAGCCAATCGATCGGGTGCCTGTCCACCGCTGCTCATGAGCCGGTTTATCCCGGCGCTCGCATGTCCAAGTTTTTCTTCCAAGTTTTTCTTCTGCCCCTCATTCTACGGACTGGATTGCATCTAGGTCGGTGACTCTTCCCGCCACGACTACGTAGGGCGGGAAACGATCCTCCATCAGTCTGATGTAGACGCAGAGGTAAAAGACGTCGTCAATTTGCTTGAGGAAAAGCGAGAGCGGAACAGCTTCGTCAAAAGGCATTTCCGCCCCCCCCCTACGTAATGGGAAAGGAACTTGTTGGTTCCAAGAATGAGGCCAGGCAGCAGGGGTTCATAGCCCTGCTCTCTCAGTTCGGCGAAAAGGTAGGCATGTGCAATTTTAGCCAACATCCTGCAAAAAGCACCCCAGTGGACCTCATTTGTTGTTATTAAATTGTCACGACCAACCGCAGTAATCGCCTCCTGCATCTCCCGTACATCGACTTTAATATCGCACTGAATGTCTGGGTTCATGTCGGAGAGTGGAGCTCCGGTGAATATCCCTGGCGGAGGAAAGCGCATGGTGATGTAATTAGTTGGAAACAGATGGACTGGAAGGTCAATATCGGTCTTTACTCCAGCCTCATGATAAGCGGCCCGCAGGGTCTTTGGTCTGTCCATTTTTTTTGTCCTGGAATCGAATCCGCGCTTCAGTCGAAGCGGGCGATACATTTTTCTAGACACGATCAATTCTAGACGGCCTGTTATTATAGCGCATTTACTGCAGCTCGCTTTCGGCAGGATTAGCCTGCCGTTTAGTGCCAGCGCGATCACGTGCTCCTTTGAGAGCTGAACATTGGCGGCCCCGCAGTAGATGCACTTGTCAGCAGGGCTAAGTACGATTGAGGTCTTCACTAAAGGCTCCAAAGCATGAACGTGCATCTGATGCGACCTCCCCCTGTTGTCAGGAATGACGATCGTGGACATACACCTGATGCGCTATCGGGCCGGCTCTCAGCGTTCTGCGCGACAAGGAGGACGCATCGGGTGCCCACGATCCCCGTCGGGGATGTCGCCGGGGTGTCCCCTCGAAGCGCAAGGCGGCTCAAAAAAAACGGTCGTAAGCCCTATAAAATAAAGGCGTAATAATAACTATATTACAAGTAGATCATCCGTGCAATCAATGGAGCCAGTTTTGCTAAAAGCTCCATCAAAGGACAGTTTCCCAACCTTGGTTGTCGTAAGGCAGAAAACGTCGCATCGAGAGAACGTGGACAGGCACCTGATGTGTCCTTCCGGCGCTGACGGTCGATTGTGTTGCCAAGAATGCAGAAAGCCGGCCCGGCAAGAAGAAGATGCCTGTCCTGTTCTTCCCTGGATGGGGCATTGTCACTCCGTTCCATCGGCCGATTCCTGTTCCCTGCCCTTGCCGTTCAAGGCAAGCAGGGCTATCACACAGATCACGAATCCAACGGCCAGGGATAGCAGGAGTCCAAAATTTCCGTTCAGGAACCCGCTGCGGTCGCAGAGTACCCAGACGCTTCGAAAAAGGGGTATAGACCCAAGGATGAGTACAATCTCCCATAATACCATGAACCATGTGCTGCGGTTGCGCTTCATGTAGTGTTCCTTTTTTTAGGGGTTTTTTAACTCCAGCGCGGGCTGGTCGGACACGCAGCAGGACTCGAGTCTAGCAACTTGTCCGCCCGCCTTGGACGTTCTGAGACGCGGATGCCTCACGGCGGCCCTGCTGATCACGGCGATGGGACTGGCCTGCCTCGCCATGCTGGTGATTGCTGCGCGTTCGCTGCCCCCGCGTTGACCGCGCCCGGCGGCTGGCACGATTCGACCAAGGACATCGTGCAGAGCTTCTACCGCTCCGGCGGCCATGCGGGCTGCACTCCGCGACATTATTGGCAAGGCGCCGCAGCGCCGCGCATTCCACCTTAAGCGCTCCTTCGAGTGCTTCGACTTGCGCGCCCTTCCGCGAAGGGGCGCAGATGGTGGTGGATTTAGTGGCCTTGTTCACCGCAGCGGCCAGAAAAGCGGGATGAGGAGGAGCACCACGACCGAGAGGATCAACGTCAGGCCGATGCCTGTCCTCACATAGTCCACGAAGCGGTATTTGCCGGGGCCATAGACGAGGATGCAGGCGGGCTCGAAGGGCGCGATGAAGGAGACGGACGCGGCGAGCATAATGGCGATGGCAAAGGTGCGCTCGTTCACGCCCAGCTCGCGCGCGGCGCTCAGCGCGATGGGGAGCACGACGAGCGCGGCGGCGGCGTTGGACATCGGCTGAGTGAGCAGGATGGTGAGGGCGAAAAGTCCTGCGAGGACGGCCATCGTGCCGAGCGACCCGAGGCCGACGACGACCCAGTGGCCGAGCAGCGCGGCGGCGCCGGTTTTTTCCATCGCCACGACAAAGGCGGTCATGCCGGCGATGAGGATGAGCAGCCGCCAGTCGATGAATTCGTAAGCGCGCTCGATGCTGATGCAGCGCAGGAGGACAGCGGCCAGCGCGGCGAGCAGGAAGGAGATGGAGAGCGGCAGCCAGCCGAGGCCGCCCGCGAGGAGGGCGGCGGCAAAAAACGCGACGGTGTAAATTCCTTTCCTCCCGCTGGACGGGGGTGGCCGGTATTCGCCGATGACGGCCAGGTCCGGGTCGTGCCGCAGCGCTTGCACACGCGCCTCGGGGCCGCGCACGAGCAGCAGGTCGCCCACGCGCAGGGTGACCTCGGCGATCCGCTCGCGCAGCGCCGCGCCGTGGTGGTGAATGGCGATGACGGTGACGCCGTAGCGTTGCTGGAAGCCGGCGCGGCGCAGCGTCCGCCCGGCCAGTTCCGACTGCGGCGCGACGAGCACCTCGGCCAGGCGGACGTCGCCGCTTTGCAGCTCGCGGTCGTCCGGCCGGCTCTCCGCCTTGATCGCCAGCCCCTCGATGGATTTGATCTTCGCCAAATCCCCGACCTTGCCCTCGATCAGCAGCGTGTCGCCGGGCTCGATGCGCACATCGGAGGCGGGCGCGTATTCTTCGTCGCTGCGCAGAATTTTGAGGATGCGAAAATCGAACGCGGAAAGACCCCACTCGACGCTGGGCTTGCCGACGAGCGGCGAGTGCGGCTGCACGATGACCTCGCAGAGGTAATCGCGGATGCCGTAGTCGGCGGTGAGACTTTCCTCTTTGTGATCGGGCAGCAGCCGCTGGCCGATGAAGCGCATGTAGGCGATGCCGATGACGCAGATGATCAGGCCGATGGGCGTGATTTCGAAGATGCCCAGCGGCGCGAGGCCGGAGCGGGCGATGTAACCGCTGACGGCGACGTTCGTCGAGGTGCCGATGAGCGTGCAGGTGCCGCCGAGAATGGACGCGTAGGCCAGCGGCATGAGCAGCTTCGAGGGGCTGATCTTCGCCCGGCGCGCGACGCCGCTCACCGCCGGGAGCAACATGGCGGTGACGGTGGTGTTGTTCATGAAGGCGGATAGAGCGCTCGCGGCGCTCATCAGCAGCACGAGCAGGCTGCGGGCGCTGCCGCCGGCGAGCTTGAAGACCCAGCTGCCGGCGACATCGATCATCCCCGTCTCGCGCAGCGCACCGCCGATGACGAAGACCGAGCCGAGAATGATGATGATGTCGCTGCCGAATCCGGCGAATGCCTCGGCGGGCGTGAGCACGCCGGTTAGCACGAGCGCGGAAATCAGCAGCAGCGTGATGATATCTACGGAGAGCTTCTCCGTGGCGAAAAGCAGGATGGCCAGCACGAGTAGGCTGAGGACGAGGGCGATTTCCATGAGGCTACCTTCTCCGCAGAATCCGGATGAAAAAAACGGCTCTCATCCTGCCCCGCAGACAACGTTTCCAGGTAGAACAGGACAGGCACTTTCCTTCTCAATCACGCGCACATCGCCCTCCGTCTTCATCGCTATCTCCTCTATGTGATGTCGCCCCGCAATAGTCGAGTCATGGTTTAGCGAGTCGATGAATTCCGTGCTGTTATCGAGGTTTTGAGCATGATGTCGGCGTGCCGGTCGGAAGGAGATTCCCAGGTGGTGCTGGGATCGAGCGCCGACCGGAGGCCAGACTGCTCTGCGGTCGTGCTTGATGCGTTCAGCAGCTCCGCTGCGGGGTGGGGTGGGGACAAAAGAACGCAAAAGAACGGAAAAGAACGGGACAGGCACTTTCCTTCTTGGCCCGAAGCGGGCAATCGACCACCGGCGGCTACCGGGACACCTCGTAAAGGTTCGGTTCGCTAACTCAGGAAGGTAGGGGTTCGGCAACAGTCACGCAGCTTTCGCCCGAGACGTCACGCAGCTTCCCCCCGAGATTACGCCAGCGGTGCGCAGCCGGCTTTGCACCCAGGCGGCGACCTCGGCCATGTCCATCCAGCGAATGTCGGTCACTGCGGCTTCCCCCGCCGCCGCGGACGCCGCCTGTCCTCCTGCAGGCGCATGCGCTGCTCGTCGGGCAGGAAGGCGATGCCCTTGCGCATCAGGGCCTGCAACTCCTGGCTGAAGGGCCAGCGCAGGTTCCAGGTATAGACACGGGTGCGGCCGACGCCCTTCGCCTGCAGGACGCCGCCGGATTCCAGCCGGTCGAGCCGCCGCTGGATGCCGGTGACACTGCAGCCCCAGAAGTCGGCGATCTGGCGCCCATAGCCCTCGCCGCGCTCGGTGATGAACAGCAGGACGCGCTCGCTGTCGGCGGAACCGAGGAGGGGTTCGAGCATGCGATAAGGCTATGACCACAGATGGTGGTCACAAGACCACAGAGTGTGGTCAATGACGCTGGGGGTTCCAGCGGCGTGCCGGGTCCACCGGGTGCCTCCTGGTGAGGCTATGACCTGTCCATTGCCTCGATATGCCTGGTCCGCCTAGTCACCATGGCCACTTCGAGCCGATGCCTGTCCCCGGACGTCTTGTCCACGGACGTCTTATGTCCATGACCACTTCCAATCGATGCCTGTTCGCGGACGTCTACGACGTCAGCTCTCGCCCTGCCGTCCGGCCGCTGAGGTCGTCGATGACGAGCAGGTGATGCGGCGTGCCACGGGCAAGACTCAGAGCGGCGATCTCGCCGACGTGAAGGCTGGGATCAATCGATCGTGCGCTATCGGGCCGGCTCTCAGCGTTCTGCGCGACAAGGAGGACGCATCGGGTGCCCACGATCCCCACGATCCCCGTCGGGGATGTCGCCGGGGTGTCCCCTCGAAGCGCAAGGCGGCTCAAAAAAACGGTCGTAAGCCCTATAAAATAAAGGTGTAATAATAACTATATTCCAAGTAGATCATCCGTGCAATGGAGCCAGTTTTGCTAAAAGCTCCATCAAAGGACAGTTTCCCAAACTTAGTTGTCGTAAGGCAGAAAACGTCGCATAGATATAGTTACTAGTTTGAGTTGCCTTGCCTCGAAGCGGCCGAATCGGGGATCGCCAACGCTGAGGGCCGGCCGAATCGGGCCGGCTCTCGGTGTAGTGCGGTAGGTGCATTGCTTTGTCCCGACTAGACAGAGGTCTGGACCCGCCTGGCCCGCCGGGCCGAGATGAATGAGCGAATCGCCAATACCAGGAACACAGCACAGAGCCCAAAGGTCAGGCTGCGTGCGATCACCGCCAACGGGCGCTGCACTTCGGCCCCGCTCAGCAATGCGGGCAGGTGGATCAGGGCCCCGATGCTGCCGCCGATGCCGAGCAGCGCGAGAATCGCCGCCGCATGCATGGCGTGCTTGCGCGCACCTGGTTTCAATGCGACTAGTCCAGCGATCAGGAAGAGGCCTCCAATGATGGCTGGGATCAGCAGGGTCATGCTGGAGGAATCGCTGACCAGGCGGCACACCACCCCCAGGGCGATGAGCAGGATGGCGAGGACAATGGTGATAATTGGCATAAGGGACGAAGCCTAATACATCTGCCTGGAGCAGACAAAGCACAATCCGCGGCATCCTAAACGCCACTGGCCGAGGCGAACAACCAGCAACCATCTCGACCAAGAGCGATATCGCCCCGACCGGCACCGCAGGCGAAGTCGACCGCCTAGTGAAATGGAATGATCTGATTCAGGCGTGGACATGCACCCGAGCGTTCTGTCTCCTTGATCTATCTGCAACGATCTGCGGGAGAAGCACCCCACATCATATGCAATTAGTCCGTAATCGTTGCAGGTGATTCAATAAAGCCAATCGATCGGGTGCCTGTCCACCGCTGCTTCAGTCGCGGCGGTGCTCGGCGTCATCGCCGCAAAGAAAGGCGCGACGGACGCAGCGCGAGGTGCAGTGGAAGCAGCCGGGGGCGCTGTCGTCGACGAGATGTTTGCGGGCCACGGGCATGGCGGCACATGGTAGGGTCATAATGGACCTATATCAAGGGGCGCCTGTTCCTTCGGGAGGGGGAAGGTGGAAGGTGGAAGGTGCTTCAGATGCATGTCCACGCATCCATGGGTGCCTGTCCTAGATTGCCGCCGGGGCCAGCTCTCAGTGTATTGCGGTAGGTGGTCGATGGACAACATGGTGGTCGATGGACAACATGGGGGTCGAATCAGATGTCGCCGTAGGGACAGGCATCGCTGCCTGCCCCCGGCACAGATCCGTACGGGCGGATTTCCCGCATACGGCTCTTCCATCAGGTGGTGACGCGCAGGCGTTGATTCGGGTAGGGATGCAGGATGGTCGCTCTGGGAATGAAGCGCGCTGCCAGTGCGCGCATGGCGGGCCAACTCGTTCCACGCGCGGCCTTCTGGCTGCGACGGCGCAAGGCGCGCCGCCACGCTTCGATGACACGATCGCGGAAGCTGCTGATGGCCGCGAAGTTTCCGGGCACGGCGTGATAACCCAACCAGCCTCGTACGACTGCGCCCAACCACTTGCCTTGTTCGGCAAGCGTGGTGGCGCGTATCGCCTTGAGGGTCTGGCCGATCTTTCTCACTGCCGCGCCCAGGCGCTTTGCCATGCTGGTGCGGATGACCGTGAAACCGCCGTCACTCCATCGCTTCGCGCAGCAATGCGTGAAGCCGAGGAAGTCGAAGGTCTCCGGCTTGCCCTCACCGCGCTTCGTCCGGTTCGCTTGCGCGTACCGGCCGAATTCGATGAGGCGCGTCTTGTCCGGGTGCAGCGTTAGTCCGAACTTCGCCAGCCGTTCCCGCAGGTCATGCAGGAAGCGCTCTGCTTCGTTCTTGGTCTGATGTCCCACCACGAAGTCGTCGGCGTAGCGGACGATGATCGTCTCACCCACCCCGTCGCGGCTTCGCCACCATTTCACCCACAGATCCAGGACGTAGTGCAGGTAGATATTCGCCAATAGCGGCGAGATCACTGCGCCTTGCGGCGTGCCTACCGTCGTCCCCGTCCATCGGCCGTTCTCGCTGACACCAGCCCGCAGCCATTGCCGCAGCAGCGCCAGTATCCGCGGATCGGCCACGCGGTGCTCCACGAACTTCATCAACCACCCGTGGTCGAGCGTGTCGAAGAAGCTGCGGATGTCCGCGTCCACGATCCAGTTCACCTTCCGCCGATCGATCCCCACCCATACCGCGTCCAGCGCTTGGTGCTGGCCGCGCTGCGGGCGGAATCCATAGCTGAACCCAGAGAAGTCCTCCTCGTAGATGGCATTGAGCACCCACACCGTCGCGAGCTGGACGATCTTGTCCTCCAGCGCCGCCACGCCCAACGGACGCTTACCGCCGTCCGCCTTGGGGATCCACGCCCGCTTCGAGGGCTGCGCCCGGTACTCGCCGTTCTGCACGCGTCCGTGCAGCGCGTCGAGCCGGGGGCGCAACTCCTCTCCGTACTCCGACCACGTCACGCCATCGACGCCGGCCGACGCATCCCGCTTCAAACCGCGGTAGGCGTCTTCCAGCAAATCACGCGTGAGGTGGTGCAGGAGGTTGGTGAACCGAAGTCCCTTGTCCCTCTTCGCTGCCTGTCGTATCCGGTCCACTCCGCTGACCAGGATGGTCGAGCTCTGCGTCTCGGCCTGGAGCGGCTCGTCCGGATTTCCTGATGTCTCAGGCCTTCCCTCGCCCATCCCTCGGCCGGTTGGCCTTCGGTGGCTCATCGGTACTACGCCCTCGTCCGACTTCCCGGAAGCGTGCATGGCGGTCATTCGGGTTGGTCCCTCCACCGCCCGGCCAGGCGGACGACTCCACCTGGCACTTCCGGGATCTCCCGGTTCTCGTGCTCAAAGGTTCTCGACGTGCGTCGGGTCTCAGACCCCGCCGGACCGGTGCGCATCTCGCGTTGACGATGCGCTCCGTGTGGCCTTCCCGCTACATGCACAGGGTCGGCGTCCGGAAGCTTCTTTCGGGGCTCAATAGCCGCGCCCATCGATGCCCCTGTCAACGCTTCGGTCATCACCTCACGGTGATGGCCGCATGACTCGGGGTCGTTGCGGGTCGCTACTCCTTCAACGTACAGCTCTCTCATCTGCTCCCTTGAGCCGGTTTATCCCGGCGCTCGCATGTCC